>Ga0129326_1073083_pt1 | contig 11569 bp, 11 predicted proteins | sample CPBNA2_2_FD_105427 | JGI IMG/M metagenome (GOLD analysis project Ga0129326, IMG submission 105427) | Freshwater to marine salinity gradient microbial communities from Chesapeake Bay, USA - CPBay_Spr_15_0.2_RNA2 (Metagenome Metatranscriptome) | ecosystem: Environmental > Aquatic > Marine >... | reverse complement strand
GCTGGGTTGAGCGATGGCAAGAAGGTGACTGACGGGCTTCTCGGCTTCGTCGGCGCCGGAGGTGCATTGGGCAGCGTCCCTAAAGGTTCCCTTGCTGCCAACGTCTACCAAGGCGGGCCACACAAGTACGGCCCCGAAGGTGCGGCGAAGTCTCTTGAGCATATCGGCAAGGGCGAAGGCGCTCAGGCTTATGGGTGGGGGCGGTATGATGCTGAGAGTCCAGAAGTTGCAGAAATGTATCGGAAGCAGCTATCCCAAGATTTTTGGCAAACGCCAGACGGAGAATTGTTTGACCCGTCAACACTTGAGCACTTAAACGCTCGCTCAGTCATCTCAAGAAACCCCGACATTGACGCGGCGCTACCTAAACTCCGCGAAATTGCAGAAAAGCAAGTAGGAACAGACACGGGCGCAATGATGGCGCGGGATGTCGCAAAATTAGAGGCGCTAAGCAAAAAGGGTGGTTTAACAAATACGGGCGGCCACCTCTACACCCACGACCTACCCGACGAAGACATAGCACGCTACCTTGATTGGGATGCGAAATTCAAAAGCCAGCCAGACGCGGTAAAGTCGGGTATTGTTTCTTTGCGTGATAGTTTGCCAGAAGGCAGCGCGAGCAAGACCCTCGTCGATGAAATGATCGACGGCCACCCTCAAAGTAGGGTTTATGACAATTTCGGTGTTCAGCTGTATTCAAATCTAAAAAGAGACTTAGGTTCCGACAAAGCCGCATCCGAAGCCCTAGCCCGCTCTGGCATCCCCGGCCTTAAATACTATGACGGCATGAGCCGCAATCCTCGCAAAGGCGAAGTCGTAAGAGATGGGGGCAAGTGGAAAGCAGAATACAGCGCATCAAACGGGAACGGTTTAGGCGGGATCAAATCCTTTGACACCAAAGAAGCTGCTGATAGTTGGTTAAAGTCTAAAGTTGATGGCACCCGCAACTTCGTCACATGGGATCAAGACGTTCTCAACCGCATGAAGATGCTAGAGCGTAACGGCGAGACGTTCTACGCAAATAAAGGTTTTGGAAAGGCCGGTAATGCGGCGGCTATAGTCAACGCCGCAGCCGACGACGCTGAGAAGACTAAAGGCTTGCTCGACATGATAGCGGCGAGCGGTAAGAATTACGACGCGCCCTATTCGAATTACACGCTTCCCGGCGACGACGTTAAGCGCCTGATGGAAGGCACTAAAGTTAAGGCCACGTCAGACTACGTCCCTGAGCGGTCGATGTCTCCAGAGGATCTGCCAAGCGACGGGTTTCTTTTAAACCTTGTCGGTGACCGCACGAACGTGGGTCTGCTTGAAGAGATCGCCGGTCAGAAGTTAGCGAAGCCGATTGTCCTTGATGGTGGTCGCGGCTACATGCGGAACAAAGACACGGGCGCATGGGCGTCCGACGAAAACGTCACCAAGAAATTATCGAACAAGGTTCAGAGCGCAGACGGGCGCCCCGTATTCGGCGCGTATAATGCGATGGCCGGCACTGGTAGCGACTTTGCCAACATGACCCGTGACGTAGCTCTGCGCAACTTCGACCCCAAAGCTATCGACAAAAAAGTCCGCAAGAGTTTTGATAAAAAATTCAAAGACGCCGCCGCATTTAAAAAATTAACAGCAGATTTCCCTGGTATTGATTCGCCAGACCTTGATGCCTGGATGAATAAATCAGGCACGCGGCGTTCAGCGTTGTTCGATTTTATGGATAAGTCTGAATGGAAAAAGGCCGGGTTCCCTGACGTGACTGAGGCGCGTTTTGCGATTCAAGACCCTAAGCTGCGCGACAACCCTAACGGCGTTGAGCAGATGGCCGGCCAGTCAATCGCGCGTATGGATCCAACGGGAAAACTATCACCCGTCAAAGACCTTGGGTCTAGCCACGGAACATACCCCGTCGACCTTGCCGGCGAATATGTTGGTGGGATTGAAGGTGGTGTGCCGCGAAGCATTTTGTTTAGCGACTGGGTGGATGCTAGGCGAGCGAAAGGGGTTGCCCCATCTGGCGACAACCGAGCTTTTCAGATGTCAACGGTACTTCAACCCACAAACCAAAAGTGGCTTGATGGTGTGATGCAGTATCTGGAAACTATGAAGCAACAAACCCGTCAGCGATAAACTGATTTGGGTCAACGCCCCTCTCAGCGAAGAGGCGCTCTTGCAACTTTAGCAGGTCCGACTTCGTCTGTTCAGGAAGGTCATCGAAGCAACCGACGCCAGCTTTAGCCATTGCGTCAGCGGCGGCTAACTCCAAGTCACAGAACGTGTCTGTGGCGACATCTTGATGTTGTGTAACGCTCATTTCGATACCTCCGTTAAGGGCAAGAAGTATAGGTTTTTATGACCAAAAAGTCCACTGAAATCGCCCTAACGGAACAGGAGCGGGGGCTACTGCTATTGAAGCGCGACCCGGCACTTTTCGTGCGTGAGGTCTTGGGCGCTGACCCAGAGGTGTGGCAAGTCGAGGCGCTGCAAGCAATCGCAGACGGCGACCGGGTTGCCATCAAGTCAGGCCACGGCGTCGGCAAGTCGTGCTTCCAGTCTTGGATGGTTCTGTGGTTCTTGTCCACGCACTACCCGGCGAAGATCGTCTTAACGGCGAACACGTCGGCGCAGTTGAACGACGTGTTGATGTCGGAGATTAATAAATGGCATCGGCAGATGAAGCCGGCGTTCAGAGACCAGATTGAAGTTAAGTCAGACCGCGTCGAATTGAAGTCGGCGCCAACGGAGTCGTTCGCAGCATGCCGTACATCCCGACGTGAAAACCCGGAAGCACTGCAGGGCTTTCACGCCGACAACATGCTCTTTCTTATCGACGAGGCGTCGGGCATTGACGACATCGTATTTGAGGTTGCGTCTGGCGCACTTTCGACGAAGGGGGCGAAGCAGGTTCTAACCGGAAACCCGACGCGGACATCCGGCTACTTCTTCGACGCGTTCAATAAGATGCGCGAAAACTGGACGTGCATGACGGTGTCGTGCGCTGACAGCACGCGTGTGGATCCTCAGTTCATTGAGGATATGAAGAAGCAATACGGCGAGGATTCATCGATCTACGGCGTGCGCGTCTTGGGCGAGTTTCCAAAACAAGACGACGACGTCCTCATCCCGCTGCACTTGGTCGAGAGTGCAGTGTCGCGCGACGTTGACCCGGCGGGCCAGATCGTCTGGGGCTTGGACGTGGCACGCTTCGGCGCTGACCGTTCGTGTCTCGTTAAACGTCAAGGCAACACCGTGATGGATGACATCAAGGTGTGGCAAGGCAAAGACTTGATGCAGTTATGCGGCATCGTGAACGCTGAGTACATGCTTGAGAACGACGACCGTCGGCCCATTGAGATAATGGTCGACGTGATCGGCCTGGGTGCCGGCGTTGTCGACCGGCTCTGTGAGTTGGGCTTGCCGGCGCGGGGCGTCAACGTAGGCGAGAGTGCTTCGTACAAAGAGAAATACATCAACCGCCGCGCCGAACTTTGGTTCGACATGCGCGAGTGGTTCTTGAAGAGAGACTGCAAGATACCAAACGACCCGACGCTGATCTCGGAGCTTACGTCTCCGCGCTATCAGTTCACGTCGTCTGGAAAAATGAAAATGGAAAGCAAAGACGAGATGAAGCGTCGCGGCCTTCGGTCGCCTGACGTTGCAGACGCCTTGGTGCTGACAATGGAAAGCCCAGCGATCTCGTCTTTCAATCTTGGCGCCGCGTCATCCTGGCAGGGCCAACTTAAATACCCGAATTTGGGGATAGTCTAAATGTACAACGCAGAGCAAGAAGAGCGCATCCACAGTATCGCAAAGGCGGCTATGGTGGGCGCCGTTGGGTACATGGAAGATGAACTCAACGAAGACCGCGCCAAAGCTCTAAAGTATTTCAAGCAACGCGAGTTGGGTACGGAGATTGCCGGACGCTCGCAGGTTGTCACGTCCGAAGTGTCCGACACGGTGTTGTCGATTATCCCGTCGCTGATGCGTGTATTCACGTCGTCGGGCAAGTTCGTTCAATACGAAGCCGGTCGACAGTCTGCCGAGGCGTCAGCGTCCCAGGCGACGAAGTACATCAATAATGTCGTGTTCTCTAAAGATAACGACATGTTTACTATAGCATACAACTGGTTCTTCGACGCGTTACTTATGAAGACTGGTATCGTTACTTGGTATTGGGACGAGCGCGAGAAAACAGAAGTCGAAGAGTTCGAAGGTTTGACCGACGTTGAGTTGGCTGAACTTGTTATGGTGCGCGAGGCCAACGTCACGGCGCACAGCGAAAACGAAGACGGCACGCACGACATCACAGTCGAGACGGTGATCACGACGCGCAAGCTGGTTGTCGTCAATGTTCCGCCCGACGAGTTTATGATCAACGCACGCGCACGGTCGGTACAGGACAGCGACATCGTCGGCTGGCGTACGCGCCGGTCTGTGTCCGACTTGGTCGAAGAGGGTTTCGATTACGAAACCGTTAACGACATTGCCGGCGCTGACGTTGCAGAGACGAGCGAAGAGCAAGAGCGCCTATTCGATCAGATCGGCGTTGACGACGAGTCCATCGACGACGCGGCCCAAAAGGAAGTCTGGGTCTGCCAGATGTACATGGAGTTGGATGTCGAAGAGGACGGCACGCAGCGCCTTCTTAAAGTCACCCTGGGCGGCGAAGATGGTTCGACGCTGCTGAGTGTCGACGACGCGTACGAAAAGCCGTTCGCAATGATCTGCCCAATCCCGATTCCGCACACGGTGTTCGGGATGTCGATGGCAGACCTGACGATCCCACTGCAAGACATTTCCACGGCAGTATTCCGTGGCGTACTCGACAGCATCTACTTGGCGAACAACCCTCGCATGTTGGCGCTTGAGGGTAAGGTCAACCTAGACGACCTGCTCAACCCTCGCGCCGGCGGCGTTGTCCGCGCAAAGCAACTGGACGCCGTGCGAGAGTTAAACACGACGTTTGTTGGCGGTCAGGCGTTGCCGTTATTCGACCTGATCAACGACATGAAAGAAAACCGCACGGGCGTGTCCCGTCGCACGAACGGCCTGTCAGCCGAAGCATTACAGAACACCACCGCGACCGCCGCCGCTCAAATGCAGCAGGGCGCGGCTCAACGCCTCGACATGATCGCACGGCTGTTTGCGAACGGCGTGCAAGACCTATGTCGGGGCGTCTACAAATCACTTGTCCGCAATCACGGCGACCCGCGCAACGTCAAACTTGACGGCGTGTGGCAAGACGTTGACCCATCTTCGTGGGACGAAGAGGTCGACGTGCGCGTCTCGGTCGGCCTGGGCTTCGGTAACGACGAAGAGCGTATGCAGTCCCTGATGATGATCCTGAGCCTTCAAAAAGAGGGCATCCAAGCTGGGTCGTCTCTCGTCACTGAGGCGCACATGTACAACACGCTGGAAGACATGGTCGACATGTCGAAGTTGAACGGCGTCGAGTCGTACTTCCAGAACCCGGCTCAAGCGCAGCCGAAGCAGCCACAGCAAGATCCGTTCGTTCAAGTCGAGCAGATGAAGTCGCAAGCCAAGCAGCAAGAGATGCAAATGGACGCGCAGATGGATCAGGCGAAGATGCAAATGGAGCGCGAGCAGTTCCAGATTGAGATGGCGCAAAAGCGCGAACAGTTCCAGCAAGAACTTTCAATGAAGACGCAGCAGTTTATGGCCGAGCTTGACCTTAAGAAGCAGCAGATCGCTGCGGAGCTTGCCACACAGAAAGACCTTGCAGAGGTCGAGATGGGAGGTCGCGGAGGATGAGTTCTGACTGGTGGGGTATGCCGGCGGGTGTCTTAGATCAGACGCCGCAAATCAATCAACCGAACCTGTCGCCATCCATCGGCGACTATCTGTCGATGTTCCAGCAGCAGAACAACCAGTGGCGTCAGAGCTTCAAGCCGCAATTTAATCAGCCATACATGCCCGTCGCGCGTGACAACACAATCGTCGACCCAATCTTGAACAACCAGCCAGTCTATCGTTATGACCCCTGGCGTCAGGATGACAGTGGGGGTGACTCAGGCGTCCCAGGCGACGACCCCCAGGGGCCAGCCGTTGGCTCAATAACCGGCAGTCTGTCTAACGCATCGACATTGGGAAATATCGGGCTTGGGTTGGGTATGTTTGGCGCTCCAATGGGCCTCGCCGCCGCAATGGGCGCTATCGGCGCAAACGCTGATGTGGCGAACGCTAACGCGATGGCAGCAAACTCTTTTGGCGCCCAACCCAACGAGGTAAGTGTGCTGTCGGCAATGTTGAACGCCATATCACCTTTCGGCATGTTCGGCCAAGACGCCGCCGATCAGCTTTCCGCACTTGGCGCTGAGATGTCATCCGCTCCAGACGGGACTATGTCCGGCGACGAAGATAGTGGCGCTGGCACACCATCCCCAGGTTCCCCAGGCGCAGAGGCCGGCGCCATGACGGCGGCGAACGACGCGATTAGTGCAAACAGTAATGGTGGTGGCGGCGGGTCATCCGGTAACGGCGGCAGCGATAGTGCCGGCATGGGAGACTCTGACGGATCACCAAGCGGGACATGGTAAAATGAGTAACCCAGAAAAAGACATCGAACGCGCAAGCGAGGCGGATTATCTGCTGACGCACCCACTGCTCAAAGAGGCGTTCGACGTGATTGAAGAGACCTACACTGACGCGTGGAAGAACAGTCGCCACGACGCGACAACTGAGCGCGAGCGCGTGTACCTCGCACTGAATTTGCTTGCGACTGTTCGCGGGCATTTGGAGAGCGTTGTTGCCGGCGGCGTTATGGCGCAGCGGGACATCAACGAAGTCACCGGGAAGAAATCCTTCCTGAATTTTTAGCTAAGGAGAATTATTCATGGACGACCGCAACAACTCGCCCGAGGGCGGGACTGCTGAGTTGTCGATGGACGATGCTGTTTCGCTTCTCAATGCGAACTCTGATCAAGAACAATCGCCAGAGAAAACCGAGACCGTAACGCCCAAAGACAAAGTCGAAACCGAAGAGACTGAGGCCGAAGAGGCTGAAGAGGATGAGGACGACGAGGACGAGGGTGAAGCGGAAGAGGTCGATGAAGACGCTTCCGAAGAGGACGACGATGACGACGATGACGGTGTTGAGTTAGACCTCGACGCGATCATCGAAATTGATGGCGAACGCACGACGCTCAAAGAGCTTCGTGAAGGCGCCATGCGTCAGTCCGACTTCACGCGATCAAAGCAGCAATTGGCTGAAGAGCAAAAAGCAATTCAAGCCGAACGCCAAGCAATCGCGGAAGAGCGAGCGCGGTACGCGCAAGCACTCGATCAGTACGAGCAACGGATCCAGCAAGATGTCGAAAAGGAGCCCGACTGGGATGCCTTATTCGAGGACGACCCGCTGGAATACATCCGCCTCGAAAAGCAATGGAGAGACAAAAAAGAGGCAAGGCTGCGCCTGGAAACTGAACGCGAACAAGTGCGTCAGCGACAGGCCGTGGAACAGCAACGAGAACGGCAACAATACATGGAGCAAGGCAAGGCCGCGCTTCTTGAGAAGATCCCCGAGTGGTCAGACCCACAAGTCGCCGCAACGGAAGCCAGACAAATTGCTGAATTTCTTTTGAGCCAAGGTTACCCGCCAGAGGCGGTCCAAAACGTCAGCCCAACGGACATCTTGTTTGCCCGTCAGGCTATGAAGGCGATGAAGACCACCAAGTCGGCTGACATCGCGAAAAAGAAAGTCCAAGCCAAGCCGAAGGTTATTAAGGCCAAAAGCTCCAAACCGCAGAGTGCCGGCAAGACCACGCAACGTCGAAAACAACTGGCAAAACTTGAGCGATCAGGAAGCATTGAAGATGCCCTGCCGCTCTTACTCTCATAGGAGAAGACAAGATGGCACAGCCAACAAATACCTTCGATTCGTACGATGCAAAAGGCATCCGCGAAGACCTCGCAAACATCATCAGCCGGATTGACCCGACTGAGACGCCGTTCCAATCGAACGTCGGCAAGACGTCTGTGAGCAACACTTACTTTGAACACCAGACCCAAGCACTCGCCGCCGCTGACGCAGACAACGCGCACATCGACGGCGATGACACTGCCGCTGCCGCCGTTACCGGCACCGTTCGTGTCGGCGGTCGCACGCAGATCTTCAAGAAGTCGTTCACCCTGTCGGGTACGCTTGAAGCTACCGACCGCGCAGGTCGCGCTAAGGAAGCTGGCTATCAGGCACTGCTGAAGGGCTTGGAGCTTCGTCGCGACAAAGAAGCACGCTTCGTCGGGAACAAGGCATCCGTCACGGGCAACGCTACCGCCGCTCGCCAGACCGCCGGTATCCAGGCATGGTTGACCTCTAACGTGTCTCGCGGCGCGTCGGGCGCCAACGGTGGCTTCTCTTCGGGTAACGTGACTGCTGCCACTAACGGCACGCAGCGTTCGTACACCGAGACGTTGCTGAAGGCTGTGAACCAGTCGGTTTACACCTCCGGCGGCAAAGCCAAGATGTTGATGATGGGTCCTGCACAGAAGACCGTTTTCTCGGGTTTCGCTGGCCTCGCAGAAACTCGCGTCAACGACCCATCGGGTCAAACCTCGATCATCGGCGGCGCTGACAGATACGTGTCCGACTTCGGTACGTTGACCACCACGGTCAACCTCTTCCAAGACGCACGTTCGGCTCTCCTGATCGATCCTTCTAAGGCGAAAATCGCTACCCTTCGCCCAATGAAGCAAGAGAAGTTGGCGAAGACCGGCGACGCAGACAAGTACCAGATCGTCTGCGAAGAAGGCTTGATGGTTGAAAACGAAGCCGCACATGGAATTGTGGCTGATCTTTCTTAATCGCGACTGACCAGCGTTAAAGATGGCGGGGCTACCTTCGGGTGGCCCCGTTTCTTTTAGGGGATACACGCATGAAAAATAGCAACAAATACTCAGCCCCAAAGGCGGAGCAAAAGCCACAGGCGCCGAAGTACCGCGCACTCATTGACAAGATTCAAGGCGTTGACGGTCAGCCCGTCCACGTCGGCCAGATCATCGAATTGTCGGGCGGAGATGTCGAACTCTTCCTCAAGTGCGGGTACGTGGAGAAAGTCTGATGTCAGACAGGATGCTGCTCAATCGTCGGAATGGAATGGACGTTCACGCCACCATCCAAAATGACGGCAAATTAATTGTTGAGTACTCCGAGGACGTGCAGCCACACCTCGACCACAACAAGGCACTGCAAGCGGCAGACGATATTCACGTTCGCAGAAAACAGGACATGTGGCACGTCGCGCACATCCCGACGACCGTCATCTACAAGTGGATGAAGGAAGACGGCATCGACGTTTACAACCCCGAACACGACGCGGCAGTGAACGCCAAACTCAACTCCAATGAGTGGCGATACCTCAAGACGGCGGAGATCATTCTCTAATGGGCCTATCAACTTTCACGGAGCTAAAGGCGTCGCTCGCGGACTGGCTTGTCGACGACAACCTGACCGCCGTGATCCCTGACTTCATTCGGCTATGCGAGGCGCGTTTTCATCGCGACCTGCGCATCCGCCAAATGGAAGCTGTGTCCACGATTAACCTTACCGGCGGGACAGCCGAGGTTGCGCTGCCGACTGGCTTCTTAGAGAGCCGCGTCATGGTTCTCCAGTCGACGCCTGTGCGTGTACTGCCAATCAAGACGCCAACGCAATTCTACACCGACCACGGCGCCCAAGACGCCGGCACGCCGGAAGCGTACACCGTGATCGGCAGCAACTTCCACTTCGGCCCGACGCCGGCATCGAACTCCACTGCGACGCTTGTCTCGTACACAAAAGTTGACGCGCTGTCCGACAGTGTCGCCACGAACGCAATCCTCGACGACGCCCCAGACATCTACTTGTACGGCAGTCTTTTAGAGGCCGCGCCATACCTTGGCGAAGACGAGCGCATCACCGTTTGGGTGCAACTCTATGACCGCGCCGTCGATCAGCTAAAGTCCGTGGACGAGCGCACCGCGTGGTCGTCTGGCCCCCTTGTGCAGCGCGTTGAGGTCTACACGCCTTGAGCATCAAGCCCCTAGAGTTCGGCGAGTGGCTACCGGATCAGCCACCAATCGGAAACACCGGCCTGACGGTCGCCAAGAACTGCATTCCCTGGGCGCGTGGGTATAAGTCGCTGAACACCATCTCCGCATACAGTGGGGCGATCACAGCACGTTGCCAGGGCGCATTCTCCGGCATCGACGACACGAACAACGTGAACGACTTTGCGGGTGATGCAACGAAGCTATACAAGCTCACAGACGTGACGTGGGGTGACGTGAGCGGCACCACATACAGCGCACAGGAAGTTGACACGTGGAACTTCACGCAGTTCGGCCAGCGCGTCCTGGCGACGAACTTCACCGACCCTATACAGAACTTCACACTTGGCACGTCCACAGTATTCGCTGACTTGGCGGCGGGTGCACCGAAGGCGAAGTACATCACGAACTCGCGCAACTTTGTGTTCGCTGGATACACCAACGACGCGGTCGACGGCATCAAGCCGGCGAAGTTGATTTGGTCCGCGCTTGGTGATTCCACAGACTGGACGGCGAGTGTCACGACGCAGTCTGACTTTCAATACCTCAACGAAGAGAGCGGGCCTATCACGGGTGTCGTCGGGGGCGAATTCCTGACGGTATTCCAAGACCGAGCAATCACGCGTGCTGACTATGTCGGCCCACCGACCATCTGGAACTTCGACGAAGTCAGCAGCAACCTGGGTTGCTCCGTTCCGAACTCAATCGTGCAACGCGGCCAGGATATCTACTTTCTGTCGTCGGAAGATTTCTACGTGTTCTCGGCGTCGGGTATCCGTCCGCTTGGGGCGCAGCGCATCGCGAAGTGGTTCTACAGCACATTCAACCAAACATATCAGCACCGCATGTCATCTGCCGTGGATCCGATTAACTCTCTCATCATGTGGTCATTCCCAAGCGTCCTCTCCGCGAGCGGCACGCCAGACACAATCCTAATTTACAACTGGATTCTTGATCGCTGGTCGTACGCGGAAATCGATCACGACCTGATCTACCGGTCTCTGTCGAAGGGTTATACGCTTGAGGGGCTGGACGCCATCTCGGCGAGCTTGGACGCCATTACCTTATCTCTCGACAGCCGAGCATGGGCCGGCGGCAAGTTGCTCCTGTCTGCGTTTACAACAGATTTCAAGCTCGCATTCTTCACCGGCACCGCGCTCACCGCTCAACTCGACACTGGCGACTTTATGCCACGCACAGGGAAGACATCGCACCTCAGACGCGTTCGCCCCATCGTGGACGGCGACAACGCGGTGGTCACAGTTCAGCACGCCGGCCAGAACAAACCAACGGACAGCGTGACATTCTCAACAGCCGTCGCGCCGAACGACACGACCGGCAACACCGGCCTTCGCAAGAAGGCGAGATATCATCGGCTGCGCTTCAATATCTCTGGCGGCTTCGATCACGCGCAGGGGTACGAAGTCGATAGCAGCGTGCTGGGTCACCGTTAATGCGGTCAGTCCCAGCAACATACAGAGACGCTACGTCGCACTTGCGTCTTGTCGTAAACGCGCTGCGTGAGCTTGCAAAT
>Ga0129326_1193055_pt1 | contig 11583 bp, 6 predicted proteins | sample CPBNA2_2_FD_105427 | JGI IMG/M metagenome (GOLD analysis project Ga0129326, IMG submission 105427) | Freshwater to marine salinity gradient microbial communities from Chesapeake Bay, USA - CPBay_Spr_15_0.2_RNA2 (Metagenome Metatranscriptome) | ecosystem: Environmental > Aquatic > Marine > Coastal... | reverse complement strand
CGCTGGATGAGATCATGATATCGGCATCTGTAGAGGTTTGCCGTCGAATGTCGTCTGTAACGTGCGCAATATGGCCAAGGCTGATGGATACAGCATTTGCCATCATCGCACCTTGGCGCGTTAGCTCAATGGCTCGGTAGTGACGCTCAAATAAGCGTACCCCAAGATAACTTTCAATGAGTTGTATCTGCCGACTGACCGCTGCTTGAGAGACCTGAAGCTCAGTCGCTGCCTTGGTAAAGCTTTGGTGACGTGCAACTGCTTCAAAGACAATTAAACTATTCGCCGGAGGGACTCTGTCTCGTAAGTTTGGCATAAGTTTTTCTGATTCCATGATGATAATTTTGTATATATACTTGTAACAAATATTTGAGTTACATAATAAAATTAAATCTAACAACTGTGAACGATAAACATCTGACTTAAAGATGTTAATCCAACCTAAAGTCAAAATGAACTGCTTGATAGGGTGCTCGGAACGATGGACACACATTTAATAAAAAAGAAAACTAAGCCTGTGCGTCCGGGTGGTAAGTCGAGAAAGAAGGCGCGCGCCTTCCCTAAGGGGCGTCAGGTCATACCTTCTGCACTTAAAGACGTGCAGAAACTCCTTAAAGGTAAGTCTCTCGCAAGTGAATTGCTGATTGAGCACTTACACCTTATTCAAGATAAGTTTGGACATTTGTCGGCCGCACATTTGGCAGCGCTGGCGGAAGAAATGAAATTAGCCCAGGCAGAAGTCTACGAAGTTGCGACCTTCTATCATCATTTTGATGTTGTGCGGGAAGGCGAAGACACGCCGCCAGAAATTACAATCCGCGTATGTGATTCGCTCAGTTGTGAGATGGCAGGCGCGCAAGACATTATGAAGGCTCTAAAGGATAAGGCGCCAAAGTATGTTCGTGTGCAGCATGCGCCATGCATGGGCTTATGTGACAAAGCACCCGCGGCAGCTATTGGCAAAAACTATACGGGTGATGTTTCTGTCTCGAATTTACTCAAGGCGGCAAAAGCCCGAGATGTAAAACCGGAAAAGCCCAAGTGCCAAACCTTTGATGCGTATGTGAAGAATGGCGGCTACAAAGTTCTAAAGAAGCTCCGTAATGGCGCGAAATCACCAGATGACGTTATTGAAACATTTCTTGAAGCTGGGCTGCGTGGGCTTGGTGGTGCAGGTTTCCCATCGGGCCAGAAATGGAAGTTCGTACGTGCTGTCGAAGGCACACGTTATATGTGTATCAACGCAGACGAAGGTGAGCCTGGAACCTTTAAAGACCGGTTATACCTGCAAACCAAGCCGCATCAATTTCTCGAAGGTATGTTGATTGGCGCTTGGGGCGTAGAAGCTGATGCTGTCTATATTTATCTTCGTGATGAGTATCCCGGGATCCGTAATATCCTCATTAAAGAAATAGCGCTTCTCGAGAAAAAGAAGATCATTAAACCTGGATACGTTCATCTTCGTCGCGGTGCGGGGGCGTATATCTGTGGTGAAGAAAGCGCGATGATTGAGAGCATCGAAGGCAAGCGCGGCTTGCCGCGGCACCGCCCGCCTTATGTGGCCCAAGTTGGTTTGTTTGGCCGCCCGACATTGGTGCACAACGTTGAAACTGTTTACTGGATGCCGGAAATTCTCGCCAAAGGGGCCGATTGGTTCATTAAGGAAGGGCGTGAAGGACATAAGGGAAACCGTTCGTACTCTGTGTCGGGACGTGTGAAGAAACCGGGTGTTGTTCTAACTGCAGCTGGTGCAACGGCCGAAGAGTTGATTGAACTTTGCGGCGGCATGGAAAAAGGCCACACTTTTAAAGGATATCTTCCTGGTGGTCCTTCAGGTGGGATCCTGCCTGCCAAGATGGGCAATCTTCCGTTAGATTTTGGTCAACTTGAAAAGTACGGATCGTTTGTCGGATCACACGCTGTCGTTATTTTATCAGATAAAGATCACATGCGTGACGTGTCGGTGAACTTGCTTAAGTTCTTTGAAGACGAAAGCTGTGGTCAGTGTACACCGTGTCGTGTTGGCTGTGAAAAAGCCGTAAAGCTGATGAGTGCCAAAAAGTGGAATACAAACCTGCTTGGGCAACTATCCAGTGCAATGACGGACGCATCAATTTGCGGACTTGGTCAGGCGGCACCAAACCCGATTAAATCGGTTATCAAATACTTCAAGAAGGACGTTTCCTGATGTCGGATAAAATCAGCTTCAACCTGGATGGCAAAAAAGTAATGGCTGAACCGGGCGAATCCATTTGGCAGGTCGCAAAACGACAAGGCACAACGATTCCGCATCTATGCTGGAAAGATGAACCGGGGTACCGGGCCGATGGTAATTGTCGTGCCTGTATGGTTGAGGTCGAGGGCGAGCGGGTTCTGGCTGCATCGTGCGTACGTCAGCCAACGGCGGACATGAATGTTATCACCCAGTCTGAGCGTGCGAAGAAATCGCGTAAAATGGTGATTGAGCTTTTACTCGCGGATCAGCCCAAGATGAAAGACGCCCACGATAGCGAGTCAGATTTTATCGGCTGGACGAAGGCGATGAATGTAAAGACGTCGCGGTTCCCTAAATCCAAACGACCAAAAACGGATATCTCGCACTCGGCTATGGCCGTCAATCTAGATGCATGTATCCACTGTAACTTGTGTGTACGCGCATGCCGTGAAGTGCAGGTTAACGATGTTATTGGCATGGCGTCACGGGGCGCCGATTCAAAGATCGTCTTTGATTTTGATGATCCTATGGGACAATCCAGCTGCGTTGCATGTGGCGAATGTGTGCAGGTATGTCCAACGGGCGCACTCATGCCGAAAACAATTGTTGATGACAAGGGCCGGGGTGGTCGTGTTGCTGACCGCGAAGTGAACTCGATCTGCCCGTATTGTGGTGTTGGTTGTCAGATCACTTACAAGATACGTAATAACAAGAAAACGGGCCGCGATGAAATCGCTTGGGTCGAAGGTGCAGGTGGAAAGTCGAACGAAAACCGTCTATGCGTCAAAGGGCGATTTGGGTTTGATTATGTCGCCAGCCCAGAGCGTCTTACCAAACCGTTGATCCGTATTCCTGGTAAGCCCAAGGGGATGAACATGGATCCAAGTAAGCCTTTGGAGAATTTCCGTGAGGCAACATGGGACGAAGCGCTTAAGGTTGCGGCCATGGGTCTGAAGACTATTCGGAAAGAAAAGGGCCCAAAGGCACTTGCTGGTTTTGGTTCAGCAAAATGCTCAAACGAAGAAGCGTATCTTTTCCAAAAACTGGTTCGTACCGGTTTTGGCTCCAACAACGTGGATCATTGTACACGGCTTTGCCATGCGTCGTCTGTTGCTGCATTGATGGAAACGATTGGTTCCGGTGCGGTTACGGCACCTTTCATGGCCGTCAAAGACTCTGATGTGATCATTGTGATTGGTGCTAATCCAACAGAGAACCATCCCGTTGCGGCCACTTACTTCAAACAAGCTGCAAAACGTGGCGCCGAGTTGATTGTGATGGACCCTCGTGGGCAAGGACTTAAGCGCCATTCAACGCATATGCTTCAGTTTAAGTCTGGCTCAGACGTCGCGATGTTGAATGCGATTATGCATGTGATTGTCGAAGAGGATTTGTACGACAAGGAGTACATCCAATCACATACCGAGGGCTTCAAGAATATTAAAAAGCACCTCAAGGACTTCTCACCTGAAAAGATGGCTGAGATTTGTGGTATTGATGCGGGCGAACTTCGAACTGTTGCCCGCAAATATGCAACTGCAGGCCGCTCGATCATCTTTTGGGGGATGGGCGTTTCCCAGCATACGCACGGCACCGACAATGCAAGATGCCTTATCTCGCTGGCCTTGATGACAGGTCAGACGGGGCGTCCCGGCACTGGATTGCACCCATTGCGTGGGCAGAACAATGTTCAGGGCGCGTCTGACGCGGGTCTTATCCCCATGTTGTTGCCCGATTATATGAAAGTTGGAGATACTGACATTCGCGCCAAGTTTGAAAAACTTTGGGGCGCTGAGCTTGATCCGAACCCGGGCTTAACCGTTGTTGAGATTATAAACGCTATTCACGGCGACGAGATTACGGGGATGTATATCATGGGTGAAAACCCGGCGATGTCTGATCCTGATGCCAATCATGCACGTGCTGCGTTGGCGAAGCTCGATCATCTTGTCGTACAGGATATTTTCCTCACTGAAACGGCGATGTTTGCTGACGTCGTTCTACCTGCTACGGCATGGCCGGAAAAAGATGGGACGGTCTCCAATACCAACCGTCAGGTCCAAATGGGACGCAAAGCCCTTGATGCTCCGGGTGAAGCGAAGCCTGACTGGTGGATCACACAAGCCATTGCAAAAGGTATGGGGCTTAAGTGGAAGTACCGTAAGCCTGAGGATGTGTTCACAGAAATGAAACAGGCGATGCCGTCGCTGGATAATATCACTTGGGACCGTTTGGAAAATGAAAATTCTGTGACTTACCCTTGTCCGGCGATTGATCATCCTGGTGATGACATTGTGTTTGCGGATCGCTTCCCGACGAATAACGGGCTGGGCAAGTTCGTGCCTGCGAGTGTTAGGGCACCAAACGAAGTTCCAGATAAGAAGTTCCCGTTTATTCTGATTACAGGCCGTCAGTTAGAGCATTGGCACACCGGTGCAATGACCCGCCGGTCTTATGTTTTGGATCAGGTACAGCCATCGCCAACCGTTCAGATGAACATGAAGGATATTGATAAGTTCGGCATAAACCCGGGTGGTATGGTGAAAGTATCGACCCGGCGGGGTGAAGTTAAAATTGCTGTGCGTGCGGATAATATGGTGTCGCCTGGCACGGTGTTTATTCCGTTTGCCTATGTTGAGGCGGCGGCAAACGAATTGACCAACCCACAGCTCGATCCGATTGGTAAAATTCCTGAGTTCAAATACTGTGCAGCGAAAGTTGAACCGCTTCACTGATTGTACATTGCCTTAGATACAGAAAACCGCTTGGGCGAATCGCACCAAGCGGTCGTTGCAACGTCAGGTCTATTGGATGCAAGCTTTGCTCAGTACACTTATGCCTACTGAGCATTTCCAGTTACAAGATCAATGGCCAATCATCCATGGACGCGAAGGACCATGTCCATGGCTATGCCCTTTGTGATGGGTATGCCCGCACTCTTTTGATTTGCTGTGCGATTGTTCGGCAACAACATGTTTTGGCTTGTTGACGACTTCTGGCTTATCAGCGCTTTTCTCGTTTCTAAAGTGAGCTGTGCGATAATTGGCTGATAAAAGAGATAATGCGGGTGTCGAAACTGCCCGCTTTGATTCTGCTCCGCACTCTGTGCAGATGCTGGGTTCTGTGCACCTAGCCATGCTTTGCCATTCATCGAATGGCCCGCACTTATCACACAGGTAATTATATAATGGCATTATTTTTCTCCTTATTTCAGGTTTCCCGCGAGAGACCATGGTGGATTAGGCCTCCACTGTCTCTCGCGAGAGGCTTGGTTAGGTGCATTCCGCCACGTCGACACCGGATGGGATCGACTGAGTTGGGCCATTAGCATTCGGATTGATATCAAAATCAAATATAGCCGTTGGAATAGAAACCGTGCAGCAAGCGTTGGGAATATCAACGATCCCCGCAACACGTCCTTCGACCGGAGCGGTGCCAAGGATCATGTAGGCTTGCTCGCCTGAGTACCCGAACTTCTTGAGATATCCTACAGCGTTCAAGCATGCCCTGCGGTAGGCAATAGTCGCGTCAAGATAGTGTTGCTCACCATCATGTTCATCAACTGAAATACCTTCAAAGACCAGATATTCAGAATAATTTGCATCAATGGGACTGGTTTGGAAAATAGGGTTCGTGACGCCATACATCTCCATACCACCCTTAATGATATCAACACTGATGTCGATCCAGCCCGCCATCTCAATGGCACCACAAAACGTAATTTCGCCATCGCCCTGTGACCAGTGAATATCACCCATGGAAAGACCAGCGCCGTCCACATAAACCGGGAAGAATACTTTGGAACCACGAGATAGGTTTTTGATATCACAGTTTCCACCATGTTCGCGACCCGGTACGGTACGAGCGGCTTCTGCGCCAGCAATCTTGGCGTCTGCTCCAGTCATGCCGCCCATCAGGGCTGTCGTAGTGCCCGCCATGCCATCTGGCAAAGTACATAGTGGTGGGGTACGGGTTGGGTTCGTATCGAAGAGTTTCTTTTCTCGATCATTCCAGGTCTTCAGAAGGTCAGCAGATGGCAAAGTCCCGATCAATCCAGGGTGAATTGTACCCGGAAAACGGACGCCGGGAATATGACGGGAACTCGCATAGATACCTTCGAAGTCCCAACATGCCTTGCGCGCTGCGGGGAAGTGCTTGTCCAGAAAACCACCGCCGTTTTCATGGGCAAAAATACCTGTAAAGCCCCACTCGGAATCTTCCTTGCTACCAATATCGTTGATGTTAACGACTAATAAATCGCCGGGCTTGGCGCCTTCGATACCAAAAGGTCCACTCAGGTAATGTACCTTTGAAAGGTCGACATCTCTGATGTCATCAGCACAATCATCATTCTTAATTTGCCCGCCGGTCCAGTCATAACACTCAACCCTGAATGTCTCACCTGGCTTGAAGGTTTCAACGAAGGGCAAATCCGGATGCCATCGATTATGCGTTTTTACGATCTGTTCTTCTGGGAGCTTGTCCATTTCTGCATGGAATACTGTTCTAGGCATGGTTTCCCTCCTCGGTTGATGAATGGGTGGACCCTTTACAAGCTCATAGTGGCAAGTCGAGCATGTCGTCGATTAAGCCATGAGATAGAGTTTTTAGGGTTGTTTATAGTTCACCACATTCCGTTCATATTTCTAGCCTTGGATAGTGCTCAAAGAGCATAAATTGCACACCGAGATCCTCATATACGTCATATAACGTAGGGCTCAATTGCGATCGGAAATGCGAAAACGGAACTCAGACTTTTGATCTGAGTAATGATTTCTGAAGGTGCGTTTCGTCGACTATAATTCACGAAGGATACGCGACAGCGCGTCAAGTTGAGGCATCGGTCTGATGATCAAAATTTGGACGAGATAATAAGTTTAGATGGGCATAAACTCATGCATTACAAAGCTTTTAACGCCATGGCGGCTGCGGCTGTTCGGTTCTCAACGCCCAATTTTCGGGATATGCGTTCTAAATGTTTATTAATTGTTCTTGGGCTTAACTCCAAAATCTCACCAATATCGCGATTAGCTTTGCCGTTGGCAACCCAAGTAAGTACATCCGCTTCGCGTAATGTTAGTCCAAATACCTTTGATAATCTGGCTTGTATACTTGCGAAATCGTTCTCAATAACGCGAAGCAGATATTCGTCTGAACCACTTTGACCTATATATGATATCAGCACCTGGCATTCGTCTGTATCAGATAGCACCAGTTGTGCCGGTGACGTTGCCACCGTTTGAATTTGATGATTTAGCCATTGTTTTAAATATTCAGGCAATTTGAATTCTGAGCCCGCATCACCATCCATAAAGGGTTTAATTAGTTTTCCTGCTTGTAATGTTTTCCACAATATAGCGCCATCATTGTTAACTGCTATTAGAAAACGTCTAGCTTCATCCAAGGCTACATAGGCACTTTGGGCCAATCTGGCATTAGCAAGATGAACCTGCATTCGCGCTATAAGCTCGTCTGGATCTATAGGCTTAACAAGATAATCGACGCCCCCTGCTTGAAAACCGGCGACTATATGTTCCGTGTCGCTTAAACCGGTCATAAAAATGACCGGCACATGAAGCATGGCACTGTTTTTCTTTATTTGACGACAGGTTTCAAAGCCGTCCATGCCAGGCATGACCGCGTCCATCAAGATGACGTCAGGTGTAACCTGATCAATTACATCAAGAGAACTTTGCCCTGACAGCGCCACGAGGACTGTGGCGCCAGTATCTTCAATAACCTCGGTCAAGAATTTTAACGAGTCGGGCGAGTCGTCGACAACTAAAATACTCGCTTTATCACAATGATTATTCATGAGTATTTTCCAATGCTGCCATAAAACGCGTTAACTGAAAATCGCTTACATATCCACGCAGAGTTGTTATGAATGGAGAGCATTCAGGGAATTCATTCTCTAACGCGTCGATCTTTGTTTGGATAGCACGTACATGCCCCATCTGTCCGAGCCTCATGAGTTCTTCAATCTCGTGAACCGGTAGGGGTTTTAGAATATCTCCAGACGCCTCGTTTTTAGGGTCGGAAAAATCGATTAATCCCTCATAAACCCATTCGATATTTAAATTGTTTTGGAACTTCTCTAAGAAGCGGTCATAGTCGATCGGCTTCATCAAATAATCATCGAAGCTTGATCGATCAATTTTGCCATCAATGCCTTCGACGGCATTGGCAGAAATCATGATAATTTGTGAAGCATTCGTGATGACTTCGCGCAAAACTACTGCCAAATCCAACCCATTCATACCCGGCATTGATATATCGAGCAGACAGACGTCAGGACTATGATTTCTTGCTAGCTGGAGGCACTCATTTGCATTCGCCGCGACCAACACCGTGAATCCGATGGGTTCGAGAATATCTTTAATCAGATTGCAGTGGGTTGGTTCATCATCGGTGACTAAAACTAGAAGACGTCTTCCGCGATACCCAACAATCGCTCGGTCACTATTATGATTTTCGTTTGATGTCTCGATTTCAACGAGCGGCAACAGGATCGAGAACTCACTGCCCTGATCTAATTCACTTTGGACGGAAACCTTTCCTCCCATCCGCTCAGTCAGAAGTTTGGTGATCGCCAATCCCAAGCCAATTCCATCATACTCAGGATAGATTGACGAATTGGCCCGTTCGAATGGTACAAAAATTCTTCCTAAATCATCTGCGTGAATGCCGATGCCCGTATCGCGTACAGACAATCCGATTGAATTTTCAACGCGCTCCACAGTTAGGATTACTTGGCCAGTTGGTGTAAATTTAAAGGCATTGGACAATAAGTTAATTAAAATTTGGCGTAGGCGTTTCTCGTCAGACCGAATGACTTTCGGTAGATCGGCTGTCACCAAAAATTCAAAACTGACGTCGTTTGCTTTTTCTTCAAGTCGAAACATTTCGACTATTTCCAACAAAAACGTCTCTAGACGGAAGTCCTCCTCAACAAGTGAAAAGTGTTCCGATTCGATTTTTGAAATGTCCAATAAGCCATCGACCAATCCTGCCAAGTGCTCCGAACTACGCCGAATGACATGAACTGCATCAACTCGATGCGCAGGGATTGACTTGTCCCGTTCAAGTAATTGTGAATAGCCGAGGATGGTATTGAGTGGTGTCCTAAATTCATGATTCAGGCCAACAATATATCGGCTTTGTGCAGAATGCGAAGATTCAGCGGCCTCCTTTGCTTTTTGAAGTTTTACGTCAGTAATCTTGTGCGCATCGATTTCTTTGGACAACAAATAAGTCTGTCGGGAACTCTCATCTTGGGCAGCCTTGGCGCTCTCGCGAGCAAGCACAAACAGCCACGTCGCTACACCGCTAATAATCACAAGGATGAAGAATATCTGCCAAAGAGTTCCTTGAATACCATCGTGTTGCAGCCAATCTTCGATAGTAGTCTGCAAATACACGAGGCCGAGGACACCACCAATAACAACACAAAAAAGAAGTTGCATTCCGATGTAATGACCAATGCTGGAGTTCAGTCGGATAACAATCCATTTTGGCAGAAACGTGTTGAGCAATGTCAAAATTTGATCGGTATATCGAGCGTCCGTCTTACAGGAATCATTACAACTGGCGTCTAACGAGCAACACAAAGAACAAATATGTCCATCATATATCGGACAGCCTGCCATATCTTCGATCTCGTAGGTTTTTTTGCATATACAGCATTGGCTTTCTGTAGCATCGCCAAAGTTACAATCTGGCTCACGCGCCAAATAATACTTCCCACGGGTGGCAAATGCGATGACAGGCGCGGAAAAAAACGCGGTGCCGAGGGCGAGATATGCCGACAGTGCTTTCATGACCTCACCCAGCACACCGCTGTATGAAATCATTGCCGCGACTATCGCTATGGCAATAGCTCCAACACCGACGGGGTTTATATCATACAGATAGGCACGTCGGAATTCGATATGGCGTGGACTGATCCCTAACGATTTATTGATTAAAAGATCAGATGACAAAGCCCCCACCCAAGCCACTGCGATGATAGAGTATAATGCAAGAATTTGTTCTAATGCCTCATAGACACCCAAGGTTATGAGTAGGAAAGCAATCGTAACATTAAAGACGAGCCAGGCGACGCGCCCAGGATGGCTGTGTGTCAGGCGGGAAAAAAAATTGGACCATGCAATTGAGCCCGCGTAAGCATTAGTTACATTAATTTTGACCTGCGATATGATGACAAAAAGTGCCGTTACGGCGATTACCATGACAGGTGATGAGAATACGAACTGAAAGGCCACATGATACATGTGTGATGGATCAACGGCATCTTCAACTGGCACGGCCGACTTCAGTGCCAAAAACACTAAGAAAGAGCCGACGGCAATTTTCAACCCGCCAACGATAATCCACCCCGGCCCAGCTGAGATTAATGACAACCACCATTTCACACTGTTACTTTTGGTTTTTGGTGGTAAAAATCGCAAGAAATCCACTTGTTCACCAATCTGTGCCGCCAGCGAAAAAATCACAGCTGAGCATGCGCCAAATAAGAGAATGTTGAATTCACCATTTGCGCCATCTGAGCGCCCCGTAAATTCTGTCCATTCAGAAAAGTACTCAGGATGCTGCGCGGCGATAAATCCAAGAGGCAAGATATGAAGCAGCAGCCATAATGGCTGAGTCCATAGCTGTAGTTTACTGATAAACGTAAACCCGTACACAACCATTGGGATGATGATGATTGAGCTAAACAGGTATCCTGCGAATAGAGGCACATTAAAGAACAATTCGAGAGCTGTGGCCATAATTGCGGCTTCGATTGCAAAAAAGATGAATGTGAAAGATGCATAGATCAATGATGTAATTGTCGAGCCGATGTAGCCAAATCCAGCGCCGCGCGAGAGTAGGTCGATATCCACCCCGTGTTTTGCCGCGTAATAGCTGATGGGTAGGCCAGTTACGAAAATCAAAATACAAACCGCAATGATAGCGGCCATAGCATTAACGTAGCCGTATTCCAGTGTGATCGATCCGCCAATTGATTCTAGCGCCAGAAATGAAATAGAACCGAGTGCCGTATTCGCAACCAAATACGGGGACCACTTTCGGATTTTTTTCGCCGTAAATCGCAGGGAATAATCTTCAATTGTCTGATTTGAAACCCACTGATTATAATGTCGGCGAACACGGACTAGTTTCTGTTGCTTCATATGTTGGTTCGCGCCCTATGTAGGATAGGAATATCCATCTGTGACAGAACTGACTATGTTGCTTGTAATTCACCCATCTATATTTGCGGGCTGATCCTTATTTTATTTGATCTATAATTATGTATCGGATTGGATATTGAAGTTTTTCTTTCACTAGTCCAATAAATATCTGTGTGAGATAATTTCCTCAAT
>Ga0129326_1379052_pt1 | contig 11591 bp, 9 predicted proteins | sample CPBNA2_2_FD_105427 | JGI IMG/M metagenome (GOLD analysis project Ga0129326, IMG submission 105427) | Freshwater to marine salinity gradient microbial communities from Chesapeake Bay, USA - CPBay_Spr_15_0.2_RNA2 (Metagenome Metatranscriptome) | ecosystem: Environmental > Aquatic > Marine > Coastal... | reverse complement strand
GCCGTTCCTGTTAAATGGGAGGGTGGAAATAAAATTTCTTCCTTAAATAATATCAATCCCCGTGAAATTTACGGTGAAGCTGATATTGTTGATTTAGAGGTAAACGGAACCAAACAAGCCGTAACTGCCGTAAGACAATTTGGACAGTTAGAAGATACAGTAGGACTGGCCATTGGTTACGGACGTACCGTAACAGGTTACATGGGTAAAGCCTTAGGAAATAATGTGGGAATAAATGTTTATCCTTGGTTATCTGTTGATGCTCAAGGGAATACCCAGTATTATGCAACAAAAGCTAAAGTAAGTGATCCTATAGACAAGGAAGACTTATTTGCTTGCGTTCAATATCATCACGCAATGGGGGTTACCGGAAAGGACCCTAAAACAGGTGAAATCTTAAATGTAGATGAAAAGACTTCTATGACCATCGGCTCTGGTTATCAGGGGGGTATCGTAGATAGATCTATTATTTATAAAGGTAATTTAGATGAATTAAGTGAGTTGGTTCATCATGTAGAGGAAAAAAGAGCGGAAGCTGCAGAATTAAATAGTAAAACGCTTTATCCAATCAATGAATTTGTAGATAGTCAGTATTCTCAGGGTCATTGGTGGGGTATGCATGTCGATTTAAATGCATGTATCGGATGTGGGGCTTGTTCCATAGCTTGTATGGCTGAAAACAATGTTCCCGTTGTAGGTAAAAAAGAGGTGGGTCGTCATCATGAGATGAGTTGGCTGCGTATCGATAGATACTTCTTTGGTGAATATGAAAATCCGAATACGGTCTATCAACCAATGATGTGTCAACATTGTGATAATGCGCCTTGCGAAAATGTTTGCCCAGTGGCTGCTACGCCTCACAGTTCTGAAGGTTTAAATCAGATGACTTACAATCGTTGCATTGGTACACGTTATTGTGCCAACAATTGTCCTTATAAGGTAAGACGCTTTAATTGGCTGGATTATACTAAGGCAGATATGTTTGCTATCAATGAGCCTACGATAAATAATGAATCACTACCGTTTGGCGCTGACAATTTAACAAGAATGGTGTTAAATCCCGATGTAACTGTTCGTTCAAGAGGTGTTATTGAAAAATGTAGCTTCTGTGTACAACGATTACAAGAAGGTAAATTGACAGCAAAAAAAGAAGGTCGTGCGCTACAAGATAACGATGTAAGAACAGCTTGTCAAACAGCTTGTCCTACAGGAGCTATTGTTTTTGGTGACAGAAATAATAAGTCCGGTGACTTATCTAAGAAATTAGATAATCCACTAAACTACATTGTGTTGGAAGAAATTGGCGTTCGTTCTTCTGTAAATTATACTGCTAAGGTTGTTAACCGTAGCGAAAATTTAGACGCTTAATATAAATGGTTAGCCATCATACGTTGATTACTTTAAAATATAACTCATGAGTGCACCTATTTCTGCGATTAGGGAACCTTTAATTACTGGGAGCAAGACCTACCATACGATCACTGAAGATATATGTGGGCCTACGGAAAGGACGCCAACGACTGCCTGGGTCATTGCTTTTATTTTTGCCGTAACAGGATTAGCGCTATATGTATTTAGCGTTACCTGGACAATTTGGGTTGGTATTGGTTCCTGGAACCTGAATAGAACAATAAATTGGGGTTGGGATATTACCAACTTCGTTTGGTGGGTTGGTATCGGTCACGCCGGTACGTTGATTTCCGCCATATTATTACTTTTTAGACAAAAGTGGCGTACGGGCGTAAACAGAGCCGCTGAGGCAATGACTATCTTTGCCGTAATGTGCGCGGGTCAGTTTCCGCTGATTCACATGGGTAGATTATGGCTTGGTTTTTTCATCTTCCCTTATCCAAATACAAGAGGTCCATTATGGGTGAACTTTAATTCACCCCTTCTATGGGACGTATTTGCAATATCCACTTATTTCACCGTTTCATTACTTTTCTGGTACACCGGACTTGTTCCAGACTTCGCAACAGTTAGAGACAGAGCGAAGGGACTAAGAAGAAAGATTTATAGCTATATATCCTTCGGATGGACTGGGTCAGCAAAACACTGGCAAAGATGGGAAAGTTTATCTTTGGTATTAGCTGGTTTGGCTACTCCTTTAGTATTATCGGTTCATACCATTGTATCCTTCGACTTCGCAACCTCGGTTATTCCCGGTTGGCATACTACTATATTTCCTCCTTACTTCGTTGCTGGAGCCATTTTCTCGGGTTTTGCTATGGTGCAAACGCTGATGATTATGACCAGGAAGGTACTAAAATTAGAAGATTATATTACATTGGAGCACATCGATAGTATGAATAAGGTCATTCTGGCCACAGGAAGTATCGTTGGTGTTGCTTATTTAACAGAGTTGTTCATTGCCTGGTATTCTGGTTATATTTATGAGCAATTTGCCTTTTATAACAGGGTAATGGGTCCTTATTTCTGGTCTTATATAGGTATGATGGGTTGTAATGTTATCTCTCCTCAAATCTTCTGGAGTAAGAAAATGAGAAGAAGCATCCTGGTAACCTTCTTTATGTCTATATTCATCAACATCGGTATGTGGTTCGAGCGTTTTGTTATCATCGCCTCCACGTTGGCCAGAGATTATCTCCCTTCCAGCTGGAGTTACTATTCGCCATCCTGGGTTGAGGTTTGTTTGTTTATTGGCACATTGGGTTTATTCTCCACTTTATATCTTGTTTTCATGAGAGTGGCTCCCGTGGTTGCTGTAGCTGAAATCAAGGCTATTCTTAAAACAGGAGGTGATCAATATGTAGGTCCAAACATTAAACATGACAACGATCACAAAGAATCAACTCATCATTAAGCATTGTTTGCGCTAAAAAGAAATTTTAAATGAAACAAGAATCAACCCAAGTACTCTACGGTCTTTATAACGATGAGGAAGTACTGCTTCATGCAGTAAAAAAAGCTAAGGAAGATCATTTAGAAATAATGGATGTTTATTCACCTTTTCCAGTTCACGGCCTTGATAATATTTTAGGCTTGACTGAGAGCCGTATCCATATTGCAGGTTTTATCTACGGATTAATTGGCTGTTTAAGTGCCTTTTTATTTATGACCTGGGTATTTACCAGAGATTGGCCAATTATATTTGGTGGTAAACCTTATTTTTCTGCTCTCTCATTTATACCCATTACCTTCGAAGTAACAGTGCTTTTTGCCTCCGTTGGTATGGTGGTTACGTTTTACACTATTTGCGGTATGGGACCAGGTGTAGATAATCCAACGCTGGATGACAGAATTACGGATGATAAGTTTTGTATTGCTTTTGATGTTGATGATGCTGATGCAGCAAAGCAGGCAGCCCTTAGACAGTTTTTAACTGATACAGGTGCTGAAGAAGTTAATGTTAAATCGATCTGATAAACCTGATTATTATCTTCTAAAAAAGAAGTATATGATACTAATAAGAAAAATTGTTTTTTTGACATTGTCTCTTTCTGTTTTTATGGTGAGTTGTTCACCATCTGGTAAGAATAAGACAGGTCATGAGTATATGCCTGATATGGCTCATGCGATTGCTTATGAAGCCAATGTTTATGGTTCTTCTTCTCACAATACCTGGGATAAAGAGAGTTCCAGATCAAGGAGAGCTCTTTCTGTCCCTGGAAAACCGGTAAACGGAACAGTTCCACGGGGATATAGTGGTGCTTTGTCCAATGGTGAAATAGACCAATCAAAGATTGACATGATTCGGGGTAAAAATCAGTTGAATGCCCAGGCAACTACGGTTAATGGTCATGTTGGTTTTTATTATGCTGATAATGAAGATGAAAGGCTTCGTGCAATAGAAGAAATTAAAGCAAATCCTTTTCCTATTACTAAAAAAGGACTTGCGGTAGGTAAAGAATTATATAATATTAATTGTGGTATCTGTCATGGGGAAGCTGGTGACGGTGCCGGTTATTTAGTGCGTGATGCTAATCCTGCAACAGGCGATCCGGGTGGCAAATACCCTGCGGCTCCTGCAAATTTTATGTTGGACGATTTGATTAACTCCTCGAATGGTCGTTATTACTTCAGTCTTATTTATGGTAAAAACGTTATGGGTGGTTATGCCGACAAATTAAGTTTCGAAGAACGCTGGCAGGTAATTCACTATATCAGGTCTTTACAGGCTGCCTCTAAAACATTAATTTACAACGAGAAAATGAATACTTTAAATGCTGAATTTGGTGTGCCGTTGAAAATGAAAAATCAATTGGCTTCTGTTTCAGTTAAATAGTCTTCTAATATTAAATCTGCTTACTTAAATGGCAAATGTGATGAATCAATTTACTTTTACATCCAAACAAAAAAACGTATTATTTGCTTTTATGGGTCTTGGATTACTTTGTCTTATTTTGACCTGGTTTTCTGACGATGCCTTGCATACGCGTTTTTGGAGTAATTTCCTACATAATGCTACCTTCTTTACAGGTATTTCATTTATTTCACTATTCGTTATTACTGCTTTTACTACGGCTTGGGCCGGTTGGTATGTAGGTATGAAAAGAATTTGGGAAGCAAATATGCAGTTTATTTTGGTTGGCCTCGGATTAATGCTTGTTGTAGTTTTAGGTCTTTGGGGACATTTCCATCATTTATACCATTGGTCAGACGAAGCTGAAGTAGCAAAAGATGCTGTTATGAAAGGTAAAGCATCTTTCCTAAATAAATATTGGTACACCCTTGGTACCTTATTAATTGTAGGTATGTGGGCGTTTTTTGCTTATAATATTCGCAAACTTTCTTTGGACGAAGATATTAATGGTAAGGGTCAGGCAGATAATTTTAAACATCACAGAAAAATTAGGGTTTGGTCTGTTATCTTCATGCCTTTGGCTGGTTTTTCAAGTGCTGCTATTATCTGGCAATGGATAATGTCGGTAGATGCTCATTGGTATAGTACTCTTTTTGCCTGGTATTCAGGGGTTAGTTGGTTTGTAAGTATGATTGCTATTACCATTTTGACGCTCATCTATTTGAAAAGTTTAGGGTATTTTGCTCATATTACCACTGATCACATGCATGATCTTGGTAAATTATTATTTGCATTTAGTATTTTCTGGACTTATATGTGGTTTTCTCAGTACATGCTTATATGGTATGCAAACGTGGGGGAAGAAACAGTCTATTTTTATGAAAGATTGCAAAATTACAAACCTTTGTTTTATGCAAATCTTTTAATAAATTTCTTGTTGCCCTTCTTCGTTTTGATGCGCAATGACAATAAAAGGAAATTTGGTCCACTTGCCTTTGCTTCAATCATGGTTTTTATTGGTCATTGGCTCGATTTCTTCCTTATGATAAAACCTGGCGTGAGACATACTGCTTTAGAAGCTTTAGGTCATCATAGTGAAGGTCATGATACAATACTTCCTTTTCAAATGGGTTTCACCATGCCTGGATTTCTGGAAATTGGCACGATGTTAGGATTTTTAGCGCTATATCTCTTTATAACTTTAAGGAGTTTAAGTAAGGCCGCTTTATTTCCGAAAAATGATCCTTATGCAGGAGAAGCTACCCATCACCATGTTTGGCCTTATGTATAATCATTCTAAATAAAGAACCATTGTGAACGAATTTTGTTTAATGAATTAATTATAAACTAATTTTGTTGCTCACATTTTTACATAAACAATAAATCATCATGACTATTCTTCTTGTAATAATTAGTATAATTCTTATCGCGGTTATTATTGTTCAAATAGGGAAGGTAACTGAACTTGCTGCAAAAATAAGAGGAGAGGAAGAAATACAGTATGAAGTTAATCGTAGTCAGGGCGGCTACATGATTCTCTTTTTGGTTGTGTTTTTAATTGGATGTATCGTTTCAGCTGTTTACTACAAAAACTACATGTTGGGCTATGGTCCTCATTTGCCGGCGTCAGAACATGGTTCCATCTTGGACAAAATGTTCAATGTGACCCTTTTCTTTACGGGCATTGTTTTTGTTATTACCCACATCCTTCTTTTTTATTTTGGTTGGAAATATAGTGCTAAAAAAGGTAGAAAAGCTTTGTTTATTCCTCATGATAACAAACTTGAAATTATTTGGACAGCTATTCCTGCTGTGGTAATGACTTTTTTGGTTGTTGGTGGTTTAGATGCCTGGAATGAAGTAATGGCTGACGTTTCAGATGATGATAAATATTTAGAGATCGAAGCAACTGGTTTTCAATTTGGTTGGAATTTGAGATATCCTGGCGCTGATGGTTTAATTGGGGAGAAGAATTACAAACTGATTTCAAGTGAGAATCCATTAGGTCAGAACTGGAAAGATGAAAAAAATCTGGATGATTTCCTAGCCACTGAACTTGTTCTTCCTGTGGGTCAAAAGGTAAGGGTTAGAATTACAGCACAAGATGTTCTTCATAATTTTTATCTCCCTCATTTCAGAGTTAAAATGGATGCCATTCCTGGTATGCCTACTTATTTTGTATTTACACCATCGAAAACAACGGAAGAATACCGTCAGGAGCTTAAGAAATATGCTGAGTATAATGTGCCTGATCCTGCTGATCCTTCTAAAATGCTTTGGGAAAATTTTGAGTATGAGTTGGCTTGTGCGGAATTATGCGGTCGTGGTCACTACAGTATGAAGCGTCCAGTAAAAATTGTTTCTCAAGAGGAATATGATACCTGGTTAGCCTCTCAATCTTCCTATTATCTTTCGAATATTCGTTTTAAAGAAAGTGATCCCTGGACAGACAGATTATTTGATACAGAGGTGTCTTCAAAGAAAGAAGCGTTAAACGCAGCTTTTGTGTTCGATAATATTGGCAAAGATTTACCTATCGATGCTCTAAGTTTCAAAGGTGATAAGGAATTTAGTCTAACAGGCTTTTCAAAAGATCAGCTGGTTTTGTTAGCTGAAACACTAAAATCCAAACAAGGTAGTAGTGTTAATTTATCGGTTACCATTCCTACTGAAAATGATAATATGGTGGCAGAAGCAAAAACAAAGTTGATTTTAGATGTTTTATATGCTAATGGCGTTAATTCATCTCAAATAGAGTTATCACCTGTTTCTATAGCTACTGAAGATAATGCGACAACTAAATGGGTATTTACTCTGTTAGGTGCTGGACTTTTATTATAATCAAAACAATTAAAAAAAATCAGAACTAATGGCAAATGTTTTAACTGCTGCTCCACATTCAGAAGAAGATGTTTTGATTGAACAAATGGGATATGATGATCATTTCCATGAGCACCATGATGGTGACAAGTTTCAATCTAATTTTATTACTACCTATATCTTTAGTCAAGATCATAAAATGATCGCTAAACAGTTCCTTATTACAGGTATGTTTTGGGGTGTTATCGGTGGATTAATGTCTCTTGTTTTCAGACTTCAACTTGGTTTTCCGGAGGAAAGTATGGCTTGGCTAAAACCAGTTTTAGGTAAATGGATTGAGATTAATGCTGAAACAGGTATGGGGGCTCTTTCACCAGACTTTTATTATGCATTAGTTACTATGCATGGTACCATTCTTGTGTTTTTCGTATTAACAGCTGGTTTGAGTGGTACTTTTAGTAACCTCTTAATTCCACTTCAATTGGGGGCACGTGACATGGCTTCTCCATTATTGAACATGATGTCTTATTGGTTTTTCTTCCTCGCAGGACTTATAATGTTCATTTCTCTTTTTCTAAATACCGGACCTTTCTCTGGTGGCTGGACTGCCTATCCTCCGTTAAGTGCCTTGCCACAGGCGAGCACTGGTTCCGGAGCAGGTATGACTTTATGGTTAATTAGTTTGGTGTTCTTCGTAGTTTCTGTTCTTTTAGGTGGTATTAATTATATTACTACCGTGTTAAACTTAAGAACCAAAGGAATGAATATGTGGAGAATGCCACTTACCATCTGGGCATTTTTCGTTACAGCTATTTTGGGTTTGTTATCTTTCCCAGTATTGGCTTCAGCATTCTTTTTAGTAATGTGCGATAGAGGTTTAGGGACCAGTTTCTTCTTAAATGAAATCTTTATTGGTGGTCAGGCATTAGACCATGTGGGTGGAAGCCCGGTTTTATATCAGCATTTGTTCTGGTTCTTAGGTCACCCTGAGGTGTATATCATTATTTTGCCAGCAATGGGTATTGTTTCGGAAGTTCTTGCTGTTCACAGTAGAAAACCTGTTTTTGGTTATAAAGCTATGGTTTTTTCAATCTTAGCTATAGGTTTCTTATCTTTTATAGTATGGGCTCACCACATGTTTATGTCAGGTGTTAATCCGTTTATTTCAAATTTCTTCGTTGTATTTACTTTAATTATTGCCGTTCCTTCGGCGGTTAAAGTGTTCAACTGGATTGCCACTTTGTTTGGTGGAAATATTAGATTTACCGCAGCTAGTTTGTTTGGTATTGGATTCGTTTCTATGTTTATCTCTGGTGGTTTAACTGGTATATTCCTGGGTAATTCAGCGATTGACATTCAGATGCACGATACCTATTTTGTGGTTGCACACTTCCATATCGTTATGGGTGTTGCTGCATTCTTTGGTATGTTCGCTGGTGTTTATCATTGGTTTCCTAAAATGTATGGTAGATTTATGAATGAAACGCTGGGTAAGTTGCACTTCTGGGGTACCATGGTTGGTGCATATCTTATATTCTGGCCTATGCATTATATAGGTATGGCAGGTGTTCCAAGAAGATATTATCGTTTTGATACCTTCCAGTCTTTTTCTCAGTTTGATGATATGAATAAGTTTATTACTATTGCAGCCATCATTACTTTTGGATTTCAGATGATTCTTATCATTAACTTCTTTTACAGTATTTGGTATGGTAAGAAGGTTACTGAAAAGAATCCATGGGGTGCAACTACATTGGAATGGACTACTGAAGTGGATCCAGGACACGGTAACTGGGCTGGTAAACTTCCTGTTGTTCATAGATGGGCTTATGATTATGCAAAAGATGGGCAAGAGTTTATTTCTCAGATAACACCGTTGAAAGAGGGTGAGTCAGAGACACATTAATACTTAATATTGGTTTTTATTTAGTTGAACTAAATTTAAATAAAGAATGAACCTGCAATCAGGGGCTCTTAAAAGAGAGAAAAAACAATGGGTTTTAGCTATCATCGATTTTACCCAATTGGTAAAACTTCGATTAACTTTGACTGTTGTTTTTTCTGCTCTTATGGCTTATTGGATTGCCTTGCCAATGGAACGTTCTTTGACCTATAAATTATTCTCCATTTTTATTGGTGGATTTTTAATTACGGGTGCTGCCAATGCGTTAAATCAGGCTTTAGAAAAAGGTTACGACGCCAGAATGTCCAGAACCGCAAACAGGCCTTTGCCATCTGGAAGGATGGAGGAATCAACTGCCGTCTTAATTGCTGGCGTGATGAGTGTTTTTGGTCTTATCATTTTAGCTAATTTAAGTCTTTGGTCTGCTTTATTAGGGGCTATTTCTTTATTGCTTTACGCTTTTGTATATACTCCATTAAAGAGAGTTTCTTCCGTTGCGGTCTTTGTCGGAGCTATCCCTGGGGCTTTGCCTGTTTTAATTGGTACGGTTTCAGCTCAAGGTAAATTAACAGTCTTAGGATTATGTTTATTTGCTATTCAATTCTTTTGGCAATTTCCTCATTTTTGGGCTATTTCCTGGTTAGGTCATCAAGATTATATTAAAGCAGGATTCAAAATTACGCCTAGTTTAGGTAATGTTCCTACAAAAACTACCGGTTTTCAGGCGTTTATTTACTCTTTATTTCTTATTCCAGTGTATTTTCTAAGTTGGTATTTTAACATCTCGGATAATTTTTCATTGTTTTTATTTCTAATATTTTCAGTGATTTATATTATTCTGAGTTTCAGGTTATATTCGTCGAACAATAAGAAGGCTGCTTTAACTTTATTGTTCTTTTCGTTTTTTTATATACCAATTGTGTTGGGTGTATTTTTAATGGATAAACTAAACTAAAAGGTTACTAAATGTCAACATTAGAAAATACAGTTTATAGCAGGAATAAGATTCATCCTCAAAAATTTGCACTCTTGGTGAGTTGTGCAAGTGTTGTGATGTTGTTTGCGGCATTGACAAGTGCTTATGTGGTTCGTCAGGCAGCAGGCAATTGGCTTGAGTTTCCAATGCCTGTTTTATTTTTATATAGTACACTTACATTAATTGCCAGTAGTTTTACCTTACATTTTTCTTACAAAGGTTTTCTTGCGGGTAATGTTAAGTTATATAAATATTTATTACTTCTTACTTTCGTACTTGGCATTCTTTTTATTTATTTACAATATAAAGGTTGGATGGCTTTAGTAGCTTTAGGTGTTGAATTAGGTACAAATCCGTCCGGATCTTTCTTATATGTGTTGTCAGGTTTACATGCTGCGCATATTTTAGGTGGTCTCGCTGCTGTTTTTGTAGCTATTTTACATGCTTTTATTTTACCTTTTGAGGTTTCTGCTAAACGTAAATTACGTTTTGAAATGACACAAATATATTGGCATTTTGTTGATGTATTATGGATATACTTAATCGTTTTCTTATGGTTACAACAGCAATCATAAGAAATCATTTTAATTTTTAAAATTTTAGGAATGGAGACAACAGAAAATGTGCTACATCAGCATAGTGAAAATCATGAGGGTTCTTGGGAAGGAGCTGCTGCACCCTTTAACATCAGTTATGGTAAATTGATGATGTGGTATTTCTTGCTTTCTGATGCATTTACTTTTGCTGGTTTTTTAATTGCTTACGGTGCGCTTCGATTTAGTAGCCCTAGCTGGCCTGTGCCGGATTTTGTATTCTCAACAGCACCATTTGGTATTCATGATGCTCCGTTAATTTTCGTTACGGTCATGTCTTTTCTCTTAATTATTTCTTCTGTTACTATGGTAAGAGCCGTTCAGGAGGGGCACAGGGAAAATAAAAGGGGAGTTGTTTTCTGGATGTTCCTTACTATTATTGGTGGAGCTGGATTTTTGGGTTGTCAGGCTTGGGAATGGACAAATTTAATTGGTAAAGAAAATATGTCTGTAACTACTAATCCTTTTGGTAGTCATATAGATGCAGGTACATATCTTGATGAAAAGGGGAATGCCACAGGTGAAACTTTTAAAGCCGGGGCTTCCTACCTTTTACATAAATCTGAGGAAGGTGGACATGATGAAGGTCATGCTGAAGGTCATCATGCTATGGCTAAGGGTGATCACCCCAACGCTTTTGTAGATAATGACGGATTCATACACAAGAAATTTAAATTGGCTTCAGGACCTGCGGCTGGGCAAGTTCAAATGGAAGAATTCGGTCCTAAGGCTTTCGGTGCTTTATTTTTCTTTATTACTGGTTTTCATGGTTTTCACGTATTATCAGGTGTAGCTTTTTTATTGATTATTATGATTAATGTGGCTAGTGGTGTGTATGCGTCAAGGAAAAATGGATATGAGATGGTAGAGAAAATCGGGTTATATTGGCATTTCGTCGATTTAGTCTGGGTTTTCGTTTTTCTTGTTTTCTATCTGTTTTAATTTTTTATCTTTTTCATTTCTAAATTTTGAATTATGAGTCATAAAACATACGAAGAAAGCAAAAAAGCGGTAGTAAAAGGCTTGTTTTTATTG
>Ga0129326_1158647_pt1 | contig 12073 bp, 8 predicted proteins | sample CPBNA2_2_FD_105427 | JGI IMG/M metagenome (GOLD analysis project Ga0129326, IMG submission 105427) | Freshwater to marine salinity gradient microbial communities from Chesapeake Bay, USA - CPBay_Spr_15_0.2_RNA2 (Metagenome Metatranscriptome) | ecosystem: Environmental > Aquatic > Marine > Coastal... | reverse complement strand
GGACCTGTAATTTCTGGATCTGCATTAGGTGCATTGAACGGAGAGCAAAAATGGGTTGACACTGTATTAGAATTAATGGCAGCATGTGATACTTGGATTGAAGAGCCTTTAAGAGAGATCGATAAGCCTTTCTTAATGCCAATCGAGGATGTATTCTCTATTACTGGTCGTGGAACTGTTGCAACAGGTCGTATCGAAACTGGTATTGCTAAAACTGGAGATCCTGTAGAGATTATTGGTATGGGTGCTGGTAAATTAACTTCTACTATTACAGGTATCGAAATGTTCCGTCAAATCTTAGATAGAGGTGAGGCTGGAGATAACGCTGGTATCTTGTTAAGAGGTATTGATAAAGAACAAATCAAAAGAGGTATGGTAATCTGTAAGCCAGGTTCTGTAACTCCACACGATAAATTCAAAGCTGAGGTTTATATCCTTAAAAAAAGAAGAAGGTGGACGTCATACTCCATTCCATAACAACTACCGTCCACAGTTCTATGTAAGAACTACTGACGTAACAGGAACTATTACTTTACCTGCAGGAGTTGAAATGGTAATGCCAGGAGACAACTTAACTATTACTGTTGAATTACACTCTACAATTGCAATGAACGTAGGTTTACGTTTCGCAATCCGTGAAGGTGGTAGAACAGTAGGAGCTGGTCAGGTAACAGAAATTCTATAGTAGGAATTTTTATATAAATTTTCAAGGTGCTTCTCTATTTCGAGGAAGCACCTTGTCTTTACGGGCGTAGCTCAGTTGGTAGAGCACTGGTCTCCAAAACCAGGTGTCGGGAGTTCGAGTCTCTCCGCCCGTGCAAATAACTAATAATATGATAAAATATATCAAAGAATCGTTTGAAGAACTAAGCAATCACGTAACCTGGTTGCCTAGAGAAGAAGCTCAAAAATCAACTGTAGTAGTTGCAGTTTTCACTGTGCTGTTTGCATTAGCTGTATTTGCTGTAGATTACGTTTTTCAATTAGGTTTAGATAACTTTTTTACCATGTTTAATAATTAATTATGGCTGATTCTGTAAAAAAATGGTACGTAGTTAGAGCAATTGGAGGTCAAGAGAATAAAGTGAAAGCTTATATTGAAACTGAGATCTCTAGATTGGGCTTGTCTGATTATGTAGACCAAGTACTAGTACCTAAAGAAAAAGTTATACAAGTTAGAAACGGGAAAAAGCTTAACAAAGAAAGAGTGTATTTCCCTGGATATATTATGATCGAGGCTAATTTGGCGGGTGAGGTTCCTCACGTAATCAAATCAGTTACCGGTGTAATCGGTTTCTTAGGGGAGACCAAAGGAGGTTCTCCTGTTCCTTTGCGTAAATCAGAGGTAAATAGAATGCTAGGAAAAGTAGATGAGCTTTCAGAACAAAGTGAAAACATCGCAATTCCTTATAATATTGGAGAAACTGTAAAAGTTGTAGATGGACCTTTTAATGGATTTGATGGTGTTGTTGAGAAGGTAAATGAAGAGAAGCGTAAATTAGAAGTAATGGTGAAAATCTTTGGACGTAAGACTCCATTAGAATTGAGCTATATGCAAGTAGATAAAATTTCATAATTGTTACATAAATAGGAATTGTTTTTTTAGTGAGCTTCCACGAACTAAAAAACTAAACTAAAGTTTAAAAAATGGCAAAAGAGGTAAGTAAGGTTGTAAAATTACAAGTGCGAGGAGGGTCAGCAAATCCTTCACCACCAGTTGGACCTGCTTTGGGTGCTGCCGGAGTAAATATCATGGAGTTCTGTAAGCAGTTTAATGCAAGAACTCAAGACAAACAAGGGAAAGTTTTACCAGTAGCAATTACTGTGTTTAAAGACAAATCTTTTGATTTTGTTGTGAAAACTCCACCAGCTGCAGTACAATTATTAGAAGCAGCAAAAATTAAAAAAGGTTCTGGAGAACCTAACCGTAAGAAAGTTGCGAACGTTACTTGGGATCAAATTCAAGTTATTGCAGAAGACAAGATGGCTGATTTAAATGCCTTTACCTTGGCTTCGGCTATGAAAATGGTTGCAGGAACTGCACGTTCAATGGGATTAACAGTAACAGGAAACGCTCCAGCTTAAACTTTATAACATTTACAAAAATGGCAAAATTAACAAAAAAGCAAAAGGAAGCGACCGCTAAGGTAGACACTACAAAAGTGTATAGCTTAAATGAAGCTTCTGCTTTAATTAAAGAAATTACCAATGTAAAGTTTGATGCATCTGTTGACATCGCAGTACGTTTAGGAGTAGATCCACGTAAAGCGAATCAAATGGTTCGTGGGGTTGTAACATTACCGCACGGAACAGGGAAAGATGTAAAAGTACTTGCATTAGTTACTCCAGACAAAGAAGCTGAGGCTACAGAAGCAGGGGCAGATTATGTTGGATTAGATGATTACCTTCAAAAGATTAAAGGAGGATGGACAGACGTTGATGTGATTATTACCATGCCAAGTGTTATGGGGAAATTAGGTCCTTTAGGTCGTATTTTAGGACCAAGAGGTTTAATGCCTAACCCAAAGACTGGTACAGTAACTATGGATGTTGGAAAAGCTGTTGCAGATGTAAAAGCAGGTAAAATTGACTTTAAAGTTGATAAAACTGGTATCGTACATGCAGCAATTGGAAAAGCATCATTCGACGTTGAAAAGATTGCTGAAAATGCAAATGAATTAATACAAACAATTGTTAAACTAAAACCAACTGCAGCAAAAGGTACATACATTAAAAGTGTATATATGTCTAGCACTATGAGTCCTAGTGTTGCCGTAGATGTTAAATCCGTTTAATACGCAGTTAAAACTTAGAAATTATGACTAGAGAAGAAAAATCACAGGTGATTCAAGATTTGACAGCGAAGTTAGCAGAAAACAATACTATTTATTTAGCAGATATCTCAGGTTTAAACGCCTTAGCTACCTCTAACTTACGTAGAGCTTGTTTTAAAGCTGATGTTAAACTAGCAGTTGTTAAAAACACCTTGCTTGCAAAAGCAATGGAAGCTTCTGAGAAAGATTTTGGTGACCTACCAAGTGTTTTAAAAGGAAATACGTCTATCATGATTGCCGAGGCATCGAATGCTCCAGCAAAAGTGATTAAAGAATTCAGAAAAAAGTCTAAAAAACCTTTATTAAAAGGTGCATTTATAGAAGAGGCTATCTACATTGGCGATGATCAATTAGACTCTCTTGTAAATATCAAGTCTAAAGAAGAATTACTTGGAGACATTATTACCTTGTTACAATCTCCTGCTAAAAATGTTATTTCAGCATTGCAGTCAAGCGGTAACAAACTATCAGGGATCCTTACGACCTTATCAGAAAAATAATTACGCGCACTAATAAACTAAATAAATAAAATTTTTAAAAACAATTAAAATGGCAGATTTAAAAAATTTCGCAGAGCAATTAGTTAACTTAACAGTAAAAGAAGTTAATGAGTTGGCTACTATTTTAAAAGACGAGTATGGAATCGAACCAGCAGCAGCAGTAGCAGTAGCAGGTCCTGCAGCAGGTGGAGGTTCAGATGCTGGTGAAGAAGAAAAATCAGAATTTGATGTAATCTTAAAAGCAGCAGGTCAATCTAAATTGGCAGTTGTAAAACTAGTTAAAGAATTAACTGGATTAGGATTGAAAGAAGCAAAAGCTATCGTAGATAGCGCTCCAGCACCAATTAAAGAAGGTGTTTCTAAAGATGAGGCTGAAGGTCTTAAAGCATCTTTGGAAGAAGCAGGAGCTGAGGTTGAGCTTAAATAAGCTTTAATAGCTTAAACAAACTTAGGTTTAGGTCTTTAGAACAAGCGTTCTGAGACCTAAACCATTTTGTGTATATATTCGTTCTATATTAGAACATCGATTTTAATCAAAAAAAAATTTCTCTTTTGACAACGAAAAACACTACTGAAAGAATAAACTTCGCGTCAGCAAAATTGGGAACAGATTATCCAGACTTTTTGGATATTCAGGTAAAATCTTTTCAAGATTTTTTCCAATTACAAACAAAGGCTGAAGAGCGTGGAGAGGAAGGTTTGTACAAAACTTTCATGGATAATTTCCCGATTACAGATACACGTAATAACTTTGTGCTTGAGTTCTTAGACTACTTTGTAGACCCACCAAGATATAGCATCCAAGAATGTATCGAAAGAGGATTGACGTATAGCGTACCGCTAAAAGCACGTCTTAAATTATTTTGTACAGATCCAGAACACGAAGATTTCGAAACCATCGTACAGGATGTTTATTTAGGGACTATTCCTTATATGACCAATTCGGGTACTTTTGTAATTAATGGGGCGGAACGCGTTGTTGTTTCTCAATTACACAGATCTCCAGGGGTGTTCTTTGGACAATCATTCCACGCAAACGGAACCAAGTTATACTCTGCTAGAGTAATTCCTTTTAAAGGATCTTGGATAGAATTTGCAACAGATATCAATCAAGTAATGTATGCTTATATTGATAGAAAGAAAAAATTACCAGTAACCACTTTATTTAGAGCAATCGGTTTCGAAAGAGATAAAGATATTCTAGAGATCTTTGATCTTGCAGAAGAAATTAAGGTTTCTAAAGCAGGACTTAAAAAGGTTTTAGGACGTAAATTGGCGGCTAGAGTTTTAAAAACTTGGCACGAAGATTTCGTTGATGAAGATACTGGAGAAGTTGTTTCAATTGAAAGAAATGAAATCATCTTTGATCGTGATACGATCATTGAAAAAGATCATATTGATGAGATTATAGAATCGGGTGTAAAAGCAATTTTACTACACAAAGAAGATAATCAAATGGCGGATTATGCAATTATTCATAATACGCTTCAAAAAGACCCTACAAACTCAGAAAAAGAGGCTGTAGAGCATATTTATCGTCAATTGCGTAACGCAGAGCCGCCAGATGAGGAAACTGCAAGAGGTATTATTGACAAATTGTTCTTTTCTGAGCAACGTTACAATTTAGGTGAGGTTGGTCGTTTTAGAATGAATACCAAATTAGGATTGGATATTGATATGGACCAAAAGGTATTGACGAAACTCGATATCATTACTATTATCAAATATTTAATTGAATTGATCAACTCGAAAGCAGAGGTAGATGATATTGACCACTTGTCAAACCGTCGTGTAAGAACCGTAGGTGAGCAATTAGCGGGTCAGTTTGGTGTTGGATTGGCAAGAATGGCACGTACTATCCGTGAGCGAATGAATGTTCGTGACAACGAGGTATTTACCCCAATTGACTTGATCAATGCGAAGACTTTATCATCTGTAATCAACTCATTCTTCGGAACCAACCAGTTATCTCAATTTATGGATCAAACCAATCCATTAGCAGAGATTACCCATAAGCGTCGTTTATCGGCACTAGGACCTGGTGGACTATCGAGAGAAAGAGCCGGATTTGAGGTTCGTGACGTTCACTATACACACTACGGACGTTTGTGTCCAATTGAGACTCCTGAGGGACCAAACATTGGTTTGATTTCTTCATTGTCTGTGTTTGCAAAAGTGAACAACTTAGGATTTATTGAAACTCCTTATAAGAAAGTAGTTGATGGAAACGTAGATCGTTCTCAAGATATTATTTATTTAAGTGCAGAGGAAGAAGAAGGAATGAAGTTTGCGCAATCAAATGTAGCCTTAGATGCTAAAGGAAACTTTACCAGCGAAAAAGTAATTTCTCGTGAAGGTGGTGATTTCCCTGTGGTATCTCCGCAAGATGTTGATTTTATGGACGTTGCTCCAAATCAGATTGCATCGATTTCGGCTTCGTTGATTCCTTTCTTGGAACATGATGATGCTAACCGTGCTTTGATGGGATCGAACATGATGCGTCAAGCGGTACCATTATTGCGTCCAGAATCTCCAATTGTTGGAACTGGTTTAGAGCGCAGAGTTGCAAAAGACTCTCGTATCTTAATCAATGCTGAAGGAGCTGGAGTTGTTGAGTATGTAGATGCTAATAAAATTACCATCAAATACGATAGAACTGAAGAAGAGCGCATGGTGAGTTTTGATACTGATGAAGTTACTTATAACTTAATCAAATTTAGAAAAACCAACCTAGGAACCTGTATCAACTTGAAACCAATTGTAAAAAGAGGTGATCGAGTAACAGAAGGACAAGTTCTTTGTGAGGGCTATGCAACACAATCGGGTGAATTGGCTTTGGGAAGAAATATGAAAGTAGCCTTTATGCCATGGAAAGGGTATAACTTTGAGGATGCAATTGTAATTTCTGAAAGAGTGGTTCGTGAAGATATCTTTACCTCGATACATATTGATGAATATTCATTAGATGTTAGAGATACCAAATTAGGAACAGAAGAATTGACTAATGATATTCCCAACGTTTCTGAAGAGGCTACTAAAGATTTAGATGAAAACGGAATGATCCGCATTGGAGCAGAAGTAAAACCTGGTGATATCTTAATCGGGAAAATAACTCCAAAAGGAGAATCTGATCCAACACCTGAAGAAAAATTATTACGCGCAATCTTTGGTGATAAAGCAGGAGATGTAAAAGATGCATCTTTAAAAGCTTCGCCATCATTAAGAGGAGTCGTAATTGATAAAAAATTATTTAGAAGAGCTGTAAAAGACAAATCAAAAAGAGCGAAAGACAAAGATGCAATTGCAACTTTAGAATCTTCTTTTGTTACGAAATTTGCTGAATTGAAAGATCAGTTGGTAGAGAAATTATTTGTCTTGGTAAGTGGTAAAACTTCTCAAGGAGTTTTCAATGATTTAGGAGAGGAAGTATTGCCAAAAGGTAAGAAATTCACTTTAAAAATGTTGAATTCTGTAGAGGATTATGCGCACTTAACACAAGGTTCTTGGACGACTGATAAAGAGTTGAATGACTTGGTAAGAGAATTGGTTCACAACTATAAGATTAAGGTAAATGACTTGCAAGGAAACTTGCGTCGTGAGAAGTTTACCATTTCTGTAGGGGATGAATTGCCTGCTGGTATTTTAAAACTTGCTAAAATTTATGTTGCTAAAAAACGTAAGTTAAAAGTAGGGGATAAAATGGCAGGACGTCACGGAAACAAAGGTATTGTTGCACGTATCGTAAGAGCAGAAGACATGCCATTCTTAGAAGACGGAACTCCAGTAGATATCGTATTGAACCCATTAGGGGTGCCTTCTCGTATGAACATTGGTCAGATTTATGAAACAGTTCTTGGATGGGCTGGTCAGAAATTAGATACCAAATATGCAACACCAATTTTTGATGGAGCATCTTTAGATCAAATCAATGAATATACAGATAAGGCAGGTGTACCAAGATTTGGACATACCTACTTATACGATGGTGGAACCGGAAAACGTTTTGACCAACCTGCAACTGTAGGGGTTATTTATATGATCAAATTAGGACATATGATTGAAGATAAAATGCACGCGCGTTCTATCGGTCCTTACTCATTGATCACACAACAACCTTTAGGTGGTAAGGCTCAATTTGGAGGTCAGCGTTTTGGAGAGATGGAAGTATGGGCATTAGAGGCCTACGGTGCATCTAGTATCTTAAGAGAAATCTTAACGGTAAAATCTGATGATGTATTGGGTAGAGCTAAAACCTACGAGAGTATCGTTAAAGGTGAAGAAATGCCAGAACCAGGATTGCCTGAATCATTTAATGTATTGATGCACGAACTGAAAGGTTTGGGCTTAAACATTAAGTTAGAAGAATAAAAACAGTGAGTTGTCATCGAGCTTTCGGGCTCGATGGCCTTCATGATCATTATAAGCCTCGTCGAGGTCATTTTTACAATTTAAATTCGAATCCATTACCATGGCAAGAAATAACGAGAAATACACTGTAAAAAAGTTTAATAAAATCTCAATTGGGTTAGCATCTCCAGAGTCTATTTTAGAGGCTTCAAAAGGAGAGGTGTTAAAACCAGAAACTATCAACTACCGTACACATAAACCAGAGAGAGATGGGTTGTTTTGTGAGCGTATCTTCGGTCCTGTAAAAGACTTTGAGTGTGCGTGTGGTAAATACAAAAGAATTCGTTACAAGGGGATCGTTTGTGATCGATGTGGAGTAGAAGTAACAGAAAAGAAAGTACGTAGAGACCGTGTGGGACACATTAATTTAGTGGTTCCTGTTGCTCATATTTGGTACTTTAGATCATTGCCTAATAAAATGGGGTACCTTTTAGGATTGCCTTCTAAAAAATTAGACATGATTATTTACTACGAAAGATATGTAGTAATTCAACCGGGGATTGCAAAGAGCGCCGAAGGTGAACCAATGCAAAAAATGGACTTCTTAACAGAAGAAGAATATTTAGATATTTTAGAAACCATTCCTCAAGAAAATCAATATTTAGACGATACAGATCCAAACAAATTCATCGCTAAGATGGGTGCTGAATGTTTGATTGATTTGTTGGCTCGTATAGATTTAGATGCTTTGTCTTATGAATTGAGACACAAAGCAAATACAGAAACCTCTAAACAACGTAAAACAGAAGCTTTAAAGCGTTTGAATGTTGTAGAAGCGTTTAGAGATTCTAACAAAGAAAGAGAAAACAAACCAGAGTGGATGATTATGAAAGTAGTTCCGGTGATTCCACCAGAATTACGTCCATTAGTTCCTCTAGATGGAGGTCGTTTTGCGACTTCTGACTTGAATGATTTGTACCGTAGAGTAATTATCAGAAACAACCGTTTAAAACGTTTGGTAGAGATCAAAGCTCCAGAGGTAATTTTACGTAATGAGAAACGTATGTTGCAAGAATCTGTAGATTCATTGTTTGACAATACACGTAAATCATCTGCTGTAAAAACAGAATCAAACAGACCATTAAAATCACTTTCTGATTCATTGAAAGGGAAACAAGGTCGTTTCCGTCAAAACTTATTAGGGAAACGTGTTGATTATTCTGCGCGTTCTGTAATTGTTGTTGGACCAGAATTAAAATTATTTGAATGTGGATTGCCAAAAGAAATGGCAGCAGAATTATACAAACCATTTGTGATTCGTAAGTTGATCGAAAGAGGAATTGTAAAAACTGTAAAATCTGCAAAGAAAATTATCGATAGAAAAGAGCCTGTAGTGTGGGATATTTTAGAGAATGTTTTAAAAGGACATCCTGTATTATTAAACCGTGCTCCAACGCTTCACCGTTTAGGGATCCAAGCTTTCCAACCAAAATTAATTGAAGGAAAAGCGATTCAATTACACCCATTAGTGTGTACGGCTTTCAACGCCGATTTTGATGGTGACCAGATGGCAGTACATTTACCATTAGGACCAGAGGCTATTTTAGAAGCACAATTGTTAATGTTGGCTTCTCATAATATCTTGAACCCTGCAAATGGTGCTCCAGTAACAGTGCCTTCTCAGGATATGGTACTCGGATTGTACTATATGACCAAAGAAAGAATTTCTACACCAGAAGTTCCTATCCAAGGTGAAGGCTTAACTTTTTATTCTCCAGAAGAAGTAAATATTGCTTTTAATGAAGAAAAAGTAGCTTTAAATGCAGGTATCAAAGTACGTACTTTTGATATCGATGAAAACGGAAACCAAGTTCAAAAAATCATCAAAACTACCGTAGGTAGAGTGTTGTTTAACGAAGTGGTACCAGCAAAAGCTGGATACATTAACGATGTATTGACTAAGAAATCTTTGCGTGGAATTATTGGAGGTATTTTAAAAGCCACTGATATTCCTACCACGGGTCAGTTCTTGGACAATATTAAAAATATGGGATACAAATTTGCATTCCAAGGAGGTTTGTCATTTAGTTTAGGGGATATCATTATTCCAGAAGAAAAAACGAAAATGATTGCTGACGCAAATGAAGAAGTAGATGTGATCATCGCCAATTATAACATGGGGATGTTAACTAATAAGGAGCGTTACAACCAGGTAATTGATATCTGGGGATCTACCAACAACCGTTTGACAGAATTGTCTATGAAACGTTTGCGTGAAGACCAACAAGGATTTAACTCAGTATATATGATGTTGGATTCTGGAGCGCGTGGATCGAAAGAGCAAATTCGTCAGTTAACCGGTATGCGTGGATTGATGGCAAAACCTAAAAAATCGACTGCAGGAGGTGGAGAGATTATTGAAAATCCAATTCTTTCTAACTTTAAGGAAGGTTTATCAATTTTAGAATACTTTATCTCTACGCACGGTGCTCGTAAAGGATTAGCGGATACGGCATTAAAAACTGCCGATGCTGGGTACTTAACTCGTCGTTTGGTGGATGTGTCTCAAGACGTAATCATCAACGAAGATGACTGTGGTACTTTAAGAGGATTGGAAGTAATGCCATTGAAGAAAAATGATGAGATTGTAGAATCATTGTCAGAAAGAATCGAAGGGCGTGTTTCATTACAAGATGTTTATGACCCAATTACCGATGAATTATTGGTGACTGCAGGTCAAGAAATATCTCATAAAATTGCAGCAGCGATTGAAAAATCTGCTTTAGATAGAGTTCAAGTGCGTTCTGCTTTAACCTGTGAGTCTGATAAAGGAATTTGTGCTAAATGTTACGGACAAAGTTTATCAACACGTAATAAAGTTCAAATTGGAGAAGCGGTAGGAGTAATTGCTGCCCAATCTATTGGAGAACCAGGAACTCAGTTAACCTTAAGAACGTTCCACGTTGGAGGGGTTGCTGGAAATATTTCTGAAGCAAACAATTTGACTGCAAACTTTACAGGAAATGTAGTGATCGAAGATTTACGTACGGTTAAAGGAAAATCAGCGAATGGAGAGGTAGCCGATATCGTAATTTCTAGAACTGCAGAGATTAAAGTAATTGATAAGAAAACAGGAATTACCTTAAGCACCAATAATATTCCTTATGGTTCTGTTGTATTCGATATGGATAGAACAACCATCAATAGAGGTGATATTATCTGTCAGTGGGATCCATTTAACGGTGTGATTGTTTCTGAATTTGCTGGGAAAGTTCGTTTTGATGAATTAGAGCAAGGAATTAACTTCCAAGTAGAGATTGATGAGCAAACAGGTTTCCAAGAAAAAGTAATTACTGATTCTAAGAACAAAAAAATGATTCCATCGTTGATCATTGAAGACAAAGACGGAAATGCATTGCGTTCTTATAGTTTACCAGTTGGCGCTCACTTGATGATCGAAAACGGAGAAACTGTAGAGTCAGGAAAAACTTTGGTTAAAATTCCTCGTAAGTCTGGTAAAGCAGGCGATATTACTGGAGGTTTACCACGTGTAACAGAATTGTTTGAAGCACGTAACCCATCAAACCCAGCTTTAGTAGCAGAGATTGACGGTGTGGTAACTTTCGGAAAAATTAAACGTGGTAACAGAGAAATCATCGTTGAATCTAAAACAGGAGATGTTCGTAAATATTTGATCAAGTTGTCAAACCAAATTTTGGTTCAAGAAAATGACTTTATCAAAGCGGGTATGCCATTGTCTGACGGAGCGATTACTCCAATTGACATTCTAAACATTCAAGGACCGTCTGCGGTACAAGAGTATTTGGTGAATGAAATTCAAGAGGTATACCGTTTACAAGGGGTGAAAATTAACGATAAGCACTTTGAGGTAGTTGTACGTCAAATGATGCGTAAAGTTAGAATTATTGACTCTGGAGATACATTATTCTTAGAAAATCAATTGGTTCATAAAAATGAATTTATTGAAGAGAATGATGCGATTTACGGAATGAAAGTAATCGAAGATGCTGGAGATTCAGAGAATTTGAAACCAGGTCAGATCATTACTTCACGTCAATTGAGAGATGAGAATTCACTCTTACGTAGAACAGATAAAAACTTAGTCACTGCGAGAGATGCGCAACCTGCAACTGCTGAACAAGTATTGCAAGGTATTACAAGAGCATCGCTACAGACCAAGTCATTTATTTCTGCTGCATCGTTCCAGGAAACTACCAAAGTATTGAATGAAGCTGCCGTTAACGGTAAGGTAGATTACTTAGAAGGATTGAAAGAGAATGTTATTGTTGGTAAACGAATTCCTGCAGGAACAGGGATGCGTCAATACGACCATATCATTGTTGGACCAAGAGAAGAAATAGAAGAAAGTCT
>Ga0129326_1152645_pt1 | contig 12188 bp, 9 predicted proteins | sample CPBNA2_2_FD_105427 | JGI IMG/M metagenome (GOLD analysis project Ga0129326, IMG submission 105427) | Freshwater to marine salinity gradient microbial communities from Chesapeake Bay, USA - CPBay_Spr_15_0.2_RNA2 (Metagenome Metatranscriptome) | ecosystem: Environmental > Aquatic > Marine > Coastal... | reverse complement strand
GATTGAGGGAAGTCAGGCCCAAGTTGATTTGCGCTCAGTGCCGCTCAATCTGACTAACATCGAAAACGCTATCTTTGGCGGAGAATTTCAAACACCGGTGATCAGTTTCGACTTGTCTGAGTTGCCAGTTGGGTCTGGAAGCGAGACGGTCAACATCAACCTGATAGATGGCTTAGACGGTACCAGAGAGAGTGGCGAACGGCAGGTTAATGTAACGCTTAATATTGATTGGGAGTCTGACGGTACCACTGCGCAGGTGACGGTTCCATCCCAAGAAATCGGTGCCTTCTACAAGACTGGTGAGGGAGTTCAGATTAATGTCCAGCTAACCAATGGCGATGCTGACGTTGTATCGGTTACAGCAGCCGGCGCTGACTACCCTGCAACACTGGATGTTAAGTTGGTGTCACTGATCACGCAGCTCAGCTCTCTGCCTCTCGAGGATATCCTCAGTGCCGGTGCCTACCACATTGAAGTGACGACCTCGATACCATTAAAAGCGTCCACTGGTGAAACATTAAGTGGGCTTAGCGCAATTGTTGAGATTGCCGATGCCTTTAAGCTCTCGGGGTCAACCGTAACCCTGAATGACTACAATCCTGAAGATGGTAGTGCCAGCAGCAGTGATCTGGAGGCGAATCTAGTCGATGGGTTCCTGGTCGTGGATCTGCGAGATGCACCGCTCAATCTATTGAATATGCAAAATGCTGTTTATGGTCTCGATTTTAAAACCCCCACAGTGAAATTTGGCCTCTCGGCAATTCCGTCTGGTTTGGGTAGCGAAACCGTGACCGTTAATTTGATCGATGGTGTTGATGCAATCAGAGACAGTGGCGAGCGTCAGGTGAGTGTAGAGCTTGATATTGATTGGGATGCCGATGGCGTTGCTGCACTGATTACTGTCCCAGCGCAAGATATCGCGGCATTCTACAAAACCCGCGACGGCGTGCAGATTGATGTCGAGGTGAGCAATGTTGACTCGGATATGATGTCAGTTACCAGCAATGGAGCGATCTATCCTGCGACGCTTGAACTAAAGTTGTTGTCGCTTATTGCTCAGTTGAGCGCCTTGCCTCTAGCTGACCTTTTGAGTGCCGGTGTTTACCATGTCGATGTCAGCACAACCATGCCAATGATTGCGCCCAACGGAAAAGCCGTCGATGGTTTAAAGGCGATTATTGAAATTAAATAAAGCCCTGCTCTTAATACAACACGGGTGGGTGCGCGAGAGTATGCTGATTAAAAAACTTATTGTAATGGCGTCGATAATGATTGCGCCGTCGCTGTGCATAGCCGAGAGTGAAACGGGGCTGTCTCTATCGCTGCTAACCTCTTATAGCCAATCCGCGAGCAGTCTTGAGGTTGACGGCAGGTCGGCTTCATTTCGCACTGGCGGTGCTGGCCTCAAGCTTGATTTTGATACGCGCGATGTAGGGTCTTTTTACGCCTCTGCAGGTGGCGGTTATCTACCCAAACAGTCGGCTTCCTTTGCGGGCGTGGTACTTTCGGGTCCAGCCGACAGTGTTTTTTATGGCGCAGGCTACAGCTACAACTATGCCTTGAATGACAGGCTGGCACTGTCTCTGATTGCTGATTATGTATCCTACGATATTAATGGGGATCTTAAGGGCGAGGCATTTTCGATGCCGGTTCGCGCGGATATCGAGTCTAGGGTGACTATGTTGGACACTTCCGCTGCATTGCGTTTAACGATGTCGCCAAACGTTAAAGCAGTGCTCGGTGCTGGCACCAAACGCTGGACCCTAGACGCTGAAGCGGATGGTGTTATCGGCGACAGTATTGCCGCATCGACATCGGTCAATGCCTACAGTACAGATCCACAATTCTATCTCGGGGTTGAATTTACCATCAGTAATGTACCGGTAGATATCTATTATCATCGCACGACATTAGAGGCCGATAATTCCGTGGCGCTTAATGGAGTGGATATTCGCGTGTTACTGATGCAGTTTTGACCTGCATTTTCGGGTGAGGCGCAAAATGCGGTATCGCTGTAAGAATAATTAATTATTACCGGGTTTTGTTATGAATAACAAATTTCTTCTCGTTGCTGTCGCGATAATACTGTCAGCTTGCGGCGGTGGCACTGGTTCAAGTTCCTCCTCGTCTATCGAGACAATTCCCGGCGCCGTTGTCGATACCACCAAGCCGGTTATTACGCTGCCAATGCCGCTTACGATTGTGGCTGCGGATGGCGCCGGAGTTCTCGCTAGTAACGCTGATATTCAGACCTTTCTCAACGCAGCATCAGCCAGTGATAATGTCGATGGCAATGTGGCTGTGAGCGTCAACGCACCTGAGCGGTTCCCGCTTGGTGAGGCTAGCGTAGTTTTTACCGCGGTAGATGCCGCGGGGAATCGCAGCAGCGAAAATGTTTTGTTAACTGTTATAGCTGAGACTCAGAGCGGCAACGTTATTAAGGGGCCGCTGGCCGCGGCTAAGGTGTTCCTCGATTACGATAATGACACGATCCATGACAGCGATGAACCCTTCAGTTTTACTGACACCGAAGGCGCCTATTCGCTCACTGAAGACCTAATGGCACCGGCGAGTTACAACGTTGTTGTGGTGATGCAAGAGCAGACCATCGATTCCAGTACCGGCGAGAGTTTCGCTGCGGTAGATGTCGCTCTCAAAGCTGCTGAGGGCGGCTCGGTAGTGAGTCCGATGACCACTGTATTGAGTTACATTCAAAGCCGTCATGAAGGCGGTGCTAGTCTGACCGCCAGAGACCTATCCGCAGTTTTGGGATTGCCAGAGTCGGTGGATATTCTCACCTTCAATCAATACGCAGAAGGCGTTAACGCAGCAGATGCGATTGCCGTCGAGGTGGTCGCGCAAAAGCTATTTCTCTCCGCATTGAGCCTAACTGAAGCGGTGCAAGGTGCCGCTTCCTCTGGGGATAGTGTATTTCCTGCCGAACTGGCGCGAGATGTGGCTCTCGATGGAATTGCCAGCACCCTGTTGGAGTTATCCCGGATTCGCAACGGTGAAACCAGTGAATTGCTGACCTCTACAGAGGGGGTTGCAGACTTTTCAGATCTTCAGTTACTGCGTGAAATGACAAACTTGGTTGCCGAAGATATGCAGTCAGGTGCTGCTTCTCAAACATTAGTGAATCTTTGGCTGTCAGTGGATATCGATGTTGTTACCTACGCGCTGGGAAAAGCTGCTGAGACCGTCGCTCTGATTGCCGCTGTGTTTGATGATCTTGAATTGACGCAAGTACGCAGCGTCGACATGGCGGCGCTATCTGCACTTAAGCATGTTGCCGCAGGAGAAATTTTTGCCACGGCTTCCGCCGCTTTAGAGTTGCAGTCCGGCGGCGGTGACTTGATGCAATTCGATGAAACACCTTATTTAACCCTCAACAGTAACGTCGGGTTGGCGTCGGCGCGCTCCGCGGCAACTCAGGTGGCGGAACAATTTCTCGTCGCTCAGGTGGGTCTGCTGGATAACGACGATGATGGCTTGCCAGACAACTGCAATGCCAGCTGTTTAGCGCTGGGTTTTTTTGAAGATATGGATGACGATAATGACGGTATTGTCGATGCTGCAGATGATTTCCCGCTGGAAAGTGGCGAGACTATTGATTCAGATTTAGATGGTGTAGGTGATAACGCAGATCCCGATGACGACAACGATGGAGTTGATGATCTCTATGATGCTTTTCCTTTTGATCCGACCGAGAGCGCCGATTCTGATGGCGATGGTGTAGGGGATAACGCCGACTCAATTAACACCTCTGGCGCTTTTGAACTGCAGGGGGGCAGCGTAACCCTGCAAGACTACGATCCATCAAATCAGACGGTGGTGAGTAGTGAGTCTGATGTGGATATTGCCGATGGTGTTGTCAGTGCTGATCTGAGGTCGACACCACTGAGTCTAACCAACATTAAAAATGGCACTGGTTCTTCTGTCGGTGACTATTTCGAAGCCTTACTTAAGTTCCGCTTGGACAGCGCCCTGCCCATTGGTGATGGCACGGGCACGGTCGATTTAACAGTCACCACTGGTGCGGACGAACTGAGAGCGGAAAATGAATCTCAATTGTACTGCCAGCTCCAAATAAACTGGTCTTCGGATGGAGCCAGTGCATCAATCATTGAGCCCGCGCAAGATGTTTTACTTGAGGTAAACAAAGCAGGTGTAAAGCTGTCCACCACAATTGGCGAATTCGACATTATGTCTGTAGCTGTTGATTCAGCGACCGGCGATAAAGCGTTTGAAATAAAATTGCTCTCCGCATTGAGTGAGGCAGTTAAGACCTTTGGAGGACTCCTGGATCCGTTGCTGGTGCCGAGAGTCTTGCATGTCAAGGTGGTGACCAGCCTGCCATTGATTGATGCCCATGGTCTTGAGGTGGGTGAGTTTAATATTGTCATTAGGCTTGATAATTAGGCGTCAAATTCTCGCTATCAAGACTGCGATTGAGAGCGGTTAAAAAAGGGTAAGAGAAGCTGACACTGATTCTATAAGGTTTTGTTAATCTTCTGCTATTAAAATACTCTCTATATAAAGCATATGGCCATACCAGTACTGTATCTGATAGACTCGCGACCTTAGGGTCAAGCAGAACTTATTGATGGTTTTGGGTTAAATTTTTACCAAGGTAGTAATGTATTTTTAAGCATATTCTAATTGTTTGTGTCGGTAATATTTGCCGCAGTCCGACTGCCGAGCGGATATTGAAGGCTAAGTTGCCGGGCAAGCTAATTTCCTCGGCAGGCCTAGGCGCACTTAAAGAAAAGGGAATTGATCCAAGTGCGGCAGCGCTGCTAATTGAGCATGGTTATGATGCTGCGGATCACAGTGCCAGGCAGGTCAGCAGTCCTATGTTGGTCGAAGCTGATCTGGTGCTGGTGATGGAAAAGCGCCACCAGAATACATTGATGGAACGGCACCCTGGACTGTCGGGCAAGGTGATGTTGTTAGGCTGTTGGTCCGACACAGAAATTGATGATCCTTATCGCAAGAGTGATGAGGCGTTCCAGTTTATTTATGAACAGATTGAAAAAAGCTGTTCGGAATGGGCGGAGCGGATTGGTGACTAAGCGCTTGGCTACTGAGTTATGCCTCGGGAATCAAAATCAGATAATCAGCGAAAAATTAAAGAGCAAATGCACTCAATGGTGACAGCGATAAAAACATTACATAATCTGGCTCTGGCTACTCTCATGCTCACGACGCTGGCAGCCTGTACGGTTGTTCCTGGAACCCATATCAACGCCTCTGGCGGTGATGGAGCGCGCATTGGTTTGGTGGATAAATTTCTGCGGGGAGACGAGTCGCTGATCGATGTTAACTTGCAGGTCAACACTCGTTTAATTACGCCGGCGCTGTTGTCTGAGCTGCGCGCTGTTGAACCGCCAACCCAAGCCAACCAAAAGCTGCAAGCGCAGATGGATAAGTACACCTATGTGATCGGTGTTGGTGATGTCCTCAATATCATTGTCTGGGATCATCCAGAACTAACGATTCCCGCTGGCCAGTTTCGATCTGCGGGGGAGTCCGGCAGCGTAGTTCACCCAGATGGCACAATTTTTTACCCCTATATTGGCAAGGTAAGCGTTGTGGGTCGTCAGGTCGTTGAGGCACGCGAGCTTATCGCCAAGGACTTGGCGCGCTATATTGAATCACCTCAAGTTGAAGTCTCCGTAGCGGCCTACAGGTCACAGCGTGTTTTTGTTACCGGTGCTGTAGCGCAACCCGCTGTGCTGCCGATTACCAATGTGCCGCTGACCGTTCTTGATGCACTGAATGCTTCAGGAGGTCTTGCTGCGGACGCGGATTGGCGTTCAGTGGTTGTGACGTCGGCCAATGCTATTGGCGCCTCGGAGACTAAGCTGGATCTCTACGGGCTGTATCAGCGGGGCGATATGAGCCAAAACCGATTGCTTGGGCACAACGATATTATCCATGTTCCACGCAATGACGCATTGAAAGTCTTTGTTATGGGCGACGTGGTTAAAGCTGAAACTCAGCGTATAGATCGCAGTGGTCTAACACTGGCCGAGGCGTTGAACAATGTTGGTGGGCTGAATGAGAACTCGGCAAGTGCCCGCGGTATTTTTGTACTCCGAGCCAGCCAGCAGGAGGACACTTCAGTGGACGTGTTCCAGCTGGATGCATCTGTGGGCAGTATGTTGATCCTAAGTACCCAGTTTGAGCTGCGACCCATGGATATTGTTTATGTTACATCGGCGCCGATTGCCCGTTGGAACAAGCTGATCTCACAACTGCTGCCTAGCATCAATGGCCTCTACTATGCAGACCGAGTCAATGGTGGCTAAGGCAGCTGGTGTTAACCAGTAAGCCTATGTTCGCTGCGCTACCTAACAAACGCTCAATTTTTAGAACCTATAACGAATAAAAAACTATGACCGAAAACCAATCGACAAACGCAGATTTCACTAACAGAGCAAATCCATCTTTCGATGACGAAATTGATCTTGGCAAGCTGCTAGCCACACTTATCGAGGGCTGGGTTGTTGTTGCTGTGGCGGTTGGACTGTTTGCTCTGGGCGGCTTGATATATGGGCAGCTGGCAACGCCGATCTACAAAGCCGACGCGTTGATTCAGCACGAAGATAAAGCGCCGGGGATTCCCGGATTTGATGATATGGCGGATATGTTTGCCGCCGAGAGCTCTTCTTCAGCAGAGATTGAAATTATCCGGTCGAGACTGGTGGTTGGCGCGGTGGTGGACGAGCTGGGCCTGACCCTCGACGTAGAGCCCTTATATTTTCCAGTGATCGGCGCTGCGGTGGCGCGTCGCCACTCTGCCTCTGGGTTGGCTGAGCCGCTGTTGGGTTCCTCCTATGCCTGGGGTGGCGAGCAGATAGAAGTGACTGCATTCAAATCGGGTGATTATGCCGGTGAGAGCGATATTATCCTGATTGCTGAGGGCGCTGACCGGTATAGTCTGTGGATTGATGGCAGCAAGATTGTTGAAGGCCAAACCGGTGAACTGGTAAGCCAGCAGAGTCGTGGTGTGGAAATAGAAGTAGCTAAGCTGGTGGCCCACAAGGGCACTCGATTTGAGATCACCATAATGAGTCGCCAGCAGGCGATCATTGACTTGCAATCGTCTCTGAGAGTCTCAGAAAAAGGTAAGGACACGGGTATTATAGTGCTGACAATGGAGGGCTCAAGTCAGCGGCGTATCGCCGAAACTATAGATTCGGTGGCAGCTAACTATTATTTTCAAAACATCCAGAGAGTGGCGGCAGAGGCAGAAAAAAGCCTTCAGTTTCTCGACCAGCAGATTCCCCGTGTGAAGCAAGAGCTTGAGGTAGCCGAAGAGGCGCTGCATGCCTATAGAACAAAACGCTCTTCAGTGGACTTGAGCCTGGAGACGCAGTCAGCGTTGGCAAGTCTGGTTCAGCTGGAGGCGGATATAAGCACCATGTCTATTAGTGAGGCAGAGATTTCTCGAAATTTCACTCCGCAACACCCAAACTATATTTCCTTTAAACGGCAGCAAATGAATCTGCTCGGACAGCGTAAAAATCTAACTAAAAAGCTAGATTCACTACCCGATACGCAGCAGGTTATCTTGCGCCTGATGCGCGATTTTGAGGTAACCCAGGCAATTTATATCGCACTGCAAAACAAACGCCAAGAGCTGTCAGTGGTAAAGGCTGGCACTGTGGGCAACGTGCGTATCCTCGACCAAGCGCAAGTGATGCCAGATGCCGTGGCGCCGAAAAAAGCCCTGATCTTGGTGCTGGCCTCATTGTTGGGTGGCATGTTGGGTGTCATGATCCTGATGGTTAAGTTAGCGTTCAGGTCTGGCGTCACCGATCCTAAAGTCTTCGAAGAGATTGGCCTCAACCTGCAGGCAATTATTCCCCTCTCAGAGCAGGAGAAAACGTTTTCCCAGTTCAGTAAGCGACGGCAATCTAAGCAAACTGGCGGCGTGAAAAGTAAGTTGGCAGAAGATTTTTTACTGGCGACGCGATTTCCGGCAGATCTGAGTATTGAGGCGCTACGCAGTTTGCGAACCTCTTTACACTTTGCCATGTTGGGTGCAGCCAATAATGTTGTTATGATCAGTAGTGCCAATCCCGGGGTTGGTAAGTCATTTATTACCTCGAACCTAGCGGTTCTATCGGCCGCTCAGGATGATAAGCGTGTGTTATTGGTTGATACTGACATGCGTAAAGGCTACATCCACAAGCGCTTTGGTGTCGAGCCAGAAGGGGGCTTGTCCGAGCTTTTGTCAGGTACCGGTTCGCTGCAAGAGGCGATTCAGGAAACGTCGGTTGAGGGATTGCATCTGCTGACCCGCGGTATTGTGCCTGCCAACCCTTCGGAATTATTGATGGGGCGCCTGTTTAGTGACTTTATTCAGCAGGTGTCGAGTAATTACGATCTGGTGATACTGGATACGCCACCTATTCTGGCGGTAACCGATCCAGCTTTGGTTGGAGCCTATGCTGGCACCAGTTTATTAGTAGCCCGTTTTGAAGTCTGTTCTGTTAAGCAGGTTGCCAGTGCGGTGAAGCGCTTTGAACTCAATGGAGTGGATATTAAAGGCCTAATATTCAATGCTGTGGAGAAAAAAGCTGGCGGCTATTACTACGATTATGGCTACTACAACTATGAGTATAAATCTGACAATCAGGCTTAAGCCTGAGGCCTGGAATTTTACCTTGCAATGTCACTATTGATATGTGGTGGGTGGTTTGATTATTCAGCGTTTGAAAACAGATAAAGGCTTTAACCAACTAGCAGTGATGTTGCTGCTGGCTGGCGCTGGATTTGGCATGGTTGGGGTTGTGGTAATACTTTTTTATCACTGGATAGCGCTGCAGCGCACTGCGGTGGACCTAGCTGATAAACACGGCATCAGCACAGTGCAGTCCTCACGTCTGGGTGGCGTGGCGGTGATACTAACGCTGTCGATGCTGTTTCTGGGAATGCTGTATAGCAATCAGGCGTATCTGTATGAGCATTCTTATTATGATGACTCCAGGCGCTATGGGATTATTGCCATTGTCCTGTGCGCGCTGCTTGGATTGATCGAAGATATCAAAGGGGATTTTTTATCTCCAGGTTATCGATTGGCGATAAAACTAATTATCTTCGCCGGAATGCTTCAGCTATGGCCTGAAATCGTGCCCCAGGCGCTGGGTGTACCAGGGCTCGATTACCTTTTAAGCTATCCAGTTATTGGATGGATTTTGACAACCATTTTTCTTATTGGTTTTATCAACGCCGTCAATATGGCTGATGGCGCCAACGGGTTGATGCCAGGCATTGCCTTTTGCGCAGCCTATATTTTTTATCTTTACGGTGGCAGGGAATTGGAAGCCAGTTTGATGTCTGCCTGCGGCTTATTCCTTGTTTACAATGTCATTACCGGCCGCCTTTTTCTGGGTGATGCAGGCACCTATGGGCTTGGCACAGCGTTCGCTCTCTATGGCCTATATTTTCATAATGCAGGGGTGTTTTCGCCCTCGTTCCTCGCAGCGCTTTTTGCCTACCCTTGCATTGATTTTCTGGTGAGCATTGTCCGGCGCCTGGGTGAAGGTCGATCGCCATTCTCGCCAGACAATGATCATCTGCACAATCGCTTGCACAGGAAATTCCAAGCATATTTCCAGTCGCCACTAGTGGCCAATTCGGCTACGGGGTTAAGCATAACTGTGGCGACGTCTGGTGTGGTATTGATGGGTTCTCTGCAGCAATGGTGGCCTGTGACGAGCAATACCTGGGCTTGGGTTTTTATCGCTGAAGTGGTTCTCTACGGAGCAATTTACTATGCGACGGGACTCGGCCGACCCCCATCTCAGGTTGGAAGAGTTATTTAAGTTTGAATAAATAAAGGGTACACTAACAGCTTTAAATTCAAGAGCAGCCTATGTCACCCAAACTACTCATTGTCGCAGCAGCAGCGATTATTCTCACGCCCATTGGCATGCTTCAAGGGGCCTCTGAAAACATTATTGTTGTTGCAAAAGGCAAGCAGGTTGCAAGTGGATTAACTGTCTCAACCAATCTAGTGCTTGTTGGTCCTCTGGGTCAGGCCGTGATTTCACGCCTTGTTGAAAAAGGCAATGAAACAAGGTTAAAAGCCGCCCCTCTTATTGATATTATCGGCCTCGAGTTGACCCCAGCTTCCTTTAATCCAGCAGAGTAGAGACATCAGCACCAGCCCCATGACCAGTGTTGGGATGATCCAGTAAAGGGCTCAGGTAAAACCTATGGTTCTCGCGCAATAACTTGTAGCATTATTCAACCCTGCAGATGGCAGTAAATGGAGCGTTTTAGACACACTCATGACCAAGCATAGCTCTCATAGCGCTTCTCTCGATTCAATCCGGCGACAACAAGCAGGATGACTAAGGACGATATTAAAATTTTGCTGATGTGCATTGTGGCCAGCGTGACTTATGGTCTCGCTGGTGTAGGTGCTATTTTGCTGATGACGCTGTTATCCTCCTTTGCTTTAGGTCGGGATGCCGCCGCCAAGCACGGAATTAGCACCACCGAGTCCTCCAGGTTAGGAGGCTTGGCAATTTTTCTGGTGGTAGTTGTCTATCTCGGCGGGTTGACATTATTTTCGCACTACACCCCGGGCGTGGTGCGAGAGGAACGCGAATTATGGTTTTGGTCAGTAGTCTTTATCTGCACCTGTCTGGGTCTGGCTGAAGATATAAAACCAGATTTTCTGACGCCAGCAGTACGCCTGCTTTTAAAGTTTGCGGTACTGGGTGGACTTCTTTGGGTCTGGCCCACTTTTATTCCCCAGCAGATCGGTATTTCCATTGTCGACTGGATGCTAGCGATACCAGTGTTAGCCTGGCTTTTTGGAACGATTTTCTATGTCGGTTTTATCAACGCATTTAACATGGCCGATGGCGCGAACGGCCTAGTGCCCGGCATTGCCACGGTCTGCTTTGCGATATTCTTTCTTGAATATGGGCGACCCTCAGATGGCGTGTTGATGTTTGCTTGCACCATCTTTCTGATCTTTAATCTGATTTCAGGTTGGTTTTTTCTTGGTGATGCAGGCAGTTATGGCCTGGGTTCCATTATTGCCGGCTACGGACTCTATGGCGTTTCAACTGGCCAGTTTTCCGCCGGCTTTATGGCGGCCCTTTTGGCCTACCCCTGTCTCGACCTAGTGATCAGCGTCAGCCGCAGACTGTTGCAGGGGAGGTCGCCTTTTTCCCCAGACAATGATCACCTGCACAACCGTATTCACTCCCAGCTGCGCAATCGACTGCGCTCCAAGGTGCTGGCCAACTCACTCACGGGCCTTTCAATCTCCATGGCCACATCGGGCTTGGTACTGATCGGCTATGTCAATAACTGGCTGCCAGCAGACAGTAATGACTGGCTGTTTGTTTTTATAGCCCAGAGCTTGGTCTATGGCGGCGTGTTTTATCTGACTGGACGAGGGCGACCTCTAACTGAAGCCCAAACCCAAGCCCAAGCCTAAAGTGAAAGGCTTTATAGCCCTGATATTGAATACTCATTTGACCTCTGTTTCTGGGGGCAGGGGTACGAGTAAAATTATTTACATTTAAATAGATTTTTGAATTGTAAAACCACGGGTTTATGTTAAAGTTCCCGCAGCGTTCAATATGTGAACGCACAACGAACCCGGGGTTGCATTACGCGCCTTGCGGTAGCCTGCACGATCGTAAATTGTCTTCTATGCACCTGTGATACACCAGCCATAACAATCAGCTATGACCAACGAAGAAATCGAATTTCACGCCCTAAAACTACTAGAGCAAAACCCAAAAATGTCTCAGCGAGAGTTATCCGCGGAGTTGGGCGTCAGCTTGGGTAAAACTCATTATGTTGTAAAAGCGCTAATCGATATGGGCTGGGTAAAGCTGGGCAACTTTCGCCGCAGTGATAATAAACTTGGTTACGCCTACTTACTCACCCCGAAAGGAATCGCAGAGAAAGCAGCCATCACTGTGAGGTTCTTGGCGCGTAAGCAAACAGAATACGCTAAGTTGCGTGAAGAGATTGAGCAGTTGAAGGCGGAAGTGGGTGGGCAGGCGCTTGGTGCTGAGGAGCGATAATGGCTTTTATCATCATCATGAAGGCGCCCTTAAAATATTGACCTATATGACCTTAATAGACTAAAGTGACCTATATTATAGTTTAGGTAAACCTTATGAAAATTAATATCTCTGAAG
>Ga0129326_1047665_pt1 | contig 12338 bp, 11 predicted proteins | sample CPBNA2_2_FD_105427 | JGI IMG/M metagenome (GOLD analysis project Ga0129326, IMG submission 105427) | Freshwater to marine salinity gradient microbial communities from Chesapeake Bay, USA - CPBay_Spr_15_0.2_RNA2 (Metagenome Metatranscriptome) | ecosystem: Environmental > Aquatic > Marine >... | reverse complement strand
GAAATTTAATGTTTTTATAAACTTTAATCATATTTTTCTCAGCACGAAAAATAATAAGTTGCCATATGGTTGTGTTCAACTGTTTGATGCTCATTCTGGTGACATGAAAAGAGCGACTCCAGCAAGAACCCAAAGATTCTCGTCACTCTCCTCAGACTCCATCTTCATGTAGGCGGTGAACACGTAAGTACCTCCTCTGGAACTGGTCTAGTAGACTGGGCACTTGTACATTCCTAGAAGGACTTGTTTCTCTCTTGGAATGGCCTTAATGTGCATCACTGGAAGCTCTGGATGGAGATCCTTCAACATCATATCGCAAAGATTGCCCTGATCTGGTGCTCTACCGAGTTCCCAAGCTGCTCCTTCAAGGCAGAAGCCATGGATGTACGCACCGTTCTCAGCATTTTCAGTGATTTCAGTGGGATCTTTGGTGTTGGTCACACTTGTCTCGAGAGTCATGTTATCCAATGGAAGACCGTCTCTTCTGGCAGTAACCTGCATGATGGCTGTGATGAAGGACATTGGGTTGAAAAGTCCTGAAATCCAAAGACTCTTTGGAGTAAGAAGCTCTTCAGCATATTCTTGAAGCTGGGTGATTCTCAAGAGAAGATCCTCGAACCAATTGATGAGATCCTTGTTGGAGAAGTAAGCGTACTTCACCCAGATAGCTGGTGGCTTGTTCAAGAACATGGAGTTGGCAAGGGCCTCCATATCATCAGTGATGTTGAGTTGACCCTTAAGACCGGCATCAAGATCGACTAGTGTTTGGGTGATCATTCCTACGAGAATGTTCATTCTCTCGCACTCCTGGATGCAAACGACAACGTATGGAGTCTTTTCAGTGGCTCTAGCATTGATCTCGATCATGATGAATTCTGCTCCTTGGAGTTGATCAAGGAATCTGTCGATCAATTCCTTGACGACTTGGTCCTTCTTGGAGCCTCCACCACCTCCGGCACCTCCAGAGCATTGTTGAATGGTGGAGAAGAGGGTCTCACCAAGGTTGGTGAGATATCCAATCTCAGCGTTTGGATGAAGACCAAACATCTGTGGGATCTCGGGTGGAAGCTTTTCGTCAACATACTTGACGTAGTCTGCTCTGTTGAACTTGTTTGGATCTGGAGATCTGAAACCTGGGGCAAGAGTCAAGTTCATGTTCTCGAGAATCTTTGGCTTGATGAGCACCTTGAGGTAGGTGTTGTTGGTTCTTCTGTCCCAGTCATCAGTAATATGACCACCGTACATGATCTCACCATAGATGTATTAAAGATCAGCATATGGAACATTCTCGTTACCAGCCAAGTAATTGTGGGTGACATCTCCGCAAATGGTCAAATCACCATCGTTGAAGTTGTACTTTCTAGACCATCCTTGGGATCCGAACTTGATTCTTCCGAGGATAAGTGAATGGAACATGCAAAGTCCAAATAAGAGAGCCTTGAACTCTGGATGCTTGTGGCTCTTAGATCTCTCGAAATGAGACTCGTCGAACTTACTGAAGGCTCTTCTGATGTTAGATTTTAAATCAGTTGGGGCCTCATTGGCAACCTTAAGAGCGTTTTAGAGGATAGACTCTGGAATGATTTCCATATGGGGCATGCTTGGTGGCTCAGAGGAGACGAAGCATCTGAACTCGTCATGAGCTCCATCTTCAAGCACAATCTCAAAGTTTCTCTCGAAACTCTTCATCCAGGTCTACATGAGATGCACATTCTGGAACATGACCCAGTTACCGACTTTACCGGCCTCCTTGAGAGTCTTGATAGCAAAGTCTTCTTGACCTTGTCCCATGGAGATGTTGATGAAGGTTCCATCAGCAATGGACTTTCCTTGAGTCTTGGCAACTTCCTCGACCTCTGGGGTTGGATCGACACCAGGGAAAAGAACGAAGAAGACTGGGGTTCTCGTGTTCATTTCTTTGAAGGTATGATGAATATTGAAGGATGGCTGCTCAACATATTCAATACCCATGTTCTATCTGATGAACTCCTTGAGGGCATTGGTAAGTCTATCTGGTCTCAAAGCTCTAAGGAGGATGATTCTATGGAAGAGACTGATGTCCTTCATAGCTCTTGGAAGATCAATGATCTCAGCCTCTTGCTCTTGGTACCACTTTCTCCATTGAAGGGCCTCACTTTCCATTGAGCTAATAATGTGCTCGAAGATCTTAGTGGTTTCAAGACCTTTGACTGCTGGCCAGATATACTCAGGGATAAACTTGAGAGAATCAGCCTGAGTTGGTGGCTCGAGTGCGACTTCTTTCTTAATGAGTGAATCAACCTCATCTTAAGAGATAAGTCCTTTTCTCACCATGATTCTGAAGCAAAGCATGGTTGCAATAATGAGCTTATGAGCTTCGAGGGTACCTCTTCTGGTGTAATTGAAGCCTTAGTATGTGATGGATTCGGTAAGTGCATCGACTCTCTTAGCAAGAGTTCTTGGAGTCATTTCTCCAGCCTCTTCCTCTTCCTCAGCAGCATCTTCTTCTGCTGCTTCACCTTCAGCTTTTTCACCTTCTTCACCCTCTGCCTTTTCACCTTCTTCACCTTCACCTTCGGCTGCGGCACCTTTTGCCTTTGGATTCATCTATTCAGCAACGATATCGATAGCTCTGTTGACAACAATAACGAAGGAATCAAGAGAGAATCTATAGAAGGAGTGAATTTTGTAGAGCTCGTTAAGCAAGAAGAACACAAGGGCTCCTCTAGAGGCAGCTGGTCTGTAAAACTCTGAAGCCGAGTTAATGTTAGCCTCTGTCTCGATAGCAATAGCTACCTTCTCCTGGATCTCAGTTGAGAGCTTCTTGGAGTACTCAAGGTTCTCAATGAGCTCGATGTCTTCAAGAATATCTCCCTTAGCGTTGGCAAGCTTGTATAGAAGACCACTCTCGAGCTCCTTCAGCTTGATCTTGAAACCATTTTGCTGTTGAATGATCTCTTCCTTCTGGGCAGCAAGATCTGGTCTTTCCTTCTTTACGACAAGTGCGAGAAGCTAGTCTTCAAGACCAGCTTCTGTGACAGTGAAGTTGATTAAAGTGCACTCAGCTTGAATCTCTGGTGGGTAATGAGGGTTGGATAGCTTAGTATGAAGGAATAGGTTGAATTGAGGACTGAGAGTCAACTCTTTATCTCCCATCTTGATGTACTTAGTCTTACCTCTCTTGATAATGGCTCTAGAGTAGACTGGTTGGATAACGGCATCGATGGAGTTCTCCATGTTCTCGATCAGTACAGGTGTTCCACTCTCGACAGCCAATTCAATAGTTTTTACCATCTTATTGTTTGAGAGTCTAGTGACTTGAAGTCCAGCTGATTCATAAGTCTTTCTTAACCAGTTGATTCCCTGAAGTTATGGATCAATGATAAGACTATATCTCTCAGAGTTGTTCAAAATAGAACCATTCTCTGTAGAGACTCTATCTGGGGGGAGACCGAAGTTGTTCCATCCAGCGACAGTAGCCTCATCAGTGAGTACAGTAAGTGGATTAGCACCTGGACTACATGGGATGTTATTACTCGCGAAGAATTTCTCGAAGTCACCAAGAATCTAATCTCTGAATTTCTTGTTGAAAGGTCCAACATAGGAAACGAATGCAGAAGCGAGAAGTACATCACCGATAATGACCTATAAGAGCTCACCAAGATCAATAATGGACTGACTCCATCTATCAAGCTCACTTCCAAGGGCTCCTACGAGTCTTTGAGCGAGATCAAGCTTCTTCTCACACTTTTCAGCCTCAGCAATGGCGTCATTCTTCTCTTTCATGGCTTTGTCGTAAGCATCAAGAAGCACTTAGAGCTCACCATTGAGCTTAGCTACGAGAGCATCAACAACTGCTTTCTTCTCGTTTGCTTCCTCAAGCTATCTATTTGCTTCAGCAACAGCAAGTTTCTTTGGCTCGACTGATACTACAACATAGTAGTAGGCTGAAATGTTGAGAATGAAATCACAAAGTCCACCAGCAGAAGCTGATTTGGAGGTAAGAATTTCTGGTGTGAATGTTTCATCTGCAAGTGTTGCCTTGTTAGCCTTGAAGTTGTTTGCTGGGATCTCATCAGCATCAATTTTAGCCTTGAGTCCATTTAGGGTATCCAAGAAGTTCTATGGGTTACCCATAAGAGAAAGAGCGACTTTCCATGTGTTCTCAGTCTTGAGTTTTCCATTCTTATCGACTGGTACCAATGGATCAATCTTGCAGAGAAGATTGAGCACACAGGTGAATGTCTTATCAATATCGGCTGGTGGGTTCTTGAGAGCCTTCAAGTTTCTGAAATCTTCAATATTTAGTCCAGCAAGAGCTTTCTTTGCTTTCTCTACAAGTGGGAGTGCAGCATCAAGATCCTTTTGTACAGAGTTCTTCTATGCCTCTACTCTTGTCTTGATTTCGAGACAAGATTTTGCCTCATTTTCAGCAATATCATTTTGTGCCTCGACTTTGACCTTCTCTCCTCCGACGATTGCAGCTTGCTCATCTGCACTCTTCTTCTTGGCCTCGACCTCAACGGAGAAAATCTTAAGCTCTTCCTCAAGCTTTGCTACGACCTCTCCGGTCTCAGTAAGCTTGACAACACCAAGTTCATACTTGTCTTTGTTATCTAGAAGCTCTCCTTCTTTCTTGCCAAGCATAACCTTGAAGAGCTTAATAAGCTCAAGGAAAGATTTTGGAGTGGTGTAGACGAATCTTCTCTCTTGATCAAAGATAACGTCTGAGTATTCGTTCACAGTCTTAAAGGAGTATGGCATGAACTTCTCAATTCCTTCTCTGATTTCAGGTGAAGCCATATCAACCTCAGCCAAGAACTTGGCTGCTACAGAGAGCAAAGCATCCTCTGGCCAGGCGTGGAACCAATCGATGACGGTACAGTTAATAAGGGCAGGGAATTTTCTAGCTCTTCCTCTGAGAGATTCTCCGACTGGGGAGAAGCAAAGACCCATATGAAGGTTCTTCTTAACTCTGTCGATGAAGAACTTCCAGCAGTTATCCTTGGAGTCGACTATACCTTCACTCTTAACGGCTGGTCTGATATTGTTGACAATACCATCGAGATCCTCATCTGCAAATAGATCAGCGATCTCACCGGATGAGAGCAAATCATTGAAGAATACAAGGAATCTTTCATTTGTGATTTGTCCTTCAGTGAAGAGGAACATGAGACCTTCATCCTTTACTCCAGATTTCATGTACATGTTTTGGAGATCCATCTTGAGATCGTTCATACCATATGTGGATGAAATCATGATACCAACAGTGGCATATTGGCAAATGAATGATGCCAGTCTTGAGAGTGATTGCTTACCAGATCCTCCTACTCCAACAAGTAGGGCGTGACCTGAGTCAGCTGCTATTATTCTGGAGATCTTGCAAACATGCTTCATTGCATCGTCGAAGAGGACGAGATCCATGACGGCATTGAGCTCATTGTAGTTGTGGAGTGCTTCTGCAAGTCTGGTAGTGAGAGCATCAGCATTAGGGAATTGATCATATAGCTTGTCATCGAGAGAGTTCACGAATTGAGCGAAAATGAGTGGCTCTGGGGTTGGTCCAAAGTACTTCTTAAGATTGTACTTAGAGAAAGACTTGGAAACTAGATCAGCTGAGAGTCCTCTGAAGGTAGCGAGATTTTCGTGACTGACAAGTCTATCACCATAGATTCTTTCGGCCTCATGCACCCAAAGTTTTACAAGGTTCTCTGGGTCTTTAATGACCTCTTGCTTGGCAGATAGAATACCTTGGAACACATTGGTCAAATGACGAACATTGAACTCATAATGGAAGTTCTGGGCAGTCTTTCTGAAGTTTCTTTCAACCTCTCCATGAAGGGCAAGAGTTCCCTTGATGATTGGCTGAATCTGCTCTTGAATAGTTCCCTTAAACTTAGAGAAATGCTTGGTCAAGTAAGCAGAGTAGATGGTCGAGAGAGAGAGTTTGGCTCAGGGAAACCAACGGCAAGGAGCCAGAAATGCCTCTGGAGTCTTGCGTTCACGACGAAAGAACCAGCAGTTGGGTTCATAGCTGCAACCAATTGAGTGTTTTTGATATCTTTAAGAGTAAGCTTACTCTTGTCATACCAATGCTCGTAGTCTCTATGTTGTCTCAAGAGAGCAATGGCATTTTGCGTGTCATAAGGATCTCTTGCTGGCATGTTCATGTCATCAACAAAGTAGAGAAGCTTGAATTTACCAATTGGGGCGAAGGTCTTACCAGCTTTCTTCTCAAGTTGTTGCTCAAGATTCATTTGGAGGAGATTGGCGTCAGTGTAGAAATTGAAATTGACGATTTGTTGCAAGTATTCATCTCCCTAAGTGACGAGTTCGTTGAGAAGACCCTTGATGATCTAGGTCTTACCACATCCTGCAAGTCCAACCAAGATTGGGCAATGGTTAATTTGAATGAATTGTCTCATCAAATATTGGGCGGAGATGGTGTCAACGGTTGGAATGGTATATGAAGCAATACTCTTAGAAGTATCAATAGTGGATGAAATATCGGAAGTGGACATCTTGGACCAGTCCTCGAGCTTGTTGGTCTCGAGATCGACATAGTAGTCGAAAACTGTACCCTTAGTTGGGAACTTGGCAGTCTTCCATTTATCCTTCCACCAGTTGGAGAATTCTCTCTTGTAGTCTTTTCCATCCTTCTCGATATATCCTCCACCAATGCACCAGATGCAGGCAAAGACGAAGATGTATTCGAGAGCTCTGACATCATTATGAATCATGATGTTCTCAAGGAGCTTGCACATGGAGTTAATCATACTGATCTCGACCTGAGGAACGACATGCTTGAATGACTTGGCACAGTGGAAGAAGGTCTCAGGAACATATTTGTCGAAAAGAGTCTGAAGATCCTTTCTCTTCTCCTCGTCAAACTTGACCTTGTCAATTCCCTCAAGTTTACTGATCCAAGACTTAACTAGGGATCTCCATTGGGAACCCTTAGAGTCAGAGATGAAAAGAATACCAGCTCTTGATACAGTGGCTGGAGTGGCGAATCTCAAATCTCTAATTTCGAAGATCATCTTCATGTGAGCCTTAAGTGGGATACGCTCATTGGAGGCAAGTGTAAGAAGCTTGTTGTCATCCATGACAGAGTTCATGGATTCGATCCAATTGGCATCAAGATCACCATCAAGAATGACCCACTTTGGATTAGAGTCTGGAACTTGTCCAAGCGTTCTCAAGGTCTTGGATAAAAGACCATCTTTCCACTCTCTTGTGGCGAGGAGTACAACTCCATAAAGCTCGTTGGTGCTTGTGACCTTAGGATTTAGATCAACCCAGGTTGTCTTCTTTCCATCTTTATCTTGAGCCTTGGCGAGTGTCTTCCAAACAGAGGATTTACCAGCTCCTGGTGGTCCCATAACGAACACACAATGTCTAATCTCCATCAACTCACTAAGCTGGGAGATCTTGAGAACAAACTCAGGATCGGCGTTAAGACCAGAGTCTTTAGCGCATGACTCAATGAGACCTTCCAAATGCATGTTTCTCTTTCTTGGCACATCAATGCCTGGGAATAGATCTCCGAGAAGTCCGAAGAAGATATCAAGATCGTCAGCAACAATTTTTGGAATGTTGAAGTCTCTAAGTGCTCTCATGAGAATAGCTTGCTCGAGAAGAGTTGGCTCTGATCTCTTGAAAACACCAGCTACCACAAGCACAGATTTAATTGCTCTAAGACCCCAATCATAATGAGCGGCCTTAGAAAGCAAATCTCTACAAAGGAAGTAGAGAGTTGTGAATTTCTTGGCAAGAGTCTTAGACTCAATGAATCCCTCAGCCATGAGCATGTTTTCGCAAATGAGCTCAAGATCTGGAACAACCACTGTAATAGGTCTGAAAAGAGCTTTAAGACCCTCTGGGAGCTCAGATCTTCCGAGATAACCTGGATTCATTGTGATGAAGGCACCGCAACTTGGGTCAAGGGAGATTTCATCGTTCTGGATGACGAATCTACTTACTCCAGCCTTAATGGCATCAGTGACTGACTTGAACTGCACTGAGCATACAGAAAGTACCTCTGGCACAAGTCTGTTGAACTCATCGAAACATCCCCAAGATCCTGAGGCGGCAAGACCCTTGAAGATACCAGCCATTCCCATATAGTCCATCTGATCGGAGCAGTTGAACACATAGCAAGCCTTTCCAAGAGCTGCAGCAAGATCCTTGGTGGACTCTGTCTTTCCTGTTCCAGCTGGTCCGGCTGGAGCACAACCCATTTTCAAGTGAAGGGCCTGGGTTGCAGTGACGTAAATTCTGTCAGTCAATGGGGTGATAACGAGTCTTGCTCCGTTCCCAAGATACTCATAACCATAGTCAAGGCAAGCATCGGCAATTCTGAAAACGAAATCATTCTTGCCAGCGTCATAGACTCCCTTGAGTTGGGTTTGCCATTGGAACTCATCGGCTTTGGAGACTCCTTGATTGTCTAGGAGCATGATGATATCTCTAGAATGAGCATCCATAGTAATCAAGCACATGATCTTTTGTCTGACTGGCTTCTCAAGATCACCTTGCACCATCATGATAAGACCTTTAAGTGCAGCGATTTGATCTTCGTAGCACTTTTTGATAGCATCCTTGTTACTTACTAATGATTCGAAGCCTTTCTCAACGTTAATTACCCAAGAGCACACATTAATGAGAAGGGTAATTTGGGCTGGATCCTCAAGCAACCACTGTTCTTTGGAGATCTCACCGTACTTCTTTAGAGATTTCTTGGCGATATCTCTAAGGGAACTTCTCATGAGGTTGATAATATCTTGGAGATAGACCTCTACCTTTCCCATGAGAGAAAGATCTGTAGTGAACTTGACATACTCCTTACCAACACAAGCATGCATTCCGAGGGCGTATGGTCTGACATCAGACTCTTGAAGTTCGATGGTGTCCATGGCAGAGATAATCTTTGGCATGTGGACCATAACTTTTGCTGGCATGTTACCTTGAGAAAGGATATCCAACAGATCGGCAGAGGAGACGAAATAGAATCTTGGGAATGCCATTTTCTTGGAGTCCATGAACTCATTAAGTGCCTTCTCGCAGACAGTCAATTCTTCCTGTACCCTCTCAAGACTTGGGAGGACATGCTCCTAAACACAGAAATCAAGTGCCTTTTGATGCTTATATCCATCGGCAAGAATGCTTCTGACTTCCTTGTCGATTCCGATAAACTTGATGGATTCATTTGGAAGCTCTTTCTTTACCTCATCGGAGTGAATGAAGAGATTTTCGAGGAAAGACCAGGATCTTTGGACCTCACCTACCACAACAACGATTTCACTGATGGCAGCAAGTGACTTTTGCCATTTAACAATAAGCTCCTCAAAAGTACCAAGATATCTGGAGGAGAACATAGCAGTAACTGATACTTGATTCTCTTCAAGCATATCGAAATTCTCTTCAGAAAGCTTGATCATATTGACACCTGAATCTTTATGTGCCTGGAATTCGAAGACAACATCTTTCCAGAGTTCTTCAAGCTTGTTAAGGGTCTTCTCCATTTTGGCCTCTTGTCTGGCTTGATCAGTGATTTCTTCAACGTCCTCTTGGAACTTGCCAAGCTCAAGATCGTAAATGTCCTTAAGGAGGAGGTTCTCATCGATAGTGAATTGCTTTCCTACCTTTTTCTTAAGGTCTTCCCAATGTCTATCTCTCATAGCTTGGTCAGCCAACTCAGCGATAAGAGGCAAGAAGACAAGCCATTTCTTGATCTCTTCCAAAACACCAGCGTAGGCATTGGCTTTCTTATCGACTTTCATATCCTTAAGAGCCTTCATAAGCTTCTTGACCTCGTCTTCCATCTCGAATGGCTGGGTCTCAATCCACTTGTTGGTCATGAAACTCTCGAATTTCTTCTGGCAAACATCGATGTGATCCCAAAGAGTCTTCATGTTCTCAACGATAATCTTAATGGTATCCACCATCTTAACTGAGTTTGAAATGAGATCTTTGTTTCCGAACTTTTCGGCGTTGTCACCATAGTCCTTGATCTTCTCCTCGAAGATAGTGAGCTCTCCAAAAACACCGTCAAGCTTCTCAAGGGCTGTGGTAGTTCCACATTTGTACTGGAAGAACTCTCTCTTCTTCATCTCTTGAGTGAAATGAGTGATATCCTCCTCGAGTCTCTTGATGCATTGATTGTTCTTGTCGTTCTCAGAGGCGACAATTGGAGCGATTTCCTTCTTGACATCCTTTGTGATTTTTTTGAGATCGGTCCACTCCTTGTTGATCTTGGTGAGAGTCTTAAGTTGAGCATCCTTGGCCATTTTGTTGGCTTGGAAGACTTTAAGAGATTCATCAAGCTGATCAATTTGAAGCGTGATAGCATCAGTGTTCTTGATGGTGCTCTCAACTTGATATTTGACGTTGATAAGTTGCTTGACATCCTTGAGGTCCTTATCCTTAGTAACGGTAGCCTTCTTGGCGTCAGTGATAGATGAGAGCATTCTCTCACACTCCTTTTTGATGTGCTTCTCCATTGCTGGACCCAAAAGAGTGTTATCAGCTGGTTTAGCCTTGGAAGTGAAAGAGGCAGAGTAAGGACTTCCTCTGATTGGAACGTATCTTTCCTTGTCATCGAGGAAGTTGATATTGAGATCAACTTCAATCTCCTCTGCGCAGGTATACTTGACAGTGTAGGTACCATCGTGGTTATCTAAAATTTCACATGGGATCTCCTCTTTCTCGGCCTTGACTGGTTTTTTCTTCTCGGCCTCGCCTTCAGCAGCTTCACCTTCGGCACCTTCTTCCTCAGCAGGAGCTTCTTCAACGACCTCCTCGACTTTAGCAAGTCTTTTGAAGGCCTTTACCTCGAAGACATCTCTACCAGATTGTCTGTTCTCGTTAAGGTCATTTCTGGCTTGGATGATAAACTCAACTGGTGTTCCTGCATGAACTTATTTAAGGAGACCTGGTCCATAAGCAAGAGATTTATTTGCTCTTGTGTTCAAGAAATATTGGAATGGAATCCAAGTGGTGGTGAAATCATTGCCTCCGATGGAAAGCTGAACGACGCATTCTTTTGGTCCAAATTGATCGAAATTTGGAGTGACACATGTAAGTCTATTCTCTGATTCGTAAAATCCTGGAACAGAGAGAGTCATCTTGGTGTTTCCATCAACTGGTCTATTTCCACAAGTGAAAAGAACAGTGATGTTGGCCTCAGTGAATCCTTGTCCAGAAATAACAAGTGGCACATTACCAGAGAGCTGTCCAAGGTTTGGCTCGGATGCAGTGATGGCATAGGATGGACCAACAATTTTTCCAACGTTCAAGGAGTAGAGGTCGTTGAACCAGCCGTTGTTCCAGCCACCATAAATGAATAGCTTGGATTCTCTCTTGTCGTAGGCCATGGCAGCATATTCTCTTGGAGCTGGCATGTTAGCGAAGGACTCTGGGTCAGAGGCGTAGGTAGTCCATCTGACAGTTCCGAGATCAAGGTAGCAACTGGAGTTGACATACTTTCCAAAAGATCTTGGAGCTCCCTCATTGTACTCAGCACATTCTCCTCCGAAGATGAAGAACTTCCATGTTGGAATAGCTTCGACCAGAACTGATGAGTGATTCCATCTGTGGATACCGTTGTCAACGTCTGGATCGCTCCATTCCTTCTTCTCGAGATCGAACACCTCAACTTTGTTGAACTGCATCTCATTGTTCCAGCCTCCGTAGATATAGACTTTGTCATCACTGGCGAAGACAGAATGGCCTCCTCTTGGCTCAGGAGCATTGTTGACTGGCACGATCTTTTCCCAAGTCTCAGATTCAATATCGAAACTGTATAGATCGTTGAATGAAACACGGGCGTAGTTAAGTCCTCCATGTCCACCGAAGATGAAGATCTTACCCTTGTAGAGAGTAGCTCCAGAGTTTGCTCTTGGTGGTGGGGCACCGATGGAAGAGTCCTAATTTGAAAGGTTGTCTTTCTCACCACCAACTCTGACCCATTCAAAGTCCTTAGTGGTCAAGAACCAACAGTCATTAAGTCTCGTCTTGGGGTTGTGATGACCACCGAATACAAAGACTCTGTCGTTCTTTGGTGTCGCAAGTGCGATATGCTGTGTTCTAGCCACTGGGCACTCATCTCCTTGGGGACTTTGCTTTTCCCAAGTGCAGTCACCGCTTGAGGCTATCTTCATGGTGTAGATGTCGCCGTTTGGCTGAATCTTTCCGTTTTTCTTAGCATCTTCGATACCTCCATAGAGAAGGTAGTTAGATGCGCCTATAAAGGTAAGAGAATGTCCAGATCTTCCACTGGGCATCTCTCCCTTCTAATTAATCTTATTCCACTGAATTTCAGTCGGCATATTGATTTATTATGTAAACTTTTTAGTTTG
>Ga0129326_1087571_pt1 | contig 12566 bp, 12 predicted proteins | sample CPBNA2_2_FD_105427 | JGI IMG/M metagenome (GOLD analysis project Ga0129326, IMG submission 105427) | Freshwater to marine salinity gradient microbial communities from Chesapeake Bay, USA - CPBay_Spr_15_0.2_RNA2 (Metagenome Metatranscriptome) | ecosystem: Environmental > Aquatic > Marine >... | reverse complement strand
CGGACAGTTGAGCATCGGCTATGAAAACAAAGGCAAAAGTAGTAGTAATTGGTGGTGGCGTGGTGGGTGTCAGTACGCTTTATCACCTGGCTAGAAAAGGCTGGAATGACGTTGTTCTGGTCGAGCGCAAAGAGTTGACGTCGGGGTCTACTTGGCATGCTGCTGGCCTATTGCCGCTGTTCAATATGAGCTACTCGGTGGGCAAGCTGCATCAGTACTCAGTCGATTTCTACCATGAGCTGGAGAAAGAGACCGAGCAAAATGTCGGTTTTAGTGTGGTCTCCAATATCCGCTTAGCGGCAACCGAAGATCGCATGGATGAATACAAATATTATTCAGGCGTTGCTCAGACCGTAGGTGTGGAGGTTAATTTTCTGACCCCGGAGCAGGTGGCAGAAGCCTGGCCAATGTGTAATGTCGACGGCATTATTGGCGCCATTCAACACCCTGATGATGGCTATATTCAGCCGGCCGATTTGACCCAGGCGCTGGCCAAAGGTGCTCGCGCAAGGGGCGCGGAGATTTATCGCAATACTGCTGTGCTCGATATTGAGCAACAGCCGGATCACAGTTGGATAGTCAAGACTGACAAAGGCGATATCGCCTGTGAACATGTGGTCTCCTGTACCGGCAACTTCGCGCGTAAAACCGGTGAGATGGTGGGGCTGGATATTCCGGTTATTCCGGTCGAGCACCAATATATTGTCACCGACCCGCATCCAGATATTCTCGCGCGCAAGGCGGCCGGTCTGCCCGAGCAAGCGGTACTGCGTGAGTCTGATGCTGGCTATTATCTGCGTGAAGAGGCGGGTGGTTTTATTCTCGGCCCCTACGAAGAGGGTGCACCTTGCTGTTATGTTGATGGTCCCAGTGATCAGTCAGAGTACGAATTATTTAATGGCGACCTCGATCGCCTGATGCCGCATATTGAAGCCTGCATGAGTCGCGTTCCCGGCTTTGCTGAAGTGGGTGTAAAAACGGTCTACAACGGCGCCATCGCCTACACTCCAGACGGCAATCCGATTGTCGGTCCAGCCTGGGGCTTGAAAAACTTCTGGTTAAACGAAGGTCACAGCTTCGGTATCACCGCCGCGGGCGGTGCCGGCTGGCAGCTTGCCGAGTGGATTGTCGATGGTGAACCGACCGTCGATATGATGGGCGTCGATCCGCGGCGCTTTGGTCCCTATGCCTCGCGAGGCTATCTGCGCACCAAGAATGAAGAAGCCTATGATCATGTGTTTAAAAATCACTATCCGGATGAGGAGCGCGGCGCAGCGCGGCCACTAAAAACGTCACCCTGTTACGACCGCATGAAAGATCTGGGTGCGGTGTTCGGCACGGTCTATGGATGGGAGCGGCCAAACTGGTTTGCACCGCCTAATTACTCGCTGACTGAGGCAGACCTCAACAAAGACGATACGCTGTGGAATAAAAACCACTCCAAGGCCCTGCCCGATGGTCGTATTGTTGAGAAGAACTCGTTCCGCCGCTCCAATTATTTTGAGTTTGTCGGAGAGGAATGCCGCCATGTTAGCTCTAAAGTTGGACTGCTGGATATGTCGGCCTTTTCCAAGTGCACCGTGACCGGACCCGGTTCTGAAGCCTGGCTGAATTCCATTGTCGCCAACACTGTGCCGGTGACAGTAGGGCGTATTGGTCTCTGTCATATGCTGTCGAAAAACGGAGGTGTGCGCGCCGAGTTCACGATCTATAAGCGTGCTAAAAATAGCTATTACCTGGTCTTTGCCGGTGCTCAAGAGCGCCATGACTGGGACTATCTAACCAAGCTGGCGCCAACCGATGGTTCGGTGAGTTTGCAGAAAATCACCACCCAGATGGGTGTGTTGGTGCTGGCCGGTCCGCGAGCTCGCGATGTGCTGCAAAAGCTCACCGACACCGACCTCGGCAACGACAATTTTAAGTGGCTTACGGGCAAGTCCATCAACGTCGGTTATGCCCAGGCTGAAGCGCTGCGCGTTAACTTTGTCGGCGAGTTGGGCTGGGAACTGCACCACCCGATTGAAATGCAAAACTATATCTTTGATCAACTGATGAAGGCTGGTGCGGAATTTGATATCAAGCCCTTCGGTATTCGCGCCATGGACGCCATGCGGCTGGAGAAATCCTATCGTTTGATCCCGCGCGAAATGTCGATTGAATACGCGGCGCTGGAGTCAGGTCTCGACCGCTTTGTGAAACTCGATAAGCCCTGTGACTTTGTTGGCAAAGAGGCGCTCAAGGCTTGGCAGCAGCGTGGCTTCGTCAATGCCTTTGCCACGCTCGAAGTGCACGGTATTAAAGACGCCGATGCGCGCGGTTCCGAAGGCCTGTACAAAGACGGTGTTTTGGTCGGTCGTGCGACCTCAGGCGGCTATGGTTTCCGCACTGAAAAGTCGCTGGCACTGGGTATTGTTAAAGCCGATTACGCGGCAGTCGGCACTGAGTTGGAGATTGAAATACTCGGTGAGCGCTATCGCGCCACGGTAATCGAGGAATCACCTTTTGACCCAGACAATGTGGCGTTGCGAGCCTAGAATTTTGGCTCGCGGTGACGGCGGCAGGAGCAGGTAAATCACACGCGCTCTCAGCGTGTCGCAGAGGTGTATTCGGCGGTCGTAAAATTGGATGCGAGACCCCCAGAACAGGCACACACTGCGATGATTATTAGACTACTTAGCAGGGCATATCAGCCCCGCAACTGGATGGTATGCAATGACTGAAAGATCGGCACGACGAAAGGGTGGCGGGCGCGAAGGGCGCCGCGAAGCGCGGGAAAATACGGTAGTCGCAAAGGCGGCGTTTATCGAGCGCAAAATCCCCTATTTTGAATACCTCAGCGAAGAGAACCTGCAGCTGATTGAAGACAATGCCGATATTCTCCTCGAAGAGATCGGTATCGACTTTCTCGACGATCCGGAAGCATTGGAACTGTGGAAAGCCGCTGGCGCAGATGTTCGTGGCACACGTGTACATTTCCCGAAAGGGCTGTGTCGCTCATTGATTCAGGCGACCGCGCCGAAAGAGTTTGTGCAGCATGCGCGCAACCCTGAGCGCAATGTGATTATCGGTGGTCCGCGCACGGTTCTAGTCCCGGCCTACGGCTCTCCCTTCGTCCATGATATCGATAAAGGTCGTCGTTACGCGACCATCGAGGATTTTAATAACTTCGTTAAGCTCGCCTACATGGCGCCCGGATTGCATCACTCCGGCGGCACCATCTGTGAGCCGGTTGACTTGCCGGTTAACAAGCGCCACTTTGATATGGTCTACAGCCATTTCAAATACAGTGACAAGCCGTTAATGGGTTCTGTCACTCACCATGAGCGCGCCGAAGACACGGTGGCCATGGCCAAACTGGTGTTCGGTGATGAGTTTGTCGACCAGAACTGTGTCTTGACCAGTCTGATCAATGTTAATTCGCCGATGGTTTACGACGCCACCATGCTGGGCTCGCTCAAGGTCTATGCACGCAATAATCAGGCCACCGTGATCTCGCCATTTATTCTGGCCGGCGCCATGTCGCCGGTTACTACCGCTGGCACAGTGACGCAGATTCTCGCCGAAGCACTGGCTGGAATCGCCTTTACTCAGTTGGTTCGTCCCGGCGCACCGGTGATTTTTGGCACCTTCGCGGCGGCCGTCTCCATGGCAACTGGCGCGCCGACCTTTGGTACCCCGGAGCCGAGCATGGTGATCTATGCTGCCGCGGCACTGTCACGTCGTCTCGGCGTACCGTTCCGCAGCGGTGGTGGACTCTGCGGCTCAAAACTGCCTGACGCTCAGGCAGCCTACGAAGCCGCCAACACATTGCAGACCTCAGCACTGGCCGGAGTGAACTTTATGTTGCACACCGCGGGCTGGCTCGAGGGTGGTCTGGCGATGGGTTACGAGAAATTTATTATGGATTGCGATCAGGCGAGTATGTTAGCTGTGCTGCTCGGCGGCATGGATATGTCTGAGAACGGCCAGGCGCTGGATGCTGTGCGAGAAGTCGGGCCGGGCAAACATTACCTCGGTTCTGCACACACGTTGCGCAACTTTGAGACGGCTTTCTACCGTTCTACCGTGGCCGACAACAATAGCTTTGAGCAGTGGACTGCGGATGGTGCGCTGGACACGGCTCAGCGCGCCAATGTGCTGTGGAAGAAGATGCTCAATGAGTATCAGGCGCCGGCACTTGACGCCGCAGTGGATGACGCATTACTGGATTATATGGCGCGACGCAAAGGATCCTTTGCCGATCGCGATTATTAAGTTAAGACTTTTTAAAGAACCGCTTTAGAGCACCATTTTAAGGAATTAGAGATGTCTGACGAAGACGATATTATCCTGGCCGACCTGTCCGATGAGGACTTAGTCTTGCAGATGCATGACGATCTGTATGATGGTCTAAAAGACGAGATTCAAGAAGGGACCGAACTACTGCTTGCACGCGGCTGGTCTGCTGAGCGGGTACTCTCGGAAGCCTTGGTCGATGGTATGACAATAGTCGGTATTGATTTCCGCGACGGCATTCTGTTTGTTCCGGAGGTCTTGCTGTCAGCCAATGCCATGAAAGGCGGCATGGGCATTCTTAAGCCACTGTTGGCAGAGACTGGCGCTAAGCCAGTGGGCACCATGGTTATCGGCACAGTGAAAGGCGATATTCACGATATCGGCAAAAACCTGGTGGCGATGATGATGGAAGGCGCTGGCTTTGAAGTGCACGATATCGGCATTAACAATTCTGTCGAAGAGTACTTTGCTGCACTCGAGCGACACCAGCCGGATATCCTCGGTATGTCTGCGCTGCTGACCACCACCATGCCCTATATGAAGGTAGTGATTGACGCCATGAAAGATCAGGGGCTGCGTGACAAATACATTGTTATGGTCGGCGGTGCGCCGCTCAATGAAGAGTTTGGTCTGGCGGTAGGGGCTGACGCTTACTGTCGCGATGCCGCAGATGCAGCGACCACTGCCATTCGTCTGGTCTCTGAGCGCAGGGCCCTCGAGAACGCTTGATGGCTGTTTTGCCTGCCGCGACCAAGCATCAGGCAAAACTATTGGTGATTGCCTGCGGTGCGCTCGCGCGCGAGATGGTCTGGCTGCAAAAATCCAACTTGGAAACTAACAGCCTCTGGCAACATATGGAGCTGCAATGCCTCGATGCGGAGTTGCACAATAGGCCGAAAAGTATTGCTGCCAAATTGCGCGATAAAATTGAGCAAAACCGCCATCGCTTCGATAATATTTTTATTGGCTATGCCGATTGCGGAACCGGTGGCGAGATTGACCGCTTATTAGAGGAAGAGGGCATGCAGGGAGTCGAGCGCTTGCCCGGCGCCCACTGCTATGCATTCTATGCCGGACAACAGCGGTTTGCTGAATTGGCTGAACGTGAATTGGGGACATTTTATTTAACCGATTTTTTGGTTGAGCACTTTGAGCGGCTGGTGATTAAAGGGTTAAAGCTTGATCGCTATCCCGAGCTACGCGAGCAGTTTTTTGCCCACTATAAGAAATTGGTTTACCTGTCTCAGCGGCAAGATCAGCATTTGCAACGTGCTGCCAGAGACGCAGCGGATTTTCTTAATCTCGACTTTGTACATCATCACTGTGGATACGGTGAGTTAGGCACTGCTCTTGAAACGCAGATTTTAAAATTGAAATAGCCGTAAAGGATTTGTGATGCAAAAAATCGAAGTGTTTTGGCGTGATATTCCAGCTCAGGTGCTGGTAAAGCGCGGTCGCGAGCGCGGCAAGACGATTTTGAGCCACCGTTTTCAAGCGGCGATTGATCGCGCTGCGATGCGCGCCGGTAAGGGCGGCAGTGACGAATACCTCGAAGATTGGCGTCGGGTCGCCAGTTCGATAGATGATGAAGGTACCCCCCAGGAGTTGGCTGACCAATTTGCCACTGCCATCGAGCAGGCCTATTCCAATGAAGATATTGCCGCTCTGGTCGCTGGCAAAGGGCTCAAGGCCGAGTCAGCATGAAAAGGATGCGCTACTGGTCAGTGCGCAATGCAGGTTGGTTGCACGTTGTCTATCAGGGGCTGGAAAAGCTGCTCCTTGCGCTGCACCCGCTGCTGGCTAAAGTCGGCTATCGCCGTCTCGACGCCCCTTTTGCGCGCGTTGAAAAAATCGTCAAAGGGTTCCTATTTGATTCCAAGTCCTGTGGTCAATGCACCTTGGGCTCCACCGGTCTTGCCTGTCCAATGAACTGCCCGAAAACGCTGCGCAATGGTCCCTGTGGCGGAGTACGCGCCGACGGTGGTTGTGAAATAGACCCTGAGATGACCTGTGTCTGGGTAACCGCTTGGCAGGGCAGTCAGCGCGTCGGCCAGCCCGAGACAACGATTCAAGTGATACAGCCGCCGCTGGATTCACGTCTCAATGGCACCAGCGCCTGGTTGCGCGAAGTGCGGACAAAACTCGGTATTAAAGACCTATGATCTTTGATGATGAACCCACAGCGGGCGAAAATTTACCAATCATACCGGGCCATGATTCACCGGGCCGTTTCGAGCGAGTGTTGCGCGCGGGCCACTTTGCGGTCACCGCAGAAATCGCTCCGCCAGATTCCGCTGATCCAGCTGAAGTATTTACCCGTGCAGCAATGTTTGATGGCTATGTCGATGCGATTAATGCCACTGATGGCTCCGGCGCTAACTGCCATATGTCCAGTGTCAGTATGTGTGCCCTGCTGACCCGACGCGGCTATTCAATGATTATGCAGGTCTCCTGTCGCGACAGAAATCGCATCGCCATTCAGGGTGATGTGCTCGGCGCCTCGGCCATGGGCGTGTCGAATATTCTCTGCCTGACTGGCGACGGCGTGCAGTCAGGTGATCACCCCGAGGCCAAGCCGGTCTTCGATATGGACTGCATGACTTCGCTGTCGATGTTGCGCGGCATGCGTGATGATGGAGAGTTTTTAAGCGGACGCAAAATTACCTCGCCACCGCAGGTGTTTTTAGGCGCCGCGGCCAACCCTTTCGCGCCACCTTTTGACTATCGGCCACTGCGCCTAGCCAAAAAAGTCGCTGCCGGCGCACAGTTTGTGCAGACTCAGTACTGCTTTGATATCGATAGGCTGAAAGACTACATGGCCAAGGTCTGCGATCTCGGTTTGCATGAAAAGGTCTATATCTTGCCCGGCGTCGGCCCGCTCGCTTCAGCCAAATCGGCGGAGTGGATTCGCAACAATGTAGCCGGTGTGCATATTCCCGATTCTGTGATCAAGCGTCTTGCTGGTGCTGAAGATCAGAAGCAGGAGGGGGTCAATATGTGCATCGAAATGGTTCAGCAGATTCGTCAGATTGCTGGCGTCAGCGGTGTTCATTTGATGGCTTATAAGCAGGAACATCGAGTTGCTGAGATTGTAGAAAAAACCGGGGTGTTGGGGGATCGTATTCCCTGGCATCCAAACCGATAAATTTTTGGAGAGACCCATGACCATCACCACCCTGAGTTCGGCGACGCGAGAAGTTAAAATTGGCTTTGATCAGCCCTTTGTGATTATTGGTGAGCGTATCAACCCCACCGGGCGCAAAATTCTTGCTGAAGAAATGAAAAATGGTGATTACAGTCGCGTTGAAGCCGATGCCCTGGCACAGGTAGCCGCGGGTGCCCAAATGCTCGACGTCAATGCCGGCATCCCACTGGCTGATGAGCCGCGCATTTTGGCTGAGTCTATTCAACTGGTGCAGTCGATTACCGATGTGCCACTGAGTATTGACTCCTCGATTATTGAGGCACTGGAAGCGGGTCTGGCGGTCTATCAGGGCAAGGCGCTGGTCAACTCGGTCACAGGTGAAGATGAAGTGCTGGAGCGAGTACTACCGTTGGTGGCCAAATATGGCGCGGCGGTGGTGGCCATCTCGAATGATGAAACCGGTATTTCCGAAGACCCAGATGAGCGCTTTAAGGTGGCAAAAAAAGATTGTTGAGCGCGCCGCCGATTATGGCATTCACTACAGCGATGTCGTGGTCGATCCACTGGTGATGCCAATTGGTGCAATTAATACCGCCGGTCTGCAGGTAATGCATGTGGTGCGTCGTCTGCGTGAAGAATTAAAAGTGAATACCACCTGCGGCGCCTCCAATGTCAGTTTTGGTCTGCCCAACCGCAACGGTATTAATAGTGCCTTTTTAACCATGGCTATGGGTGCCGGCATGACCTCGGCAATCACCAGTCCGCTGCACCCTGAAGTGATGCAGGCAGTGCGTGGTGGCGATGTGATGATGGGCAATGACCCAGATTGCACCAACTGGATTAGAGCCTACCGCGAGCCGGTGGCTGAAGGCGCTGGTGCTCGTGGCGGTCGCGCGGGTAGGGGTCGTCGCCGTGGCTAATCAAATAGAGCGAATAACACAATGTCTGATCAACAGGTCAAGGTAGTCTTCACCCCGTCGGGACGTCGCGGCAGTTTTCCGGTCAATACGCCGTTGCTGCACGCTGCCCGTGTGTTGGGGGTGGATATTGACTCGGTCTGTGGAGGTCGCGGACTCTGTGGTCGCTGCCAGGTTGTCTGTGCCGATGGCGCCTTCCCGAAGCATCAGATCGAATCTGACAGCAGTCATCTGTCACCGGTCTGCGCCACCGAAATTAAATACGCTGAGCGCAAAGCGCCACTGGCCAATGGCCGTCGTCTCAGTTGTCATACGTTGCTGCTCGACGATGTGGTGATTGACGTGCCCGCCGAGAGTCAGGTGCATCGCCAGATCGTGCGCAAAGACGCCGAGTATCGTGATATCCATTTGGACGCGGCGACGCGCCTGTATTACGTGCAGGTGGAAGAGCCGGATATGCACGTGCCAAAAGGCGATTTGCAGCGACTGCTGGATGTGCTTGAACAGGACTGGCAGTTAAGCGGTTTAACCATTGATGTGGCCCTGCTTAAAACCTTACAGCCGGCACTGCGCGAGGCCAAACGCGGGATCACCGTGGCCGTGTATAAAGGCAGCAGCATCGTCGCCCTGTGGCCGGGGTTTCGCGACAAGGCCTATGGCGTGGCCGTCGATGTCGGTTCGACCACGGTCGCCGCCCATCTCTGCGATCTCTCCAGCGGCGAAGTGCTCGCCAGTGCCAGTCTGATGAATCCGCAAATTCGCTTTGGCGAAGATCTGATGAGTCGCGTCTCCTACGTGATGATGCATCCGGAGGGTGCCGAGGAGATGACCACGGTGATCCGCGAGGCACTCAACAGCTTGTTTGCGCAGGTAGCGAAAGACATTAACGTGGGTATCGAGGCTATTCTCGAGATTGCGCTTGTTGCCAATCCGATTATGCATCATATCTTGCTTGGCATAGACCCTATTGAACTGGGTGGCGCACCCTTTGCGCTGACCACTGACGCGGCCGTCGATGTGCCGGCAGTGCAGATTGGTTTAGCGATTAATCCGGGTGGCCGCGTCTATGTGCTGCCCTGTATCGCTGGCCATGTCGGTGCCGATACCGCGGGAATGATTCTCTCGGAGGAGCCCCAGGAGCAGGATCAGATGACGCTGCTGGTGGATGTCGGCACCAATGCCGAGATTGTTCTCGGCAATCGCCAGCGTTTGCTGGCCTGTTCAAGCCCTACCGGTCCGGCTTTTGAAGGGGCGCAGATCAGCTGTGGCCAGCGCGCGGCCACCGGCGCTATCGAGCGCGTGCGGATCAACCCAGAAACACTGGAGCCGCGTTTTAAACTGATTGGCTCGGCCCTGTGGTCCGATGAACAGGGCTTTGCCGATTCGATCAGCGACTTTGGCGTCACCGGCATCTGCGGGTCGGGGATTATCGAAGTCGTCGCTGAAATGTACCTGTCGAGCATTATTACTGTGGACGGTGTGGTCGATGGCGAGTTGATCAGTCGAACACCGCGAATTCAGCAAAATGATCGTACCTGGTCGTACTGCCTGTACCGCTCGGAGCGCGACGGCCAATCCGATATTGTGATTACCCAGAATGATATCCGCCAGATCCAATTGGCCAAGGCGGCACTCTATGCGGGCGTCAAGCTGCTGATGGACCATATGGGTGTCGACAGTGTTGAGCGCATTCGATTGGCGGGTGCCTTTGGCAGTCATATCAATGTTCAGCACGCTATGGTGCTCGGGCTGATTCCCGACTGTGCGCTCGAACAGGTCTCTTCCGCTGGCAATGCCGCCGGCACCGGAGCTAGAATCGCACTGTTAAACCAGCAGTCGCGACAGGTGATTGAATCACTGGTTAAAAATATTGAGCGCATCGAAACGGCCATGGAACCTAAGTTTCAGGATTACTTTGTCGATGCGATGGCCTTCCCTAATAAAACCGACCCATTTCCCCATCTTTTCTCTACGATTTCCAGACCACCAGAAAAAACCATTGTCGATAGTGGGAGTCGCAAGCGTCGACGGCGTTAATTCGCTCTGCTAGCCGAAAATAGTTCTGTCAAAATTTACTATTCCTAGAATATACTCGACGCCGTTGCGCGCGCGTCCGGCTTAGTTGGGGGCAGCCAAAACAAGACAATAATAAAAAAAGGCGTTGGAAAATGTCTGAAGTTGTTGCCCCCGAGTCTGTTGATCCACCGGTAACCCTGCATATCGGGTTTCTTTTAATGCCAGAGTACACTCTCAGTACCTTCGCCAATGCGATTGGTATACTTCGCCTCGCCAATCGTTTAACTGACCGCGCGCTCTACCGCTGGTCCATTTACAGTGTTGATGGTGAGTCGGTTGTCTCCAGTGCCGGCTTAGAAATGAAAGTTGACGGCCGCCTTGACCCTGAACAGTCGATGCATATCTTGATGGTCTGCGGCGGATACCGGATTAAAGATCATTGCAACAAGCACGTTAGCGATGCGCTGCGCCGTTTGGCGAAAAATAAAATCGCTCTCGGTGCTCTCTGCACTGGCAGTTATGTCCTGGCTGCCGCTGGGCTGCTGAATGGCTACCGCTGTACTATTCATTGGGAAAATCTTGCCAGCATGCGCGAAGAGTTTCCCAGTCTGCAAATCTGCTCAAGTTTATTTGTAATTGATCGCGATCGCTATACCTGCTCCGGTGGCATTAGTTCGATTGATTTGATGCTCAATTTAGTTGCCAGTATCCACGGCCATCAGTTGGTGCAGCAGATATCGGACCAGTTCACCTGTGACCGTGTGCGCACGGAAAAAGATGCCCAGCGTGCGCCGCTGCAATATTTAATTGGTGCCAGTCAGCCGCGTTTGGTGGATGCAGTGAGTTTGATGGAGAGCAATATCGAAGAGCCCTTAACGCTCGATGAGGTGGCCGACTACGTGGGAATTTCGCGGCGACAACTAGAGCGCCTGTTCAATCGTTATCTGCACTGCGCGCCATCCCGCTACTATCTTGAGTTGCGGCTATCGCGGGCGCGATTGTTACTGTTGCAAACCTCAATTCCGGTGATTGATGTGGCGATTAGCTGCGGCTTTTCGACTGCACCACACTTCAGTAAGTGCTACAGCGACCTCTACGGTAAGCCGCCGAGCAATGAGCGCCGCGTTCTTTCTTAGATACCAATGGGCGGTTTAACGATTGCGGTATTCAGAGGGTTTTTTTGCAAAGGCACTGCGAAACGCGCGCGAAAAATGTGCGGTATCAGCAAAGCCGGTTTCCTGGGCGATATCGGTGATTGAGCGCGGTGTGTTTTGCAGCAGCCATAAGCCGTAATTTAAACGAATCTTGCGATAGAACTTTTGCAAGCTGTCACCGGTTTCGCCGAGAAACAGTCGTTCCAGTTGACGCTTGGAAATACTCAGACGGGTGGCGATTTCATCGGTGGTCAGCGGCCGGCTAAGGTTTTGTTCCAGCAGCAGTAGCGCGCGCTTCACCCACTTATTGGTAACCTGATAATCAGCACTCGGCTGCGGCTGTGGCGAGTTTGCCGGTCGCGGACTATCCATCACTAAGATGCGCAGGCTTTTGCGCGCCCAGCTCTGGCCCAGGTGGCGTTCAATAATGTAAGCCGCCAGATCGGCCGCTACGGCACCGCCGGCGCAGGTAATGCGATCACCGTCATCGACAAATAACTGCTCGGCCACCGGAATCACATCGCTGTAGCGGTCGCAGAGATCTTTGTAGTGAAACCAGCTGACACAGCAGCGCCGACCTTCCATCAGTCCGGCGCGAATCATGGCAAAGGAGCCCGTGCAGAGGCCAATAATCGGCACATGGGCCTGATCGGCACGTTGCAGATAATTGATCGCATGTTGGCTGCCGTTCAATGTCTGTGGCAGCAAACCACCAACCACGACAATATAATCAAAAGTTGCTGGGTCGCGATAGGTTTCCCAGGGTTTTACACTGACCCCTGAGCTTGAGCTGATCGGCTCGAGCGTCGGCCCCATAACCGTCCAGTGACAGTTGATCTGCTGGCTCTGATCGCCTTCATCGGCAGCCAGGCGCAAGGCATCGACAAAGGCCGAAAAAGGCAGCAGAGTAAAGCTTGGCATCAGCACAAACCCGACCGACAAACTGGGCGAAATTTTCTCTGTAGCTGGATTTTTTTGCAGCGATTTCAGGGCGCTTTTTGAGGGGTTTTTGATCATGCGAAACTCATTATTGTCGACTGCCATAGTCTAGGGTTGGCG
>Ga0129326_1323540_pt1 | contig 12609 bp, 15 predicted proteins | sample CPBNA2_2_FD_105427 | JGI IMG/M metagenome (GOLD analysis project Ga0129326, IMG submission 105427) | Freshwater to marine salinity gradient microbial communities from Chesapeake Bay, USA - CPBay_Spr_15_0.2_RNA2 (Metagenome Metatranscriptome) | ecosystem: Environmental > Aquatic > Marine >... | reverse complement strand
CGGCGCGAGTTTATTGGGTCGCACAGCTTTAAGAGTCTCGGAGAGTTTGCTCTCACGTATTCCTCTCGTGCGGACGATCTATTCTTCAGCCAAGCAAATTCTAAATAGTGTACTCAGTACCGGTGGTGATTCATTTCGTAAGGTGCTCTTGATTGAATATCCACGTAAAGGGATCTGGACTATTTGCTTCCAGACGGGGACTGCCGTCAAAGAAATCCAGGATCAACTCGACCAGCAGTCGATTATGGTCTTTGTCCCAACCACACCTAATCCGACCTCAGGTTTTATTATGGTCGTGGCAGAGGATGAGACGCGTGAGCTCGATATGGATATAGAAACCGCCTTGAAACTGGTGATGTCGCTAGGAATGGCCAAGACATCGAAGCCGGATCCAGTTGATTCACGTTAGCTTACTACGTAGTATCCACAGCAACCTTATTTAGCTACATTTCATCCAGATTTAACGCCAGGACACGTCACATGCGCACGCACTATTGTGGGGAAACCACGCTTGAACACTTAGAGCAAGAAGTACAACTTTGTGGATGGGTGAATCGTCGCCGAGACCACGGTGGTGTGATCTTCATCGATCTGCGCGACCGCACTGGTATCGTGCAGGTTGTATTCGACCCCGATCGGGCGGATATCTTCCTTGCGGCAGAGCAGCTTCGAAATGAATATGTGATAAAAGTCACAGCGAAAGTACGTCCACGCCCTGAAGGCACTGTAAATAGTGATCTCAGTACGGGTGAGGTTGAAGTTTTGGCTACTGCGCTGGAGGTCTTGAATAAATCGGATACACCACCATTTCAATTAGATGATACCGATGTGAATGAAGAATCACGTCTACGTTATCGCTATATTGATTTACGTCGCCCTGAGATGCAGGAACGCATGCAGACACGTGTTCAAGTAACACGAGCCTTGCGTAATTATCTCGATGATAACGGTTTCTTAGATATCGAGACGCCGATGCTAACCAAGGCGACACCAGAAGGTGCGCGTGATTACTTGGTGCCTAGTCGTACTCACCCCGGATCATTTTTTGCTCTGCCACAGTCACCGCAGTTGTTTAAGCAATTATTGATGATGAGTGGTTTTGATCGTTATTACCAAGTCGTGCGTTGTTTCCGTGACGAAGACCTACGTGCCGACCGTCAGCCTGAATTTACCCAGCTGGATATTGAGACCTCATTCTTAGGCCAAGAAGACATCATGTCGATGATGGAAGGCATGATGCGACAGGTCTTTCAGCAATCTATGGGTATCTCTCTAGAAGCCCCGTTCCCGCGTATGAGCTATGCCGATGCAATGCATCGTTATGGTTCAGATAAGCCAGATCTGCGCATCCCATTGGAACTGATCGACATTACTGACTTAATGACATCGGTTGAATTTAAAGTGTTTAGTGGCCCAGCGCAGGATGAAAAAGGGCGTGTAGCCGTTATCTGCCTGCCGAATGGTAGTGAGCTCAGTCGTAAAGAGATCGATGGGTATACAAATTATGTCGCTAATTATGGTGCTAAGGGTTTGGCTTACATCAAATGTAATGATGTTGAGCAGGGCCGTGAAGGTCTGCAAAGCCCGATTCTTAAATTCTTACCAGATGAAGTCATAGAGCAAATCTTGCAGCGCAGTGGCGCAAGCAACGGTGATCTCTTGTTCTTTGGAGCGGATAAGACCAACGTGGTGAATGACGCTTTAGGCGCATTACGCGTTAAATTGGGTATCGATCGTAACCTGCTTGAAGGTGAGTGGAAGCCACTCTGGGTGGTTGATTTTCCTATGTTCGAATTTGATGAAAAAGAACAACGTTGGAATGCCTTGCACCATCCATTTACAGCGCCAAACTTTGATTCAGCTGAACAGCTGCTAGCGAATCCAGGTGAAGCACTATCTCAGGCTTACGATATGGTACTTAACGGTACTGAAGTAGGTGGTGGCTCGGTGCGTATTCATAAACAGGATATGCAGCGTGCAGTATTCGAAGTATTGAATATTTCTAATGAAGAAGCTGAGAGTAAGTTTGGTTTCTTACTCAATGCCTTGCGCTATGGTTGCCCACCGCATGCTGGTATTGCCTTCGGTATGGATCGTCTCATCATGTTGATGACTGGCAGCACCTCGATCCGTGATGTGATGGCCTTTCCAAAAACACAGACTGCGATGTGTCCATTGACTGATGCGCCTGCAGAAGTGAGTGAAAAGCAGCTGAAAGAACTTAATTTACGCTTGCGTCCGAAGCTGAAAGAAGTGACGGAATAAATACTCAGGCTGAATCGCGCTGCATACTTGTCAGTAAGATAAGGGTGCCTATAATTTTATTGAGGTGTAAGCCTCTTACTCGTCTAGCGACACCGTGTTATCGCAATGATTGAAGAAAAAAAAATAAAGCGTCCTGAGTCAGTGCTCATCGTTATCTACACCAAACAGGGTGAGGTATTGATGATGCGCCGTACTTTCCCTGATGATTTTTGGCAATCGGTTACCGGTAGCTTGGAATGGGGCGAATCGGAGAATGATGCTGCTGCGCGTGAATTACAAGAAGAAACAGGCCTTGATGGGGCCGCACTGATTAACTGTGATTTCTCACAGGTATTTGAGATTTACCCAATCTGGCGTGATCGCTACGGTGAGGGTGTTACGCGTAATCAAGAACATGTCTTTCTATTGCCTCTAGATGGGCGCAATACGATCCAATTAGATCCTAGAGAACACTTAGAGTATCGCTGGGTGAGCCGCTCTGAGGCGATTGATTTGGCCAGATCCCATACCAATAAAGAAGCCATCACCCGCTGGGTGCCTGAAGTTAGCTAATCTGATCTATTAAGAAGTGGTCTAATTGACGAACTTTGGGGCTTTTCCACCATTTTGGATAGGCGCTTCAAGTGGTACTATAGATACTTTATTTTGTTATGAGATAAGGTATGGCAGGGCATAGTAAATGGGCAAATATCCAGCATCGCAAAAAGGCGCAGGATTCCAAGCGAGGTAAGGTATTTACCAAGTTTATCCGCGAGATCACCGTAGCCTCACGTATTGGTGGCTCTGATCTAGATTCCAATCCACGTTTACGTCTAGCGGTCGATAAAGGCCTAAGTGCTAATATGTCGAAAGATACGATTGAGCGCGCGATTAAGCGAGGTGCCGGTGAGCTGGAGGGAGTCGAGTACGAAGAAATTCGCTACGAAGGCTATGGCCCAGCAGGTACTGCCTTGATCGTGGACTGTTTGACAGATAATCGTAACCGTACCGTGTCAGAAGTACGTCATGCTTTTAGTAAGCATAATGGCAATATGGGGACTAGTGGTTCGGTCGCTTATCTATTCACTAAATTAGGTGTCTTTAACTATGAAAGTGGTGTCGATGAAGACCGCTTGATGGAGGCAGCCTTAGAATTTGGCGCTGATGACATCGTGAGCGAAGAAGATGGCTCAATGGAAGTGATCTGTCAGGCAGATATTTTCTTAGATGTGCAGACTGCTTTAAATGCCGCTGAGTTAAGCCCAAGTTTCTCTGAGATCGCGATGCGTGCATCCACTATGGCCGAAGTAAGCGAAAAAGACGCTGAAAAGCTCATGAATTTGATCGATGCGCTGGAAGAATTAGATGACGTGCAAAATGTCTATTCTAATGCCGAATTTCCTGATGGCTTGTTGGAGAATCTCGGTTAATAAGCAGCAAGGTAAGATACGTATTTTAGGGATAGATCCAGGGTCTATCCGCACTGGCTACGGCATCATTGATAGTGATGGTTACCATAGTAGCTACGTCAGTAGTGGTTTTTTGAAGTTACCAACCACTTCATTAGCCGATAAATTAGGTGTGATATTTGCGTCTCTCAGTGACCTTTGTCAGCAATGGCAACCGGAACATATGGCGGTAGAAGAAGTCTTTATGGCAAAAAACCCCATGTCAGCGCTGAAGTTAGGCCATGCACGGGGCGCTGCTATCAGTGCAGGCTGCCATGCGGATTTAGAAATCTACGAATATACGGCCAAACAGGTTAAGAAATCTGCTGTAGGTTATGGTGCTGCCTCGAAAGATCAAATGCAGCACATGGTGACGCGTTTATTGAATCTTCGTAAAGAGCTACAAGAAGATGAGGCCGATGGCCTAGCGGTAGCCATATGCCATGCGCACACCGCTTTAAATACCAAACAAATCAACTCGAGTTAAGCATGTGATCGGTTTATTAGAAGGTACCTTGATATACAAACAAGCCCCTGATTTGATGTTGAAGGTGCAGGGAGTTGGCTATGAACTGCAAGCGCCGATGTCGACCTTTTACAACCTGCCTGAGTGCGGCGTAGAGACCGTGTTATATACGCATTTATTAGTGCGTGAAGATGCACATACGCTATATGCCTTCCACTCGACTGAAGATCGCAGTCTGTTTAGAACCTTACTTAAGGTTAACGGTGTGGGCGCTAAGATGGCCTTGGCGATTCTTTCAGGCATGGAGACGAAAGGGTTTCGTTTTTGTATTGAGAATGGTGATGTTGATGCGCTCATCCGTTTACCAGGCGTAGGTCGTAAAACAGCTGAACGATTGGTGGTCGAATTGCGTGATCGCTTAAGTTCAATTGGGACTAGTGATGGTATAGCAAGCTCAGTAAGCTCAGGTACTGGATTAAGTCTGCGTGAAGAAGCGATTACCGCTTTAACAACGTTGGGCTATAAAGGCCCAGAGGCGACACGCATGGTCAATCAAGTAGAGTCTGAGACGGAGAGTAGTGAAGAGCTCATTCGCTTAGCGCTTAAAACAAGTCTCAAGAAATAAGGCTAGAGCATGGCAGATGAAAGAATCATAGAAGCAGATAATATGTCAGGGGAAGACCCTAGTTCTGACCGTGCCATACGACCACGCACACTGGCTGAGTATGTGGGTCAGACAAGAGTGCGTGAGCAGATGGAAATCTTCATCTCGGCGGCGAAAGAACGCAAAGAGGCGATGGATCATGTCCTGATTTTTGGCCCACCAGGACTCGGTAAAACCACATTATCCAACATCATCGCACAAGAACTAGGTGTCAATATTCGGCAAACATCAGGACCCGTTCTAGAGAAGGCGGGTGACCTGGCCGCAATCTTGACCAATCTTGAAGAGAATGATGTGTTATTTGTCGATGAAATTCATCGATTAAGTCCGGTAGTAGAAGAAATTCTATACCCGGCCCTTGAGGACTATCAGTTAGATATCGTTATCGGCGAGGGTCCCAGTGCCCGTTCAATTAAGCTCGATCTACCACCCTTCACCTTAGTCGGAGCAACCACACGCGCCGGATTATTAACCGCACCTCTAAGAGACCGTTTTGGCATCGTGCAGCGTCTTGAGTTTTATAGCAGTGAAGAGCTTAGCGGTATCGTTAGTCGGTCTGCACGTATCCTCGGTGTTGAATTGGCCCCAGAAGGGGGGTGGGAGATTGCCCGTCGTTCACGTGGTACGCCGCGTATTGCCAATCGTTTACTACGTCGGGCACGCGACTACGCTCAAGTCAAAGCCGATGGCATTATCAGTAAAGAAGTAGCACAGCAGGCATTAGACATGTTGAGTGTTGATCAACATGGCTTTGACCAGATGGATAGACGAGTACTACTTGCTGTGATTGAGAAATTTGGCGGTGGCCCTGTTGGCTTAGATAGTTTATCTGCAGCAGTAGGTGAAGAGCGTGGCACGATTGAAGATGTGATTGAGCCGTATTTGATTTTGAATGGCTTTCTGATGCGTACTCCGCGTGGTCGAGTGGCTACCGCAAACTGTTATCGACACTTTGGCTTAGCGGTGCCGCAGGCTTTAGAGCAGTTTAAGGCAGAGGCTGATTTATACGTTAATCAGAATAGTGATAGTGCAAAAGAGCAGGTTGGTGGGGAATAATATAGTGCGTAACTACCGTCTGCCCATACGCATTTACTATGAAGATACCGATGCGGGTGGCGTGGTCTATTATGCCAACTATCTGAAATTTCTTGAGCGTGTACGGACTGAATGGTTGCGTAGTTTTGGTTTTGAGCAAGATCAATTACGTGAGCAGGATGGGATTCTTTTTGCCGTTCGCTCAGTCAATATAAATTATGTGCAAGCAGCACGATTTAATCAGCAGATAATCAGCTGCGTGGATGACTTCAGCCTGAAGAGAGCAAGTATTGCGGTACAACAATCCATTGTTATGCAAGATGGAGGGGCTACAGTGGTTGATGCTGAAGTTAATATCGTCTGTTTGGATTGCGATAAATTTAGTCCGAAACCTATACCTGAAAGACTTTACCGAGAGTTACTAGCATGCAAGTAGACATGAGCGTTTATCACCTGGTAGCTAATGCCAGTATCCTAGTGCAGATTGTGATGCTGATATTAGTTTTAGCGTCAATTGTTTCCTGGACTATGATCATGAGCAAGTCGCGTGTCTTGCGTCTAGCCAATAAAGAAGCGGCAGGTTTTGAGGACCGCTTTTGGTCAGGTGCAGATCTGGCAACTCTGTACGAAAAGGTCAGTGCAAAGCGTAGCCTAAATGGTATGGAGCATATTTTTGTTGCTGGCTTTAAAGAATATATCCGCCTACATAAAAATCGTAAAGTCTCACCTCTATCGATTAGTGACACCGCGCTACGCTCGATGAAAGTAGCACTGTCACGTGAAATCGACTTTCTTGAAAACAATTTATCTTTTCTGGCTACGGTGGGTTCGACTAGTCCATACATCGGACTATTTGGCACAGTATGGGGCATTATGAACTCATTTCGAGCGTTAAGTGGGGTGCAGCAAGCCACATTAGCAGCGGTTGCCCCAGGTATTGCGGAGGCACTAATTGCGACTGCTATGGGCTTATTGGCGGCTATTCCAGCAGTGATCGCTTATAACCGTTATTCTAATAGTGTCGAACGGTTGATTACGCGTTACGACAATTTTGTTGAGGAATTTACTGGATTACTTCAACGACAAGCAATTACGCGTGAAACTGAAACCCCTGAGCCGTTAGTACGGGAAGACTAATGGCACGTAACTATAATCGTCGACGTAAGCCTATGGCTGACATTAATGTAGTTCCATACATTGATGTCATGTTGGTGTTGTTGGTTATTTTTGGTGACAGCGCCGATGTTTAATCAAGGGGTTGAAGTTAATCTACCTAGTGCTCCAGCTAAGCCGATTGAAGAATATATGCAGCAAAAGGAGCCCTTTATTGTCTCTGTAGATCAACAGGGACGTGTTTTTGTGAATAAATTATCAGATCCTAAAAAAGCCTTAAGTCTGCTTGAGTTTGATCAAATCATGCCGGGTCTATTTAGCCAGTTTGGTGCTCAGACAGTTTATGTTAAAGGTGATGCCGCAGTTGATTATGGTCGTGTAGTTAAAGTGATGGCCACGATGCAGACAGCTGGCTTTACTTCGATTGGATTGATCACGCAGCCAGAATCAGAGTAAGCAGTAAATGCTGAAACGACCTTCCTACTTATCGCGCTCGGTGATTCTGGCCTTAGCAGTGCATGTGATCTTAGTCTTGGCTTTTACCTTTGGTTTCGACTTCAAGCCGGAGAAGCCTCAGCTCGCTTTACCGCAGATTGATATCATTAAGGCTGAGATTATCGATGGTGCTGCAATAGAAAAAGCGAAAGCAAAAAAGCTTGCTGAAAAGAAAGCAGTGGAGCGTAAGCGTCGCGAGCTGGCATTGCGTAAAAAGCGTGCAGCTGAAGAAAAGGTAAGAAAAAAGAAAGCAGCCGAGCGACGCGTTAAAGAGAAACATCAAGCTGAATTAAAACAAGCGAAGAAGGCTAAGCAAGTCGCTGAACAAGCGCGACAAAAGGCTGAGCAAGAGAAACTTAAGGCTGAAAAAAAGGCAAAGCAGTTAGCGGCTAAGCTGAAAGCCCAAGAAAAAGCACAAAGAAAAGCTGAAGCGGAGGCGGAACAAAGACGATTGAAAGCCGTCTTAGAGCAGGAAGAAGCTGAAATGAAAGCGCTGGAAGAGCATAAGCGTAAAGAAGCACAAGCCCGGTTGCGAGAGCAGGAAGAAAAGGTGCGGCAAGCGGCTAGACAACGACAGCTACAATCGATGTTGGTGCAATATATTGCTGCAATTACTGCAAAAGTTCAGAATCGTTGGAGAAAACCGATTGGGGCTAGTGCTGAGACATTTAGTTGTTATGTTTATGTAATACAAAACCCATCTGGTTTCATTCAACAGGTGAAGGTGCTGGAATGCCAAGGTGGTGATGATCAGCTAAAGCGTTCGGTTGAAGAAGCGGTATGGAAGTCGGATCCACTGCCGATACCAGCCGATCCAGCCTTGTTTGATCGTGAATTGAAATTTAAATTTGAGCCACAGTGAGGAAGTTGATTGTGCGTAGCTTGTTGTTAAGTATTGGTTTTATAGTATGCATGATGATGCAGCCAGCGTTTGCGTTGTTAGAGATTGAAATTTCTCAGGGTGTTGAGTCGGCTTTGCCAATCGCAGTAACGGCTATATCTAGTGACAGTAGTTCGCAAACTCGTTTAATTACTCAAGTCATCAGTGCAGACCTACATCATAGTGGTTTATTGGGTGTGGTTGAGCGTGAACGTTACCCTGATGGTTTGATCAATAAGAAACAAGTTGAGTATCAGCAATGGCGTGATAATGGTATCGAAGCCTTATTGGTTGTGAGTACGCAGTCAATATCAGCAGATCAATTTCGAGTTGAGTTCTTTTTGTATGATCTAGTCCGTAATAAACGTTCTTTAGCTCATACAGTAAACAGTAATAGCCAGTCGTTACGACGAGTGGCACATAAGATATCGGACGTCGTCTTTAAAAGTCTAATCGGGATGCGTGGCGCTTTTAGTACACGTATTGCTTATATTACTGAGATGGGGATAGGTAAAGAGAAGCAATATATCCTGCGGGTGGCAGATGCCGATGGGCATAATCCACGTTCTGTATTTATGTCGAATAAGCAATTAATGTCACCGGTTTGGTCTAGTAACGGTAGTAAGCTCGCCTATGTTTCGTTTGAAAATGAGCGTTCTGAAATTTTCATTCAGGATATGGCCAGTGGTAAGCGCGAAAAGGTTTCTTCTGCCCCTGGGCTAAATAGCGCACCCGCTTGGTCACCAAATGATCAGCAACTAGCATTGACGCTGTCACAAGATGGTGACCCTAATATCTATATTTTAGATCTGCAAAGTGGCAAGAAACGACAAGTAACGAGTCACTATGGCATCGATACAGAGCCAACCTGGAGTGCAGATGGTGATTCTATCTATTTCACTTCTAATCGCTCGGGTAGCCCACAGATTTATAGGCTTTCCTTGTCTGGTGGCAAGGCAGAACGTATTAGTTTTAATGGCCGATATAATGCAGCTGCAGCATTATCGCCAAATGGCGAACTGCTAGCGATGGTGCATAATAATGGTCAAGGCTATCGAATCGGCGTTTTAAATCTGCGTAATGATAGTTTTCATGTGATTACTGACGGTGGTTTGGATGAAGCACCTAGTTTTGCGCCTAATGGCAGCATGATAATATTCTCGACACGCCGCAGCGGTAGCACGATACTGTCAGCTGTTAGTGCCGATGGTCGAGTGCAGCAGCAATTTCGGTTGCAAGCTGGAAAAGTGCGAGAGCCGACTTGGTCGCCTTTTCGATAAATTTGGTATTTTGATTGAGCATTTAGACTGAGGTATGGATATGAAACATTTTCGTTATTTATTTCCCTTATTGATCGCTGGGTTTTTGGTTGCCTGTAGCAGTAATCAAGTAAAACCTAATGATACTGAGGTGAATGCTTCAGGGGCTTCATCTAGTTCTCGGGCCTTAGATTCTGAGTCTTCATCTGTCGGGATCGAAGATCAGCAGGGCGTCATGTTAGACGCGCTTGATGATCCAGCAAACCCACTCTCTGTGCGTATTATTTATTTTGAATATGATAGTGCTGAAGTGAATCAAGACTCTTTAGATGCAGTGCGTAGCCATGGCCAATATCTGAGTGTCAATGAGAACCGGATGTTACGACTGGAAGGCCATGCTGATGAGCGTGGAACACGAGAATATAATTTAGCACTCGGTGAATCTAGAGCGAAGACAGTGCGTGACTTATTGATCTTAGAAGGGGCGCAGCCAGGGCAGATTGAGATTGTTAGTTTTGGTGAAGAGCGTCCGGCAGTTCTCGGGTCAGATGAAGCTTCATTACAAAAAAATCGTCGTGCAGAGATTGTATATTAAGTGATGGTTTCAACGATGCCAGATCAAATTAAATCGATATTGTATGTCTTCCTGCTAGGCATGGGCTTGTTTGTTTCTATTGCACATGCAGCGCCAAAAGCGACACAAGCACAAGTTGATGCTCTTCAGGTGGAAGTGCGGTTATTGCAGCAGCAGATTGAGCAGCAAAGTAAGGTGGACCTCAGTGCGGGCTTACATCTTATACAAAGACGACTGCAGAACATGGAGCGTGAATTACAAGATTTGCGTGAATCTAACCAACGTCTACGGCGTCAGTTATCCAAGCTGGAAGATCGCCAGAGTGGTACGAATTCAGGGGTGGTGCAAGCCCCGCGTAATCCTCCAGTAACAAATTCTAATAACAGTAATTCGGTATTCTCTTCTTCGGAATCTAAAACTCCTATGTCTGTTGATTGGGCCTCCGTGGTTGGCCCAGATTCAACCTTAAGTAATGAGCAGGTGAAAACATCAGGTCATATGACTGAAAGTGATGCTGAGCAGTCTGAGTTGTCAGTAAGAAGCGATGATCAAGTTAGCCCAGCAGTGGTTCAAGATGGAACCAAGCAAGAGGCTGTCAGCACGATAGAGCCAGTTGCGAATGCGGAGAAACAAATATCACAGGGTGTTGATGCTGAAGTGGCAATAGATGGCGCAGTTGTGGTGAAGCAGCAGGAACAAGTTGCTGAGCAGTCTGTAGACAAAGAAAATATAGACAAGGCAACAGCTGAGCAGCAGCAAGACGTGATTGAAAATAGCGATAAAGCCATATCAGGGTCAAAAGTAGCGGCCAGTGTCATGCGGGAGACGCAAGATTCTAGTGAAACCACCAACGCCTACCGTGATGCTTTCTTGTTGTTGAAACAAGGACGTTATGTTGAGTCTATTGAAGCTTTCCAACAGTTTCTGAGTGGTTATCCGAATAGTAAATATACTGCTAATGCACAATATTGGTTGGCGGAAGCAGTCTATGTCAGAAAACAATACGATCAAGCATTGATTGAGTTTACTAAGGTGATCGAAGACTATCCTCTGAGTAGTAAGGTGTCTGATGCGCGTCTGAAAGTGGGGTATACCTTCTATGAATTAGGCCGCTGGAAAGAAAGTCGTGAAATCTTAACGCAGCTACGATCTGAACTGCCTGATAGTACTGTTGCAGGCTTAGCACAGCAGCGTTTAGAACGGTTAGAACGCGAAGGCAGGTAACGTTAGTGGTTGTTGAAGTTATCAGGCTCCGCATCAGTGAAATCTTCTTCTCGCTGCAAGGCGAAACTCGAACGGTAGGTCTACCGACTACATTTGTGCGTTTAACGGGCTGTCCGTTGCGCTGTCATTACTGTGATACCAGTTACGCCTTCTCTGGTGGTGACTGGATGACCCTTGATGAAGTGGTAACCCAAGTCAAGGCCAATTCGGCTAAGCATGTCACCGTCACAGGTGGCGAGCCTCTAGCTCAACCAAGCTGTATTCCATTATTAACAGCGCTTTGTCAGTTAGGTTATGAGGTGTCTTTAGAAACCAGTGGCGCCATAGATATTGCTGCGGTCGATAAACGAGTGATGAAAGTGATGGACTTGAAGACTCCAGCCTCGGGTGAGAGTGATAAGAATCTTTGGTCTAATCTCAAATACCTAACTACTAATGATCAAATCAAATTTGTCATTTGTAATGAGTCAGACTACGAATGGTGTAAGGCACAAATTCTCGAGCATAAACTCGAACAGCTGTGTGAAGTGCTGTTATCTCCTAGCCAAGATGAATTGTCTCCTACCGTGCTTGCTGATTGGATCTTGTGTGATCAATTAAACGTTCGCTTTCAACTACAATTACATAAGGTGTTATGGGGTGATGAGGCTGGTCGATGATGTTGCTAGGGAGTGCTTATGACTGAGCTTGGTGAAAAAGCAGTCGTTCTGTTGTCAGGTGGCCTTGATTCAATAACGGCATTGGCTATTGCGCAAGAGCAAGGCTATCAATGTTATGCCTTAAGTTTTCGCTATGGTCAGAGGCACTCAGCTGAGCTTAATGCGGCGAGTAGGATAGCTGAGCAAGCCGGTGTGTTGGAGCACCGAATCTTCGACCTAGATCTTAGTCTATTTCATAGCTCTGCCCTGACTAATCATGAGTTGCCGGTACCAGAGGCTGAAAAACCAGGTATACCGCCGACCTATGTGCCTGCACGTAACACAATCTTTCTATCTGTCGCTATGGGTTGGGCAGAAGTACTTGCTGCTAGACATATCTTTACCGGCGTTAACGCGGTTGATTATTCGGGCTACCCTGATTGCCGTCCAGAATTTATGGCAGCCTTTCAGGATATGGCTAATTTAGCGACCAAAGAAGCGGTTGAAGGGCGTCATATCACATTACATAGTCCACTGATTAGTTGGAGCAAAGCTAGAATAATTCAGCG
>Ga0129326_1356034_pt1 | contig 12802 bp, 25 predicted proteins | sample CPBNA2_2_FD_105427 | JGI IMG/M metagenome (GOLD analysis project Ga0129326, IMG submission 105427) | Freshwater to marine salinity gradient microbial communities from Chesapeake Bay, USA - CPBay_Spr_15_0.2_RNA2 (Metagenome Metatranscriptome) | ecosystem: Environmental > Aquatic > Marine >... | reverse complement strand
TTTATTAATAAAAGTTAACAGGTTAGTATGCCAACTATTCAACAATTAGTACGCAAAGGCAGAACTGCAGTGGTTAAAAAGAGCAAGTCAGCTGCACTTGATTCTTGTCCACAGCGTAAAGGGGTATGTGTAAGGGTTTACACCACTACTCCTAAGAAACCGAACTCAGCTATGAGAAAAGTAGCAAGAGTACGTCTCACCAATGGTAAAGAGGTGAACGCATATATCGGTGGTGAAGGTCATAATTTACAAGAGCACTCATTGGTGCTTGTACGTGGAGGAAGAGTTAAAGATCTTCCAGGGGTAAGATACCACATCGTACGAGGAGCTGAAGATACAGCTGGTGTAGAAGGAAGAACACAACGTCGTTCTAAGTATGGGACGAAAAGACCTAAACAAAAATAATTAAAGCTTTTACAAGATGAGAAGAAGAAAAGCCAAAAAAATTACCATCCTACCAGATCCACGTTTTAACGAGGTTTTGGTTACTAAGTTTGTAAATAACTTAATGTATGATGGTAAAAAAACTTTAGCATTTAAGATTTTTTATGAAGCGATTGATATCGTTGAATCTAAAATCGAAGATACTCCTGGTTTAGAAGTATTTAAAAAAGGATTGGAAAATGTAACTCCAAGCGTAGAGGTTAGAAGCAGAAGAGTAGGAGGGGCAACTTTCCAAATTCCTACACCTGTTCGTGAAGAAAGAAAACAATCTTTAGCAATGAAATGGATGATAGGTTATTCTCGTAAAAGAAATGAGAAAACTATGGCTAGTAAATTAGCTGCTGAATTCATTGCTGCTTCAAAAGAAGAAGGTGCTGCATACAAGAAAAAAGAAGACACATTAAGAATGGCTGAGGCAAACAAAGCATTCTCACATTTTAGATTTTAATAGTTATGTCTAGAGATCTTAAATTTACTAGAAATATTGGTATTGCAGCTCACATTGATGCTGGTAAAACTACAACTACTGAGCGTATTCTTTATTATGGTGGAGTAAACCATAAAATTGGAGAAGTTCATGATGGTGGAGCTACTATGGACTGGATGGAGCAAGAGCAAGAAAGAGGTATTACTATTACTTCTGCTGCTACTACATTAAAATGGCAATATCGTGGACAAGAATATCACATGAATATCATTGATACTCCTGGACACGTTGATTTTACTGTTGAAGTAAATCGTTCTTTACGTGTACTTGATGGTTTAGTGTTCTTGTTTTCAGCAGTTGATGGTGTTGAGCCTCAATCTGAGACAAACTGGCGTTTAGCAAATAACTATAATGTTCCTAGAATTGGTTTTGTTAATAAAATGGACCGTTCAGGAGCTGATTTTTTAGCTGTATGTAAGCAAGTTAAAGAAATGTTAGGTAGTCATGCGTTACCTTTACAATTAAACATTGGTGCTGAGGATGATTTTCAAGGTGTTGTTGATTTAATTAACTTCAAAGGAATTGTTTGGAATGAGCACGATATGGGTATGACTTTCAAAGAAATTGAAATTCCTGCTGATATTATTGATGAAGCTCGTCAGTTAAGAGAAGAATTATTGGAAGCGGTTGCTGAATTCGATGAAACTTTGATGGAGAAGTATTTTGAAGATTCAAATTCTTTGACTGAAAGAGAAATTCTTAATGCATTGAGAGCGGCTACAATTGCAGGGAAAGTTGTTCCTATGATGTGTGGTTCTGCATTCAAAAATAAAGGTGTTCAAGCTATGTTGGACATGGTAATGGAAATTTTACCATCTCCTTTAGATGTTGAAGCTATAACAGGCACTAATCCTAAGACTGGTGAAGAAATTACTCGTCAGCCTTCATATAATGAGCCATTTGCTGCTTTAGCTTTTAAAATTGCAACAGATCCTTTCGTAGGTCGTTTGTGTTTCATTCGTGCTTACTCAGGAAATTTACAAGCTGGTTCTTATGTTTACAACACAAGGTCTGATAATAAAGAACGTATTTCTCGTATTTTCCAAATGCATGCTAATAAACAAAACCAAGTTGAAGAACTAGGTGCTGGAGATATTGGTGCTGTTGTTGGATTTAAAGACATCCGTACTGGAGATACTTTATGTGATGAGAAAAATCCTATTATCCTTGAATCTATGAATTTCCCTGATCCAGTTATTGGATTAGCGATTGAACCTAAAACTCAGGCTGATACAGATAGATTATCTATTGGATTAAATAAACTATCTGAAGAGGATCCTACGTTTAGAGTAAATACTGATGAAGATTCTGGACAAACTATCATTAGTGGTATGGGTGAGTTACACCTTGAAATCATTGTTGACCGTTTAAAAAGAGAATTTAAAGTCGAAGTTAATCAAGGTGCTCCTCAAGTTTCTTATAGAGAAGCAATCACTGGTTCTGTTGAACACCGTGAAGCTTATAAAAAACAATCAGGTGGTCGTGGTAAATTTGCTGATATTCTAGTGAAAATTGAACCGCAAGATGATCCAACAAAAACAGGATTAGAATTCATTAACTCTGTTAAAGGAGGAAATGTACCTCGTGAATATGTTCCTTCTGTAGAAAAAGGTTTCAGAGATTCAATGAAAAACGGTGTATTAGCTGGTTATGTAGTTGATTCAATGAAAGTAACTTTACTTGATGGATCTTACCATGATGTGGATTCAGATGCTTTATCTTTCGAAGTTTGTGCAAGAATGGCTTACCGTGATGCATTGAAAAAATGTTCACCTGTTTTACTAGAACCAATCATGAAATTAGAGGTGGTAACACCAGAGATTAACATGGGTGATGTTGTAGGTGATTTAAATCGTCGTCGTGGTTTAATGAGAGGTATGGATGACAGAGCTGGTTCAAAAGTAGTAAAAGCTGATGTTCCTCTAGCTGAAATGTTCGGATATGTTACTCAATTAAGAACAATTACATCTGGTAGAGCAACTTCAAGTATGGAATTCTCTCACTACAGTGAAGCTCCTAGAAATGTTGCTGATGCTGTTATTGCAAAAGTTCAAGGAAAAGTCAACTCTTAATAGATTTATAATGAGTCAAAGAATTAGAATTAAATTAAAGTCGTATGACCATAACTTGGTTGATAAGTCGGCAGAGAAAATAGTTAAAACTGTAAAAGCTACAGGTGCTGTAGTTAGTGGTCCAATTCCATTACCAACACACAAAAGAATTTATACAGTATTAAGATCTCCTCACGTAATGAAAAAAGCAAGAGAGCAATTTGAATTGAGCTCTTACAAAAGATTATTAGATATATACAGTTCTTCTTCAAAAACTGTTGATGCTCTAATGAGATTAGAGTTACCTAGTGGGGTTGACGTAGAAATTAAAGTTTAAATAAATAAATAAAGTATGCCGGGAATAATTGGTAGAAAAGTTGGAATGACTAGCATCTACAGTGCCGAGGGTAAGGCTACACCATGCACAGTGATAGAGGCTGGTCCTTGTTTTGTAACTCAGGTTAAAACACAGGAACGAGATGGTTATGATGCCGTTCAATTAGGATTTGGAGAGCGTAAAGAGAAAAACACTCCCAATGCATTGAAGGGACATTTTAAAAAAGCAACTACAACGCCTAAAGCGAAGTTAGTTGAATTTAAATGTTTTGATAATCTGAATCTTGGTGATGAGATTAATGTTGGAATCTTCGAGGAAGGTACATTCGTTTCAGTAGTAGGAACTTCAAAAGGTAAAGGTTTCCAAGGTGTTGTTAAGCGTCATGGTTTTGGTGGTGTTGGACAATCAACTCATGGTCAGCATAACCGTTTAAGAGCTCCAGGTTCTATTGGTGCTGCTTCTTATCCTGCACGTGTATTCAAAGGAATGAGAATGGCTGGGCAAATGGGTAACGAAAGAGTAATGATTGAAAACCTTGAAATTCTTAAAGTTTTAGCTGATAAGAATTTAATCGTAGTTAAAGGATCAATTCCTGGTTCTAAAGGTTCAACCGTAATAATTGAGAATTAATGGAAGTAACAGTATTTAACTCAAAAGGTAAAGCAACTTCTAAAAAAGTTACGCTTTCTGATACGATTTTTGGAATCGAACCAAATGATCATGCAATTTACTTAGATGTTAAGCAACATTTAGCTAATCGTCGTCAAGGAACGCACAAAGCTAAAGAAAGAGCTGAAATTGCAGGTTCAAGTAGAAAAATTAAAAAGCAAAAAGGAACTGGTGGTGCCCGTGTTGGTAATATCAAGTCTGGAACTAGAGTTGGTGGTGGTAGAATTTTTGGACCTCGTCCAAGAAACTATCATTTCAAATTAAACGTTAAATTAAAACGTTTAGCTAGAAAATCAGCTTTTGCTTATAAATTGAAATCTGAAGATATTTTAGTTTTAGAGGATATTCAAATGGAATCTCCTAAAACTCAAGAGTTTAAAGCTTTATTAGCAAGTTTAAAACTTGAAAATGAAAAAGTTTTAATGATTTTAGGATCTCAAAATGATAATGTTTATTGGTCATCTCGTAACTTGGGAAGAATCAAAGTGGTAACAGCTGATACTTTAAATACATATGATGTATTAAATGCTAGAAAGATTGTTATGGCTGAAAGTTCAATTGAAGTTATCGAAAAGATCTTAAATTAATTAGTGATGAAAGTAATTATCAAAAAGCCAATTATCTCTGAAAAAGCTACTGCTGCAAGTGAAAAACTTAATCGTTTTACTTTTGCTGTAGATAAAAAAGCTAATAAAATTGAGATAAAAAACGCTGTCGAGAAACTGTATTCTGTTCATGTAACAGATGTTCGTACAATGACATATGGCGGCGGAAAATCCTCAGTGAAATACACTAATAGAGGTATCGTTGAGCAACCAAACAATCCTTGGAAAAAGGCAATTGTAACAGTTGCAGATGGAGAAACGATTGATTTGTTTACTAATTTTTAAGTAGTTCAAGAAAATGAGTCTTAAGAAATTCAAGCCTACAACTCCAGGGCAAAGACACAAGATCAACAGTGATTACAAAGAAATTACTACAAGTACTCCCGAAAAGAGTTTAGTAGTAGGTTTCAGTAAGAATGGTGGTCGTAACAATGACGGTAGAATGACCATGCGTTATATTGGAGGTGGTCATAAACAAAAGTACCGTATCATTGATTTTAAACGTGATAAGGAGGATGTTCCTGCTACGGTTAATTCTATCGAGTATGATCCAAATCGTACTGCTCGTATCGCTTTATTATTTTATGCAGATGGTGAGAAACGATATATCGTTGCACCTGATGGATTAAAAGTTGGTGATAAAGTATTATCTGGAAAAACTGCTACTCCTAATGTTGGAAACACTATGTTATTAAGTGATATTCCATTAGGTACAGTTATTCATAATATTGAGTTAAAACCTGGTAAAGGTGGTGCCATTGCTCGTGGAGCTGGGACATATGCTCAATTGAATGCTCGTGATGGTAAGTATGCAATCGTTAAAATGCCTTCTGGTGAAACTAGATTGATTTTAACAACTTGTAAAGCTACTATAGGTTCTGTTTCTAATTCTGAACACAATTTGGTTGTTTCTGGTAAAGCTGGTAGATCAAGATGGTTAGGACGTCGTCCAAGAGTTAGAGGTGTTGTAATGAACCCGGTAGACCATCCAATGGGTGGTGGTGAAGGAAGAAGTTCTGGAGGTCACCCACGTTCACGTAATAGTATTCCTGCTAAAGGTTTCCGTACTCGTGACAAGAAAAAGTATTCAGATAAGTTTATCATCGAAAGAAGAAAAAAATAAGTAGGATATGAGTCGTTCGTTGAAAAAGCCACCGTTTGTTCATTATAAATTAATGCAAAGAGTGGATAATGCAAAAGCATCAGATAGTAAAGCGGTAATCAAAACTTGGTCACGTGCTTCTACAATTACACCTGATTTCGTTGGGTTGACATTTGCGGTACATAATGGGAATAAGTTTATCCCTGTTTTTGCTACTGAGAATATGGTAGGTCACAAGTTAGGAGAATTTTCTCCAACTCGTAACTTCCGTGGTCATGGTGCGAATAAGAAAGATAAGAAAAGATAGAATTTAAATAGCAAATATAATGGGTGCTAGAAAAAGATTAAGAGCGGAGAAATTAAAAGAGACTAAGTCAACTATGGCGATAGCTCGATTAAATGATTCTCCAATTGCTCCACGAAAAATGAGATTAGTTGCTGATCTTGTTAGAGGCGTTGAAGTAAATAAAGCTTTGAACATCTTACAACACAATTCTAAAGATGCTTCTACTAGTTTAGGTAAGTTATTGCGCTCAGCAATTGCTAACTGGGAACAAAAGAATGAAGGTAAAAGCATTGAAGAAGAAACTTTAATTGTTAAGTCAATTGAAGTTGGTGGAGGAGCTATGTTAAAGCGTATTCAACCAGCTCCACAAGGTAGAGCTCACAGATTTAGAAAAAGATCAAATCACGTTACCATTGTTGTTGATGGTGCAGTTAAGTTAGCGTAAGATGGGACAAAAATCAAATCCGATAGGTAATAGACTTGGTTTCATCCATGGATGGGAATCAAATTGGTATGGAGGAAACGACTACAAAGATAAAATTGTAGAAGATGATAAAATTCGTAAATATTTAAGTGCTCGTTTATCGAGAGCTAATATTTCTAAAATTATCATTGAAAGAACTCTTAAACTTGTTACAGTTACAATTAACACTGCAAGACCAGGAGTAATCATTGGTAAAGGTGGTCAAGAAGTTGATAAGCTTAAAGAAGAGTTAAAAAAGATTACGAAGAAGGATATTCAGATTAATATTTTCGAGGTTAAACGTCCTGAATTGGATGCTCGTTTAGTTGCTGATGGTATCGCTCGTCAAATTGAAGCTCGTATTTCTTTTAGAAGAGCTATCAAAATGTCCATTGCAAGCACTATGAGAATGGGAGCTGAAGGGATTAAAGTAAAAATATCTGGTCGTGTTAATGGCGCTGAAATGGCACGTTCAGAGATGTACAAGGATGGACGTACTCCGTTACATACGTTTAGAGCTGACATCGATTATGCGCTTGCAGAAGCTCATACAACTTACGGTCGTTTAGGTATCAAAGTGTGGATATGTAAAGGCGAAGTTTATGGTAAGCGTGATCTTTCACCTAATATTGGTATGTCAGCAGCATCTGGTAAACCTGGTGCTGGAGCGGCTAGAAAGCCTGCAGGTAAAAGAAAGAAAAAATAATTTAGGACAGTAAAATTTTTTAAGATGTTACAGCCAAAAAGAAGTAAATTTAGAAGAGTACAAAAAGGTAGAAATAGAGGTATGGCTCAAAAGGGTAGTACTGTAGCTTTCGGATCTTTTGGACTTAAAACTTTGGAGCCAGCATGGATTACTTCACGTCAAATTGAAGCTTCTCGTATCGCCGTTACTCGATACATGAAGCGTGAAGGAAAAGTATGGATTAGAATTTTCCCTGACAAACCAGTTACATCGAAACCTGCTGAGGTACGTATGGGTAAAGGTAAGGGAGCTCCAAGTCACTGGGTAGCAGTAGTTAAACCAGGCCGTATCATTTTTGAAGCGGATGGAGTACCTTACGAAACAGCAAAAGAAGCTCTTCGTTTAGCTGCACAAAAAATGCCGGTGAAGTGTAAATTCGTTGTCCGCAACGATTATGTTATACCTGAAAAATAGTTATTAATATGAAGCAGCAAGAAATCACAAAACTTTCAGTAGATGATTTGAAAGGAAGATTGGATTATTTTAGAGAACAATTGTCAAAGTTAAAATTGACACATAGTGTTGCTCCTCTTGATAACCCTATTCAAATTCAAAAAATTAGAAAAATAGTTGCAAGACTATCTACTGAATTAACTAATCGTGAATTACAAGCTTAGTTGCTTGTTTAAAAAAAATCAAGTTAGCTTATATGGAAAAGCGTAATTTAAGAAAAGAACGTATTGGAGTCGTTACTAGCGATAAGATGGATAAATCTATCGTAGTTTCTGTTTTAAGAAAAGTAAAACATCCAAAGTATGGTAAGTTTGTCAAAAAAAACTACTAAATTTGTAGCTCATGATGAGAAAAATGATTGCCATGAAGGTGACACGGTTCTTATTATGGAGACTAGACCTTTGTCTAAGACAAAGAACTGGAGACTAATAGAAGTTTTAGAACGAGCAAAATAATTTTTTGTAATGATACAACAAGAATCAAGACTAGCAGTAGCTGATAATTCTGGAGCAAAAGAAGTTTTGTGTATCCGCGTATTAGGTGGAACAAAACGTCGTTATGCTTCAATTGGAGACAAAATTGTCGTAGCTATCAAAAGTGCAACGCCCTCTGGAGCTGTTAAAAAAGGACAGGTTGCTAAGGCGGTAATAGTAAGAACAAGAAAGGAAATTCGTCGTGCCGATGGATCTTACATTAGATTTGATGATAACGCTTGCGTTATTTTGAATCCAGCTGGAGAAATGAGAGGTACTCGTATTTTTGGACCTGTAGCTCGTGAGTTAAGAGAAAACAATTATATGAAAATTGTATCTTTGGCTCCCGAAGTACTTTAAATTAATGTAAGTATGCAAATGAAATTACATATTAAAGTTGGTGACACTGTTAAAATATTGAGCGGTGAATCAGTTGGTCAAGAAGGAAAAATACTTTCTATTGACAAGAAAAAATTGCGTGCAGTAGTTGAAGGTGTTAATATGATTAAACGTCATACTAAACCTAGCGCAAAAGATCCTCAAGGTGGTATAGTAGAGCGTGAAGCTGCTTTACATATTTCTAACCTTATGGTAGTTCATAACGGCGTAGCTAGTAAAGTTGGTCGTAGAATGAATGATAAAGGTAAATTAGTTCGTTATTCTAAAAAATCAGGGGAGGAGATCAAGTAATGAGTTATACACCAAGACTTAAAGAAAAGTATGCTCAAGAAATTATTTCTGAGTTAACTGAGAAGTTCGGTTATAAAACTATAATGAAAGTACCGAAACTTCAAAAAATCGTATTAAGCCAAGGTATGGGTGATGCGGTAGCTGATAAAAAACTTATTGATAATGCTGTTTTAGATTTATCTAGAATTGCTGGTCAAAAAGCGATTCAAACTTTGTCTAAAAAAGATGTTTCTAATTTCAAATTAAGAAAGGGAATGCCAATTGGAACGAAGGTTACTTTGAGAGGTGATAAAATGTACGATTTTTTAGATCGTTTTATTTCTATTGCTTTACCTAGAACTAGAGATTTTAAAGGTATTAGTCCTAAAGGATTTGATGGAAGAGGTAATTTTAACTTAGGTGTTAAAGAGCATATTATCTTTCCAGAGATTGATATCGATAAAGTGAACAAAATTTTAGGGATGGATGTTACCTTTGTAACTTCTGCTGATAGCGATGAAGAAGGTAAGGCTTTATTAGATGCATTTGGTTTTCCATTCACGAAAAAATAATTAGACATGGCTAAAGAATCAATGAAAGCGCGTGAGCGCAAAAGAGAAAAATGTGTTGCTAGATATGCAAAGAAACGTGAAGAGTTGACTACAATTTTAAAATCAACTAGCACTTCTGAAGAAATTCAAGCAGCAAAATGGGATGCAATGATGACATTACAAAAAATGCCTATCAATGGATCTAAAAGCCGTCTACATAACCGTTGTGGTTTAACTGGACGTCCAAGAGGTTATATGAGACAATTTGGTATTTCAAGGGTTACTTTCCGTGAAATGGCATTGGCTGGTAAAATCCCAGGAGTAAAGAAAGCAAGTTGGTAATTTATAGAAAATAGGAAAATTATGAATACAGATCCTATCGCAGATTTTCTAACACGTATCCGTAACGCAAGTTCGGCACGTTTGAAAATGGTAGAAATTCCTTCTTCGAATGTAAAAAAGGCTATGACTAAGATTTTATTTGATCAAGGTTATATCACAAATTACAAATTTGAAGAGGATAACAAACAAGGTGTGATTAAAATTGCCTTAAAGTACAATCAATCGACAAAAGTTCCTGCAATTACAAAATTGGAGAGAGCTTCTAGACCTGGTCTTAGAAAATATAGTGGTGCAGATAGTTTACCACGAGTATTGAATGGATTAGGTATTGCTATTGTTTCTACTTCTAAAGGAATTATCACAAACAAAGAAGCAAAAACGCATAACGTAGGAGGAGAAGTTCTCTGTTATGTTTATTAAACTCTAATTAGTGTAAAATGTCAAGGATAGGAAAATCCCCAGTTAACATCCCGAGTGGAGTAAACGTCAAGTTAGAAGGTAACATTGTTACCGTTAAAGGTTCAAAAGGTGAATTAATACAAGAAATTGCATCTTGTGTTACAGTTTCAATCGACGAGAACCTAGTAACTTTGAGCCGCGAATCAGATAGTCCAGAGCACCGTGCTAAGCATGGTTTGTATCGTTCTTTATTGAACAATATGATAATTGGAGTATCGGAAGGGTACAAAAAAGAATTAGAAATTATTGGTGTAGGTTACCGTGCTACTGCAACAGGTCAAATGTTGGAATTAGCTTTAGGTTATTCACACCCGATAGTTTTCGAAATTCCGAAAGAAATTATGGTATCTGCAGACACCCAAAAAGGTAAAGCTCCAATTGTTACTTTACAGTCAATTGATAAGCAACTTTTAGGACAGGTGGCAGCCAAAATTCGTTCCCTTCGCAAACCTGAACCATACAAAGGAAAAGGTGTTCGTTACTTAGGTGAAGAAATAAGAAGAAAAGCTGGTAAAGCTGCAGGTAAAAAATAATTAGTTAAGATCATGGCATTTAGTAAAATAAATCGAAGAGCAAAAATAAAAAGAAGAATCAGAAAAAGAATTACTGGTTCTTCTAAGACGCCACGTTTAACAGTTTTCAGAAGTAACAAGCAAATTTATGCTCAGTTAATTGATGATTTAACTGGAAACACATTGGCTTCAGCATCTTCTTACAAAAATAAGTCAGTTGAAAAGGTTAATAAAATTGACCAAGCTGGTATAGTTGGTAAAGAAATTGCTGAAAAAGCAAAAAAGGTAGGTATTGAAAACGTTGTGTTTGATCGTAACGGATATTTATACCACGGTAGAGTAAAATCATTAGCAAATTCAGCACGTGAGGCTGGTCTTAAATTTTAAAACATGGCACAAGTATTAAACAGGGTAAAACCTTCAGATATAGAGCTTAAAGATAAGTTAGTTGCTGTTAACCGTGTTACAAAGGTGACAAAAGGTGGACGTAATTTTACTTTCTCAGCTATTATTGTAGTTGGTGATGAAAATGGAATAGTTGGTCATGGTTTAGGAAAAGCTAAAGAAATTACTGAAGCTATCACTAAAGGGATTGAAGATGCTAAAAAGAACTTAATTAAAGTTCCGATTTTAAAAGGTACCGTTCCTCATTCACAAAAAGGTAAATTTGGTGGAGCAGAAGTTTTACTTAAACCTGCATCAGAAGGTACTGGAGTTATTGCAGGTGGTGCAATGCGTTCTGTATTAGAAAGTGTTGGTATTCATAACGTACTAGCTAAGTCTCAAGGATCATCAAATCCTCACAATGTTGTTAAAGCTACTATGGACGCGTTATCTCAAATGAGAGATGCTGTTACAGTTGCAAAACAACGTGGGATTTCGGTTAATCAAGTGTTTAACGGTTAAAATTATTTATTATGGCAACAATTAAAATAAAATATACTAGAAGCGCTATTAATCGTCCTGCTGATCAAAAAGCTACATTAGTTGCGTTAGGATTTAAAAAGTTGAATCAAATTGTAGAAAAAGAATCAACTCCACAAATCTTAGGTATGATAAAAAAAGTACAACATCTTCTGACAGTTGTTGAGTAAAACTTATAAAACGAATTTACGATGAATTTACAAAATTTAACTCCAGCAGATGGCTCTACGAAAAATCGTAAGAGAATCGCACGTGGTCAAGGATCAGGTCGTGGTGGTACTTCGACAAGAGGTCATAAAGGAGCAAAATCAAGATCAGGTTATAAAACTAAAATAGGTTTCGAAGGTGGTCAAATGCCATTACAAAGAAGGGTTCCTAAATTTGGTTTTAAAAATATTAACCGAGTTGAGTATAAAGCTATTAATTTAGACATTATTCAATCTTTAGTAGAGCGTAAGAATATCACTGATATTACTCCTGAAGTTTTGAGAGATAATGGACTTGTTTCTAGAAATGAACTAGTAAAAATATTAGGTAGAGGTGAATTATCTTCTAAAGTAAATATTACTGCTCATAAATTTTCTTCTTCTGCAAAAGCAGTTATTGAAGAAAAAGGTGGTAATTGTTCAGAAATCTAATTAACTTTGCCAACATTTTTAAAGAATGAAAAGGTTTATACAGAATATTAAGAACATTTGGAAAGTTGAAGAATTGAGAAAGAGGATATTATTGACTCTTTCTCTTATTCTTATTTACCGAGTTGGTTCATTTGTGATTTTACCTGGAGTAGATTATTCTGCTTTAGAGCGAGCACAAGAAGCAGGAAATGAAAATACATTGGAAACATTATTATCATTGTTTTCAGGTGGTGGATTTTCTAATGCTTCTATAATGGCATTAGGTATTATGCCCTACATTAGTGCATCTATTATTATGCAACTTTTAGGTATGGCTGTTCCTGCTGTTCAAAAAATGCAAAATGAAGGAGAATCTGGTAGAAAGCGTATTAATAATTATACTAGAATTTTAACTATTGTTATTTGTGCTTTACAAGCTCCAAGTTATTTGTCATTATATGTAGCTAATAAGAATGCAATGCCTAGTTTTGGTCCAGAATATCCTATGTCTGAGACATTTTGGTGGACACTAACTATTATTGTTCTTATAGCTGGATCAATGTTTGCTGTATGGTTAGGAGAAAGAATTACAGATAAAGGAATTGGTAATGGG
>Ga0129326_1178176_pt1 | contig 13704 bp, 13 predicted proteins | sample CPBNA2_2_FD_105427 | JGI IMG/M metagenome (GOLD analysis project Ga0129326, IMG submission 105427) | Freshwater to marine salinity gradient microbial communities from Chesapeake Bay, USA - CPBay_Spr_15_0.2_RNA2 (Metagenome Metatranscriptome) | ecosystem: Environmental > Aquatic > Marine >... | reverse complement strand
GTGGCAGTTAATAGCGCAACAAGTGCGCTGCATATCGCTTGCCTTGCACTTGATCTAGGTCCGGGTGATTGGCTGTGGACATCTCCCAATACGTTCGTGGCCAGCGCCAATTGCGCCAGGTACTGCGGCGCGCGTGTAGACTTCGTCGATATTGATCCACGTACTTACAATATGAGCGTGGATGCGCTGGCCACAAAATTGGCATATGCCGCGAAGAATGGGTTGTTGCCAAAAGTTGTGGTGCCGGTGCATTTTGCTGGTCAGCCCTGCGATATGCCAGCGATTCATACTTTAAGCCAACAGTACGATTTTAAAATCATCGAAGATGCCTCGCACGCCATCGGCGCCTCCTACGCTAATGTCAAAGTAGGATCTTGCGTTCACAGCGACATCACAGTTTTCAGCTTTCACCCTGTGAAAATAATCACGACCGGCGAGGGTGGCATGACGCTAACAAATAATAGCGAACTCGCCAAACGACTTTGCCGCTTGCGCACGCACGGTATTACGAGTGATCGAGAGTTAATGCTCGACAGGCCAGAAAAAGAAATCTGGAACTACCAGCAAATAGAATTGGGCTTTAATTACCGCATGACGGATCTTCAGGCCGCGCTTGGCATTAGTCAAATGAGCCGCTTGGATCACTATGTGACGCGAAGAAATGAGATCGCGAGGTTTTATGATGCAGAGCTTATGGATTTACCCCTAACCCTACCCTGGCAGTCACCGCGTACCGAGTCAAGTTATCACCTTTATCCGATTCGCGTGCTCGAAGCCCGAGCAAAGATAACACAACGCCAAATTTATAAGGCGTTATGGGAGAGTGGCATAGCCGTGAACCTGCACTACATTCCCGTGCATCGTCACCCGTACTATGAAAACCTGGGGTTCAAAGCGGGCGATTTCCCAGAAGCGGAGCAGTTTCATCGCGAAGTGATCAGTTTACCAATATACCCGGGATTGACTGAAAATCAGCAAAATAACGTACGAATTGCTTTGATGACTAATTTATGACGAGCGAGCCAGCCATTGCCATTATTCAGGCGCGCATGTCCTCGAGTCGTTTGCCCGGAAAAGTAATGAAGCCGCTTGCTGGGCGTCCGATGATCTGGCATATCGCTGACCGTGCCGGTGCATGTCGGCACGTGAATAAGGTCATAGTCGCGACCTCGGGTGAGCCTAGTGATGATTTGCTTGCGGATTTCTGCATCAAAGAGAGTATTCCTTGTTATCGCGGTAGCCTCACCAATGTTCTTAGCCGATACGCAGAGGTGCTAAATGCTCACCCACACTCCTACGCTGTTCGAATCACAGGCGACTGTCCTCTGATCGATCCAGATTTCATCGATCGACAGATCCTGGCGCTGCACGCCCACGACGGCGATCAGACTTGGCTTTCTGCGCCTGCCCCCGTGCTCGGCGGACAGGGCGTCCACTCAACTCGCTCGTTGCAATACATTTCGGAGTGCTCTGACCACCCAGACGATCTAGAGCACGTCGGGTCACGTTATATGGCAGAGCACCCCGAACAATTCCGTATCATTGGCATGCAACCGCCCAAGGCACTCACCCAGGCTTACTGGCGGGTTACGGTGGATGAGTTGGCCGATTACGAAATGATGCAGCATCTCTACACTGCGCTCTGGCAGGGACAGCCCATCACGCTGGAAGATGCACTGGATTGGATGTCCGAACATCCCGAACTGGCCGGCATCAACGACTCAGTGGAGCACTCCGCGATCAATCAGGAACTCTCAGCCAAGCGCAGCACAGCAGCGCAGCATGTTCACTTGTTTTGTGATTGGGATGATCCGTCTCAAGTTATTTTGGGCCCTGCGAATTCGAAGCCAGAGGTGGACAGCCCTTGACCCAATTCATCGCCGAAGTCTCTAGTAACCACCATCGCGATCTGGCACGCTGTTTCGAGTTCGTCGACACCGCCGCGCGTATCGGCTGTGATGCAGTCAAGTTTCAGCTGTTCAAGATTGATCAGCTGTTCGCTCCCGAGATCCTAGCCAAGAGCGAGATCCACAGAAAGCGCAAGGAATGGGAGCTGCCATTGGCTTTCCTGCCGGAGCTCGCTCAGCGCTGCCGTGAGCAAGGTATTCAGTTTTCCTGCACACCCTTCTACCTAGGTGCCGTCGCCGAGCTCGAGCCCTATGTCGACTTCTACAAAATCGCCTCTTACGAGTTGCTTTGGGATGATCTCATCCGCGCTTGCGCCAGCACTGCCAAGCCGCTGATCCTCTCCACCGGCATGGCCACGCTTCCCGAGATCCAGCATGCGGTTGCCATAGCGCGCGATGCCGGTTGCAAGGATCTGACCGTGTTGCACTGTATCTCCGGCTACCCCACACCGTCAGATGAATGCAACCTCGCTGCTATCGATACTTTGCGCAAGGCCTGCGACTGCGCAGTCGGTTGGTCCGACCACAGCGTCAGCAGCGGCGTGCTCTATCGCGCCATCCACGCTTGGGGCGCAAGCACCATCGAGTTTCACCTGGACCTTGAGGGCGAGGGCGAGGAGTTCGCCACCGGCCACTGCTGGCTACCGGCGCAGATGCAAGATGTGATCGAGACCATCAAGATCGGTCGCACCGCCGATGGCAACGGCGACAAGCAACCGGCACCGAGTGAGCTGCCCGATCGCGATTGGCGTGCCGATCCCGCTGATGGATTTCGGCCACTTCAAAGCATCCGTTCAAGCTGGAATCCTTGAGCCCATGAGCACCAACAAGCAAGGATACTTCAAGCACCGAAATGCCACGCTCTCATTGCGGGATGATCGCAACCAGCTTGGAGAGAGAGAAGTTAAAACATTGCTCACTATGCTGCAGACCCCGGGTAACGGAAGCTGTCTTGATGGGAAAGCAGTGGTCGATCTCGGGTGTGGCGACCAATACATCAGAAAGGCGTTCGAGGATCGCGGGGCGACTTATCGCGGGATCGATGTTGATGAATGTAATCTTGAGGTCCAGTCATTTCCTGTTGAGAACGATTCCCAAGACATTGCGGTCTGTCTCGCGCTGATCGAACATTTGCAAGATCCCGGACATTTTCTGGCGGAAACCCTCAGGGGTCTCAAGCCGGGCGGGCTACTATGGCTGTCGACACCTGATATCGAAGCCTGCAGTGCCAAATTCTGGAATGATCCGACACATGTTCACCCCTACACGCGCGCATCCCTCAGAACGCTCTTACGGATGAATGGTTTTGAGGACGTACTGGTGACTCCAAACTACCGCTGCAAGCCAAATGATCTTTATCGCGACACGGACTTCAACTTCTTCCGTGCACGCCATTTGATGCCATTTGCAGGGACCAGTCGCTTTCCCGTGCCTGAGTGGTTGAAAGGCCATTGCACAGGGCTCTTCGCATTGGCGAAAAAGCCGAACCGGGTTCAGTAACTTGATCGCCGCTCCGAAGAAAGTGCTCATTCGCTGTGATGGCGCCCCTGAGATTGGGTTCGGCCATGTCGTTCGCTGCCTAGCATTGGCCGATGAATTGCGGGATAGCCACGGCTGTCAGGTGGACTTCGCAATGCTGCGAGGGCCGCAAGGCTTTGCGCAGGTCCAAGCCCAGGGTTATGCGGTCTATCAACCAGCAGATGGAGCCGAAGTTCTCGGTGAGGGTCACTGGCTCCAAGAACTCATCACCAGTAACCAACACCAAGCCTTGATTCTTGATGTACGCACCGATCTAGCCAATGCGGCCGTGCAGTCCATCCGGGCGTCGGGCGTCCTCATCGTCACCATCGATGACCCATCCGAGCGACGACTCTTGGCCGACCTTGCCTTCTATCCGCCCGTGCCGCAGGTGGAGCGTCTCGATTGGACCGGTTTTACCGGCCAGCGGTACGTTGGGTGGGATTGGGTGCTGCTGGGGCCGCAGTTCGCCGAGGCAGCACGCCGAGCCCGGGCGCGGAGGGCACAATCGCTGACATGGGCCCCGTACGACGATCGGCAATTGACCCTTCTGGTCACTATGGGTGGCAGCGATCCCGCCGGCTTGACGCTGATGGCGCTGGAGGCCATCGAGAAGATAGATGGTGATTTTCGTGTCCTGGTGGTGATCGGCGGCGGCTTTGTGCACGACGCTGCGCTTGCCGAGTGGCTTGCTTCGGCAAAGCGGACTTATCACGTCCGCCGGGACGTAACAGACATGGCGTCATTGATGGCTGAGGCCGACTTGGGGATTGCTGCTTTTGGCGTGACAGCTTATGAGTTGGCAGCTATGAACGTACCGGCAATCTATCTATGCTTGAGTGATGACCATGCCGAATCAGCTTCGGCATTAATGAAGCAGAGATTCGGGGTTAGCTTTGGTTACTACAAAAACAAGTCTGCCAAATCTGCACTAATGAGCATAGCAGAAACAATAGCTTTCCTCTACAATGCAGAGAACGATATCAACAAAGCAGCGGTAGATGGATTAGGGGCTGTTCGCATAGCACGTATCATTGGTGAGGCGTACTGAAGTTACTTATGAACAGATCCGGTTGTTTAGAATGAATGAAACGATTCTGGTTGCGGGTGGAGGTCACGCCCAACTCTATTTGGTGCAAGCTTTAATTGCGCTTGGGAAAAGGATTATCTTAGTAGACCGTGATCCTGTCTGTCCTTGCCGAGAGCTTACCGAACTATTTATTAACGAAAGCACTCATGACGGAGGGCGGTGGTTAACGGCTCTGCGGAATTTTCGACCAGAAATCGATATTCATGGAGTCCTTACTTCTTCTAGTGGTCCACCGGTCCGAGCTTTAGCAACTGTCGCGAACGCACTAAAGATACCCTTATATTCTGATGCTGCCGCTCAGCTTGCAATATCAAAGATTGCATTCAGAAGGTATTTTGGTGGCGTTCATCACGCAAACTCAAGCGAGTTTTCACGAGAAACAAATAAGCGTTGGCCGGTAGTGGTGAAAGCAGATTATTCTGTTTTTGGAAAGAATGCGGTTCGCTGGGCGACAAATGATCAGCAGCTAAATTTTGCAATAAATGAGATAAAAAAGATCTCTTTGAGTGGCGAAGTTTTGGTAGAACAATACGTGACTGGAAGAGACTTAATCTTTGTTGGATTGGTGCGTAACGGATCACTAGTCTTCCTAGTTCCGCTCGCAGAAATAAACAAGCTACAGGATGATGGCAAACTAAGAAGTATTGGCATAATGGGGCCTGTGCATGTTGAAACTGAAATACGCAGATATGCCACTCTGGAGCTGACAAATATCATAAATAAGTTCATGATAATAAATGCTCCTATCAGCCTCTCAGTTCGTGCTTCAAAAAAAGAATGTGTGCCCATAGAATTGCATCTAGATTTTGGAGGCGAATCAGTTTATGACTGGCTTCTCCGCCCGGTGTTCAAAGACGGAATAAAAGATGTTTTGAACCTTCTCTTTGAAGGCAAAGACGTGACGAATACCTTTGAGGACAGTTCGCCAGCGAATTGCCATGCCGTACTATACGAACGCACGACCAAGAGTATGCAAAAAATTTTTGATTACAAAGTTGAACTTGTCGCCAACACTGGGACCGCGTGGCAGTTGGCGGGCGCCTCTGATAGTTTGGAGAGATTAATGCGGGATCTGCTGTAATGGGAGCGAAACAACGAAGGGCTATTATGATCCTAGGATCATCTATGTTTGATCGGCCTGCCTACATTGCTTTGAAAAAAATGGGGCTCGCTTTAATAATGACGGATATAAACCCCAGCTGCCCACAGTTTCAATATGCCGACGAGTATTTCGTAGCTAATGCATCCGAGACCGAAGAAATTTTAAGATGCTTCGAATCTAGCCGTTACCGACATGGAATTTTGATGGCATACTGTGGAAATGATTTTGGCGTCAAGTCTGCACTTGCAGTGAATAGCGCAATTTCGGGTATTAAAGCGATTGATACCGACGCCGTTGATCTGAATGACAAAGCCTGGATGAAAGCTGTATTTGAGGCGGCGGAAATATGCGTTCCACGTGCAGTGTATTATTATGCCTCAGAAGATGTTCTTAGTGTGATTGATGATGTTGAAAAAAGTATGGACTATCCTGTAGTAGTCAAGCCCACTAGTGGTTCGGGGGCGCGTGGTGTAAGCGTTTGTCGGCATTCAGGCGACTTCTCTAACTGCTGGCGTACGGCAATCGCGGAAGGCGATCGAGTATCTGTAGAAAAATATATAGATGGCTCACATTTGGATCTTAATGGGTTTATGGTGAACGGGGTATTTTATCGATCAGGATCAAGTGATCGATTTTTTCTACCTGAACCAAGAAGAATAATGTTAAAAAATTATGCGCCGAGTGTGCTTTCTGAGCACAAACTCGAAAAAGCTTGGGCATCTTTAGAGTCGGCTGCTAAGGCTCAAGGGCTTAGGTTTGGGCCAATAAAGGCTGACTTTATTGTAGACAGTACAGGCATGCCATATCTTTTAGAGACTGCGATCCGTTTCCATGGGGGGCTCACTACATGTGGGTCTATGCGGGTCAGTGGTGAATCTTTCTCCATTCCGGAGATGGTGTGTGTTGTTGACAGTGAGCTAAAAAAAGAGTTTGAACAAATTTGGTCAGTATCCCGTAGGGTAGGTTCGGTTCACATATTTCCGACACTTCCGGACACGAAGGTTTGTGGTTTCAACGTGCCGCAACAGATTGAAGGAGTGGAGGATATTTTTATGCGGAAAGTATCTGGAAAGAGCGATTCAAAAGCGAGCATGAACGACAATCGTGACATTCCCGGCTATATAGTAGCTTTCGGCGAAACAAGAGAACAGTGTGATTATCACGTCGCGAAAGCTCTTCTTAAGATCGAGGTGAAATCATGTTAACTCTTTCGGATTTTGACCGCTGGTACGTTGAAGGGAGAAAAGCAAGATCGTGGATGTGTGAGTATGGGGGTTTGGAGAATTTGCTAGCGGAAACCGAAACCGTAAAAGTGTGGGGTGCGAGTAATGGAGGTAGGCTAGTACGTGATCGTTTAATGGGATATGGGGTTACCGTCGAAGCTTTCGTAGATTCTGATTACGCGAAAGTTGGTTTGAGTGTGGAAGAAACGCCGATTCTAGCGCCTTCAGATGTCAGTGATCTTGATACAGTTGTCGTAGGCACTATGTATCAAAAAAGTGTCTTTGATACATATCTCTCTAAATCAGATTCTACGATAATACCATACGACGATTTCCAGAATCATATCTCTCGTTGGAACATCGATTTTGTCAAAGACAATTTTACTAGGCTTCAGGGGTTTTATCGGCTTTTGGAGGATGAAGCTAGTAGATCTGTCTTAAAGTCTGCCATTAGATTCGCAATCACTCGGGACTTAACCAAGATTGCGTACTCTGATTTTGCTCAGTATGCACATCCAAAAGTCAAAGCACGCCGCGACAGTGTAATTTTGGATGGGGGTGCTTATAACGGCGATTCAGTTTCGAGATTTATGTCTGATGCCCCGGATTTGAAGTCGATCTTCTGTTTTGAGCCGATGCGGAAAAACATTATCGCACTTTACGATTATGTATCCAGTGAGGGGTTGGAATCCAAGGTGTTTGTTGAAGAGGGGGCACTTGGCGACTCTGATGTTGACGTTTTCCTAAGTGAAGACGCCTACTCTCCTCAGAACAATCAGGTAAGCAAGATAGGAGACATGGATAAGGGAAAAGTTCGTTGCTGGACGATTGATCAATTCTGCAGCAGCCATAATGTCGCGCCTACACTTATTAAATTGGATTTGGAGGGTTTTGAGATAAATGCTCTGCTTGGCGCGCGTGATACGTTAAAACGTTTACAGCCAGATTTGCAAATCGGGATATACCACAACCCAGAAGAGTTTTTAGAAATCCCAATGTTATTAAAGGAGCTAGACCCTGAGTATCGATTTTATCTCGGGCATCACGGAGAAGGGGCTTTCTGGGATACTGTTCTGTACTGCTCGAAAGGATAACAATGTATGTTGAGCAATGAAGCTCTTGCAAAGAAGGCGATATCTGTGCGTCGATCAATTGTTACATCTGTGTTCCTTGCGAGTTCGGGGCATCCAGGTGGTGCATTGTCCTGCTGTGAAATTCTAACTTACCTATTTGATCATATTGTAGACGCAGGGAATTACGAGCCCCACAAATATCGATTTGTTCTTTCCAAAGGGCATTCTTGCCCAGCCTTGTATGGCATGTTTCTCTGTTCCGGTTGGGTAGCGCACGAAGAGATAGTAAATTTCAGAAAAATTGGAGGTTCAATGCAGGGGCACCCAAGTGTGGTTACGACCCCTTGGGTCGAAACCAGCACTGGCTCCCTCGGACAGGGATTCTCTGCGGCAATCGGCATGGCATTGGGGCATATATATAAAAATGAGCTGACTCGGATTTTTGTTATGCTGGGCGATGGTGAGCTCCAAGAGGGTGAAATCTGGGAAGGCGCCATGTGCGCTGCCCATTACAAGCTCGACAACCTCTGCGCCATCGTCGATTACAACAAGATGCAAAGTGATGATTTGAATGAGAACATCATGGGCCTGGAGCCGCTTCGGGCAAAGTGGGAAGCCTTCAACTGGCATGTGATCGAGATTGATGGTCATGATTTCGATCAGATTGAATCTGCATTCGAACAGGCGAACGAAACCAAGGGTAAGCCGACCGTGATCATTGCACACACGATCAAGGGGAAAGGGGTCTCATTCATGGAAGGACAGCCCGCCTGGCATGGTAGTGTGACCCTGCGACCCGAGGAACTGGAGCAGGCTTTGCGAGACCTCGGGACGCCGGAGGAAGACATCCCTGCCTATCTTAACGGCAGCATCTGGAGTCGCCAGGCATGAGTCAGCAAGCAACAATCGGTGGTCCGGCGCTAGTCGGGACGAGCGGAGATTCGTTGCGTGAGGCCTTCGGCAAGACACTCGTTAGACTGGCTGACCAGTATCCCGACTTCGTCGTCTTCGATGCCGATGTTGCGGGTGGCACGGGTACACACCATTTCCGCAAGTCACACCCAGAGCGGTTCTTCCAGTTCGGCATTGCCGAACAGAACATGATGGCAGCGGCTGGTGGCTTTGCGAGCACTGGCGTCGTGCCTTTCGTCACGACGTTTGCCGTGTTTGCATTGCGTGCATACGAGCAGGCCAGACTATCGGTTGCCTACGCGCAACGAAACGTCAAGATCGTTGCCAGCCATCCGGGTTTGGACGTCGGTCCGGATGGTGCCTCGGCCCAGGCCTTGGAGGATCTTGCGGCTTTTCGTGCCATTCCCGGCATGGTCGTGGTTTCTCCGGCGGACCCGTTGGAGACTGCGCAGGCGACTGAAGCCATCCTCAACTATGTCGGTCCGGTCTACATGCGCACTGGTCGGAGCCCGACGCGACGTATCCTTGAGAGTGACTACCAGTTCGAGTTGGGTAAAGGGCGTGTGTTGCTTGATGGCGCGGATGTCACTTTGGTGGCGTGTGGCGTGGAGGTGGCACGGGCGCTGGATGCTGCCGAGATTTTGGGACAGGAGGGGATCAATGCGCGCGTTGTCAACATGGCGACCATCAAGCCCATCGATGTTGATCTTCTGACCCAATGCGCGGCGGAGACCGGCTGCATGGTCACGGCTGAAGATCACAATATTCACGGCGGCTTGGGCGGAGCTGTTGCGGAATCGCTGGCCCAGACACGACCGGTACCGATCGAGTTCGTTGGTGTTCGTGACACCTTCGGAGAGTCGGGCGAGCCCGAAGAGCTGGCCGAGAAGTACGGGCTGACCGGACCGCATATCGCAGCGGCTGCACGGCGCGCGATCGCCCGCAAGTGTGGGGGTTAGCATGATGCTTGAAGGCAAGGTTTCGTTCGTCACTGGTGGGAGCCGAGGCATCGGCAAGGATATTTCATTAGCGCTGGCCCGTGCGGGAGCAAAGGTCGCGCTGACCTATCGGGATCAAAAAGAGCGTGCTGATGAGGTCGTGGCGGCCATTGTCGCAAACGGCGGCAATGCGCTGGCTTTGCGGATGGACGTCTGCGATCGCACCGCCGTTCGAAATGCGATGTCGGAATGTATTGCTCGGTTCGGCAGCTTGCATATTCTGGTCAATAATGCGGGCATCAATAAACCAAGCGATTTCGACCAAGTGACCGATGAGGACTGGGACGACATTCTGGCGGTCAATCTGAAAGGCCCGTTCATTTGTACACAGGAGGCCCTACCGCACCTCCGAAAAAGCGGTAGTGGAAGCATCATCAATATCGGATCGGTCAGCGGTCAGTACGGTGGTCCGCGTACTGCTCATTATGCGGCGAGCAAGGCCGGTTTGATTTCGCTCGGGCAGGTTGTCGCCCGGTTTGGTGCGAAAGATAGCATTCGTTGCAACACGCTGGCTGCGGGTTTGATTGTATCGGAAATGGCGGCCGGTGGACTGCAATCTCCAGCAGTGAAGAAGGCAGCAGAAAACGTATTACTCGGTCGACTCGGAGGGGCTGATGAGGTCGCCAGCGTTGTGGTGTTCCTAGCCTCTGATGCGGCGTCCTATGTCACAGCCCAAACAATCAATGTCAACGGCGGCCTGTACTTTTGAGTAAGACATTACTGATTGTCAGTGCGGGTGTAGAAGCCTTACCTGGGATCAAGTTGGCGAAAAAACTGGGCCTCCATGTTGTTGCTAGCGACGCCAACCCCCAAGCCCCCGGTTTCGCCTTCGCGGACGACACGCTAGTTGCCAGCACCTATGACGTCGAGGCAACCGTCGCCGCTGCCACCCGCTATCACCAAGAAGTCCGCCCCATCGACGGTGTCATGTGCATCGCCTCCGATGTGCCGCTCACCGTCGCCAGCGTCGCGGCCGCCCTGGGGCTGCCCGGCATCCCGGTCGAGTCCGCCCGGCTAGCGACCGACAAGTTGGCCATGAAACAGCGCTTCGCGGCCGATGGCGTGCCCATTCCCTGGTTCAGCGCGGTGGCATCCACCGATCATCTCAAGACCCTGATCGCCGCCGAGGGGCTGCCGTTGGTGATCAAGCCCGTCGATAGTCGAGGCTCGCGCGGTGTCCTGCGCTTGCAGCCCGAGACCGATTTGGCTTGGGCCTACGCGACAGCCAAGGGGCACTCGCCGACCGGCCGCGTGATGCTGGAGCGCTTCCTGTCCGGTCCGCAGGTCAGCACCGAGTCGCTGGTGATCGACGGCGTGGCCTATACCCCTGGCTTTGCGGACCGTAATTACGAGTATCTGGACCGCTACGCACCGCACATCATCGAGAACGGCGGGCAGCTGCCGAGCCATCTGGACGATGCGACCCAGCAGGCGGTGCACGATCTGGTGCAGCAGGCGGCACTAAGCATGGGCATCCGCAACGGCGTGGTTAAAGGCGACATCGTGGTCACCGATGGCAAGCCGCACGTCATCGAGCTCGCCGCCCGCCTCAGCGGCGGCTACTTCTGCACCCACGAGATCCCGCTCAACACCGGAGTCGACCTGGTCGGCGCCGCCATCCGCCAGGCGTTGGGCGAGCCGGTGGACCCGGCAGCCCTACAGCCCAAGTTCAACCGGCCGGTGGCGCAGCGCTACTTCTTGCCTGGCGCAGGCCGTTTGCGTGCCATTTCCGGCATCGAAGAGGCAAAGGCCGTTGCCGGTGTCGAAGAGCTGTTAGTCACGGCGAAGCCCGGCGATCTCTTACGTGATCCAACCGATTCGAATTGCAGTGCCGCGATGGTGATCGCCACTGGTGCAAGCCGAGACGAGGCGATCGCGTCGGCGGAGCGGGCGATCGGTCATCTGCATGTCGAGATGACGCCGTTATGAATGTCTTGGTCGTTGCCGCCCATCCGGATGATGAAGTGTTGGGTGCCGGCGGGGTGATCGGTCGTCACGTCGCCGCGGGCGATGCCGTGACCGTGTTGATATTGGGCAGCGGGCTGTCGGCCCGCTTAAACGCGCCGGCGAGCCTGGACGCGGGTGCCCTATCGCAGCTCCGAAGCGATGCGGCGCAGGCTGCGGCTGTTCTCGGGGTGACTGATTTGCGGTTGCTCGACTTCCCAGATAACCGCTTCGACAGTATCGACTTGCTGGATATCGTGAAATCGACCGAGCAGGTGGTGGATGAGGTTCAGCCAAGCCTGGTCTACACGCACCATCCCGGTGATCTCAACATCGATCATCAGCGTACCGGGATGGCCGTGCTGACAGCCTGCCGGCCGCAGCCCGGTGTGTCGGTGGAGCGGATTCTGGCCATGGAGGTGCCCTCGGCGACCGGCTGGGGTGATCCCGCGCAAGCCTTCTTGCCGACGGTCTTCGTGGATATTCGGGCCACGCTAGAGCTGAAGCTGCAGGCGATGGCGGCATACCAGAGCGAGTTGCGGGAGTTTCCACATGCCCGCTCTTTAACTTCGATCGAGGCACGCGCGCGTGCTTGGGGGAGTCAGGTCGGGCTATGGGCGGCCGAGCCCTTCGTCTTGCTTCGTGAAGTCCAGCGATGACGGCGGCTAAAACGCCCCTGAGGGTCATCTTTATCGGCGCGCGCGTGGTGGGAAGGCGCTGTCTGGACGCCTTGCTGAGCACCGATGCGCAGGTCGTTGGTTTGCTCTATCTGGATGATGCACTGGCAGGGATGACCGTTGCGCATGAGACCTTTGACGACCTGATTGCGCACCATCGCTTGCGCGCGAAATCCTTTAGATCGCTGCGTGATCCGGAGTTGGTGTCCTGGGTTGAGATGCTGCAGCCGGATGTCGGCGTCGTCATCGGCGTGTCGCAGCTCATTGATGAGGCGCTGCTTCAGGTTCCCCGGCTTGGTTTCATCGGCATGCATCCCACGCTGCTGCCCGAAGGCCGAGGACGGGCACCCATCCCTTGGGCGTTGATCAAGGGGCTGGAGCGGACAGGCGTCAGCCTATTCTGGTGCGAGGCAGGGGCAGACACAGGGCCACTGCTGGGCCAGCGCGAGGTCCCGGTCTACTACGAGGACACGGCCGCCATTTTGGGTGCGCGTACCGATGTAGTCGCTGCTGAATTGCTGATCGAGGCGGCTGGTGCGCTGTCTCGCGGCGAGGTCAGACGGATTCCTCAAGACGATTCCAATGCAACCACCTGGCCAAAGCGCCGGCCCGAAGATGGACTTATTGATTGGTCTTGGCCGGGGCGACGGATCTACGACTGGGTGCGAGCGTTGACCCATCCTTATCCGGGCGCGTTCGCCGAAGTAGACGGTAAGCGTCTCAATGTCTGGGCTTGTCGTGAGTCAGACGATCAGCGCACCAGCGCACCTGGAACAATCTTGGATGTGCTGCCGCATGGCCTTTTGGTGGCTTGCGGCGATGGGGCTGTGTTGCTGACGGAATTCGAACGGCAAACCGAAGGTTTTCCGGAGTAACTCTAGTTAAACAGGGTAGTAAGGGCTAGCCGGAGTTCGGGCCGTCTGATGGAGGTGTACATAAAATAATTAACCTTCGGCATGCAGAGGTTCCTCCCCCTTGCTTTTTTACTTTAGTATTGCAAATCCAATGGATGAAGATTGGATGCCTCAATACCACTAAAACTTACTTTTGGGGCTATTCAACTGCTATTGATATAAAATGACACTTTACTTATACAATTTTTTCCATCTAAATCTGGCTTATTCGGCCATCGAGGAGGAAGACCGCCCGCGTGTCATCGAACGCTGTTACTGGCCCCTGCTACGCCTTGCTCGGGACCACAACCTGCCATTTGGTATCGAACTTTCTGGTTACACGCTTGAGACTATCGCCGCCATCGAT
>Ga0129326_1303295_pt1 | contig 13756 bp, 15 predicted proteins | sample CPBNA2_2_FD_105427 | JGI IMG/M metagenome (GOLD analysis project Ga0129326, IMG submission 105427) | Freshwater to marine salinity gradient microbial communities from Chesapeake Bay, USA - CPBay_Spr_15_0.2_RNA2 (Metagenome Metatranscriptome) | ecosystem: Environmental > Aquatic > Marine >... | reverse complement strand
CTCAAATAATTGGAACTTCCTTTCCTGGTGCAAAGGCGTCAGAGACACCTTCAACATCAAGAAGAATGGCGACACCGGCCAAGATCCACTTCTGAGGAGGAGTTTTGGTCTTCAATTGAGCCGTGAAAACGAAGGTGTTTCCTCTGTTCTCAGTCTTGTAAACTGGGCAGTAGTAGACGCCCTTGTCATCCTTTCCGGCAGCATCAAGTGGTACGGCTCTGCAGTTGACGACTGGCATAACTGAGAATTGCTTCTTAGGTCTGCTCTCCTCAAGTTGGCCGATTGCAAGATCCCATCTGGCTCCTTCGACCTGGAAACCGAAGACGTAGGCACCAGTGCCTTCCTTGAGTTGAGGAAGATCTGGCTCCCAGTAGAGCTTCTTCATGACATCAGTCTAGATGGTCAGCTTGTTGAGCTCAAGTTGCTTCTCTTTGGCAAAGATTTGCATGATAGCAGTCAAGAAAGACTCTGGGTTGAAGAGTCTGTTGATGAAGGTGACGTTTGGAATCTTGGATGGGTCGTCTTTCCATTGATTCAATTGCTCGAGTCTCTGCTTAAGGTTATCCAACCAGGATCCGAGACCTCTGGTACTTGGGAAAGCAAACTTGGCCCAGGTGGCTGGGATCTTGTTGAGGTAGATGGCAGCCATGAGATCCTCCATCTTCTCTGTCATGGTGAGCTCTCCCTTGAAGGCAAGCTCAATTTCAGCGAGGGAGCTGGTGATAGCTCTGATGAGGATGTTCATGTACTCGCATTCTTGAAGGAAAGAGTTCTGGTATGGACCTCTCTGGTCGTCCATAAGCTTGGAGGCGATATCGTCAATGTTGAGCTTGTTGGTCTCAAGTTGGGCCTCATCGTTGACTCTCAAGATGAACTCTTGGATCTTCTCTTGGAGGGTTCCTCCAGCACCTCCACCTGTAGAGCCGTCCTTTGGTTGAATCTCTTGCAAGGTTCTGAAAAGCTCAATGCACTGATTGGTTCTGAAATCAATCTCGGCGTTTGGATCCATACCGAAGGCAAGTGGAGTCTCTGGTGGGCACTCGGTTTCAATGTGCTCGATATACTTTTCATAGGAAGTTGGTGCTGGGCATTTGAATGAGATACCTTTGCCTTCAATGAATGGGAAGAGCTCCTTCTCCTCAAGAAGCTCGTTGAGCATCAGGTTATCGAGGAAAGAGCCGCAGAATACTCTGTCCCAGTTGTCGACGATATGGCCACCATACATGATTTCACCGAAAATGTACTTGAGATCGTCCCAAGGAATCTTTCCTGAAGCAGAATTGGTCTCCATGTAGTTGGTGAGCACAATAGCTGAGTCTCTAAGATCTCCCACGGAGAATGGATACATCATGTTCCATCCCTTTGGTCCGAACTTTCTTCTCTCAAGCATGACTGAGTGGAAGTAGCAGAGACCGAAGAGAATTGTCTTGACCTTGACATCGTGGTTTTCGAACTCATCTTTAGAGAAGAAAGTGAAAGCTCTCTTCATGTTTTGTTTGAGTCCCTGTGGAGGCTCGTTAGTGAGCTTAATGCATCTCTCAAGAAGACCAATTGGGATGTCCTTACTTGGATCAGAAGAAAGGAAGAGTCTGAAACTTGGATTAGCTTGATCTTGAGCGAACAAATCAAGTTTCTTCTCAAGATCTTTCAGGAAGAGTGGCATGAGATGAATGTTCTGGAGCATGACCCAGTGTCCCTCTTTGTAACCGATCTCAAGCTTGTTCATGGCAATGACATCTTGTCCTTGACCGAGGGCAATGGAGTGAAGACTCTTGTTGATATCAACTCCATTCTTCTTGGCAAGTTACTCGACATCCTTAACTGGATTGGCTCCTGGAGAAAGGATGAAGTAGATTGGAGTATTGGTGGTTGAATCGCTGTAAGAATTGCAAAGGACCTCGAAGAAGGAGGAGGTTGAATCACAGTTGACATAATCGTTACCGTTTGGAAGAGTCTTTCCGACGAAGTTGTCAAGAGCTGTTGTGATTCTATCTGGTCTAAGCACTCTGATGACCAAAAGCTTCTGGAATGGCATCTGCTCAAGTTTCTTCCAGTCGAGAGGTAATTTCTCATCCTCTGGTCCAAGCTCGTTGTACCAGTCCTTGAATCTATTTGGAGCTTCCTTCTCAACGTTTTGAGCGAATTGTTCGAAACCTTCAATCTCGATGAGTTTTTGCATGGAGTACCATGCGATATCTGGAAGCCACTCTTTGAGTGGGTTTGGAATGTCTGTTCTTCCTGGGCAGTTCAATAGGAAGAACATCTCCTTGTCAGAGTATTCAACTGTAAGAATCTGCTTCTGCATGAGTCTGAAGGTAAGTTGGCATCTGAAGATTGGCTTGTGCTTCTCGAAGAGACCTCTTGCAACCCATTGATAGATGGTCATTCTGATCATCTCTCTGAGTGCAAGTACTCTTGGCTCCTCATCTTCGAATATCTCGGTCTTCTCGATGGCCTTGAAGAAGAAAGTAGTGAAGGACTCAAGAGAGTACTGGTACATGTAATTCACAACGTTGAGTTGAATGAGCAAGAAGTAGAGCATGGCTCCTTCTGCGGCAACTCTTCTGTACACTTCTCTCAAGATGTTGATCTTAGTTTCGGTGTCTCTAGCGATAGCTTGTTGTTTCTGAATCTCAGTGGAGGTCGTCTTGGTAACCTCAAGTGAATCGATAAGATCCTTGTTTTGGAGAATGGTAGCAGGATCGGCATCAGAGAGCTTTTGAAGCAAGTCAGACTCAAGACGGGCAAGAGTGATCTGGAACTCATTCTGCTTGTTGACAAGCTCTTCCTTTGTCTGCTCAAGATCTGGCTTCTCGACCTTGACAACCATGGCAAGAAGTTGGTCCTCAAGACCAGCTTCAGTTACGATGAAGTTGATGATTGTGCACTGAGCAGCGGTCTCTGGCTTGTAATGAGGGTTGATAAGCTTAGTTTGGAGATAAAGCTTGAAGTTTTGACTCATCTCGACATCCTCAGATCCGAGCTTGACAGTGAAACTCTTACCTTTCTTAACAAATTGTCTGGAAAGAAGTGGGTCAAGAATAGCATCAATATCTTGTCCGATAGCTTCAATGAAAAGAGTATTTCCATTGCTTACGGCCATTTCGACAGATTTGAGCCAGTTCTTTTGGGTGAGTTGAATGGTGATCATGTCAGTGCTCTCTTTTCCTTTGATCCACTTAAATCCTTGGAGTTGAGGATCAATGAGAAGTGGGTATCTGTTACATGAGACAACGACAGCTGCGTTCTCAAGAGAAACTCTATCAGCTGGGAGTCCCTCAGTCTTCCAGATAGCTTGATCAGAAGCTGTGGCAAGTACCTCAAGTGGATCGATTCCGTCGGTGTATGGGATCTTTCTTTCCATAATATCTGGGATCCAGGTGTCTCTCCAGAGGATAGCTCTGAATGTGTATGAGAATGGTCCAATGTAGGATACGAAGGCTGCAGAGACAAGAGCATTACCAATCATAGTTTTTCTCTCATCTTTAAATGTCTTGACGTTGTTGGCCCATCTGGTGTTCTCGTCGGCAAGACCATTGACAAGTCTTTCAGCGAGGTTGAGTTAATCTTGGAGCAGTTGGGCATCCTACTCGACCTTCTCCTTGGCAGCAACAGCTTCAGCGAGCTGCTATTTGAGGGCATCGACCTTGTCGTTAATCTCCTTGACCTTAGCCATGACAACAGCAAGCTCTTGGGTCTTGGTGTCAGCAGTGTTCTGAGCCTCCTCAGCAGCATCCTTAAGTGGCTTGACCATCTTGAAGATTCTGTTGTAGTTGACGATGTTTACGATCCAAGAGCACAGGTAAGCAGCGGCAGTAGATTTACCTTTCATGATCTCGTAGGTGAAGAAGTCCAAAGCTAAGATTGGCTTGAGCATTTCGAGTTTCCACTCGTCGATGTTATCACCGTCAAAACTTTTGACCTCATCGAGGAACTTCTTTGGATCCTTCATCATCTTTTGAGCGTTTGGCCAGGCATGGTTTTTCTTTTCACCTTGCTTGAGAATAAGTACAGCCTTGGCAACATCAACACATTGGGCTGGTGGACTACCCATACCCTTAAGTTCTTGAATGGCATCCAATTTGAGGCAGTTAACAGCCTCAGTGGCTCTCTCCATTGCTGGAATAGCCTCAGCGAGCTCTTTATCGCAATCAGCTTTCTTTGCCTTGGCAGCATCAGCAAGCTCATTTGTCTCTGCCTCCTAAATGGCTGCAGCATCGGCTTCCTTTTGGGCATCAAGACTTTCTTTTCCGACAATCTCGATGAGTTTGTCTGTCTTCTCCTTCTCAACCTCGACATCCACCATCTTAACAACAAGAAGTTGCTTAAGAGCATCGACCTGATCAGTGGTACTCTTCATTGTTGAGAGACCAGTCTCGAGTCTTTGGATTTGGTCAGTGATCTTGCCTCTCTTTTGACCCAAGAGGAGCTTGTAGAAGTTGATAAGCTCCAGGAATGAAGTTGGAGTAGTGTAGTTATGTCTTCTCTCTTGTTCGAGGAAGTCTTTATTGGCGTCACCGATGGAGATATGTACCTGAGCCATGTTCTCTGCAATAGCTTGTTGAAGGTGCTCCTCTGGTAGCTCAACTTCAGCGAGGAATCTGTTGGCAACATCAATAAGTGCATCTCTTGGCCACTCATGGAACCAATCCATTTGAGTACAGGAAATGACAGCTGGGAACATTCTTGCCCTAATTCTGAAAGCATCTCCAACTGGGGAGAAGCAAAGTCCAAGATGGAGGTTCTTTCTCACCTTATCAAGGAGGAAATCGAAAAGTTGATCTGGGGTGTCCTGGAATCCAGCGGCCTTTGCCTCAGCTCTAATCTTTCCTGTAAGACCATCAAGCTCATCCTTTGCGAAGAGCTCTGGGATGTAACCAGAGGAAAGGAGATCGTTGAAGTAGACGAGGAATCTGTCGTCAGTGATTTGGGAGTCAGTAAGCAAGAAGAGGAGTTGAGCTCCAGAGACTGCTGCCTTTGTGAACATGCCCTGGATGTCTACCTTGAGATCGGCCATGTTATAACTTGTGGTTACAACAATTCTGACAATATCATATCCAAGAATGAAGGACGATAGCTTGGCAAGTGATTGCTTACCTGATCCACCGACTCCTACAAGTAAAGCAGATCCCACTGGAAGGTCAATGATTCTTGCAATTCTTGAAATATGCTCCATGGCTTGGTTGAAGAGGACGAGGTTCATGCTTGCAACCTGATCGTTGTACTCTTCAAGCTTGGCCTCAAGAATGCCTTTGAGGTGCTCCATGGACTTGATGGGAAGGTATGCTGGCTCGTGAGATTCACAAGCGGCAACATATGAGGTGTAGAGCAGTGGCTCAGCATGGACATCCTCAGGCTTCATATCTGAGAACTCCTTGAGACCATTGGTCATAAAGCCATTGTATGACTCAATATCTTATTCTGTGATGAGTCTATCTCTCCAAGTTCTGTGGCACTCGTGAACCCACATTCTTACAATACCGAGAGGATTGTTCTTGTAAAGATTTGGCTGAGCCAGCATAAGGTTTTGAACAATTGCAGAGAAGTCTCTCAAGTTGAACTGGTAGTGGAACTTGAGGGCCGTAGGCATAAACTGGGCAGAGTTTGCAATTGCCAAGAACACCGTCATCGTAGCATTAACTAGTTTTGCCGCCAGCGGAGCAGTTGATGCGTCGAAAGACTACATGTGATTATCCAGAATCTAATGATAGATTGTCTTGAGAATTTCCTTCTCAGCGGTCAAGCAAGAAATGAGAGTGAAGTGTCTGGTAAGTCTAAGATCGACAATGAAGGATCCTGACTTAGGGTTCATGCAAGCGGTGAACATGATATCAACGAGATATTTCTTCTCCTCGAGATGGTCTCTGTCATACACAACACCATAGTCGATAATCTGTCTCACGAGACAGATTGGGGACTGAGTACCGAATCTGTCGAGGTATGGCATGTTGAGATCGTCCATGAAGTAGATGAGAGTCTTGCTTGGTGGAGGTCCGTAAGTTCTACCAGCTCTCTTGTCTACTTGGGACTCAATGACAACTTGTAGTGCCTTGGAGTCAGTGTAAGAGTTGAAATTCATGGAGGCACTGAGAGTAGACTCTTTGTCAAGAGCTGAGAAGTAGTTTTTGATGATGGTGGTCTTACCAGTACCAGCTTTACCGACGTAGAGCATACCTTTTCTTGCGTTCACATGGATGTTCAAGAGGAAGTCTTGTCTAGTAGTTTCAGCAGTTGGAACAACAATGTTGCTGAATAGACCTTCGAAACCGGTATCAAACTCTGATACTTTAGTATCCCAAGACTACCAGCACATCTCGATTGGGTCATAGAAGTAGTCGAAGCACTGTCCAGGATCTGGGAACTTTGGCTTAGCTTGACTCTTCATAGCATTGTTGAAGGAGATCTTGTCCTCGTTTAGGGATCCTCCATAGGACCACATCATGGCGAAGACAAAGAATGCCTCATAGATAGTCTTGATCTCTTCTTCCTTGTTCTCCTCTCTCAACCTCTTGTAGTGGTCGTGCTGTTGTTTGTTCTAGTGGAGGAAATTGTAGAGATGGTCGATAATGGTACAGAGAGATGAGACCTGAGCCATCTCGCACACTGGGGCGATGTGCTCCTTTGACTTGTTGTCTTCAAGGAACTGGTCGTTCAAGTAGGTACCAAGAGAGAGGGTGAACACGTTCTCTGCGAACTCGTCGTGGCTCTTCTTGTACTTGGACAACCATGAGTCGAAGTAGGGCCTCCAGCCGATATCACTATCGTTGACGAAGAGCACACCTCCTCTAGACACGGTAGCTGGAGTGGCGTTTTTAAGATGAGAGATCTCTAGAATAAGTCTCATCTCTGGAGTAAGTGGAATTCTCTCCTGAGACACAAGGGTCAATACCTTGTTATCATCCATGACAGTGTTGAGCGACTCAATCCACATTGGATCGATATCTCCATCAAGGATAATCCACTTGTACTTGTGGTGGGGCTTATATGGACCATTGTTTTTGTTCATATCTCTCATGATGGTTGAGAGGACACCATCCTTCCACTCCTTGGTCTTTGGATTCATGCAACCGAAAAGCTCGTCAGCAGTGACGGCCTTTGGATCAATGATTTCGGAAATAGTGTCATCACCACTCTTGGTTTGGGCATCAGCAAGGATCTTCCAGATAGCTGATTTGGCAGTTCCTGGGTTACCAATAATGAAGCAGCAATGTCTGACCACAAGGATCTCAGAAAGTTGGACGCACTTGAGTACGAATCCATCCTCAGCTTGGAGTCCACAGTCCTTGGTGCTAACTCTAACTCTAGCTTGAAGATCCTCGTCAATTTGTGGTGGAGCTTCGATACCTGGGAACAGGTTCATGATAAGTCCAAGGAAGATCTGTCTATCGTCAACAACAATCTTTGGCCAGTTGAAGTCTCTTAGACCTCTCATGAGGATAAGATCCTCACTAACATCTGGTTCAGCTCTCTTAAGACCACCAGCCTGTCTCAATACAGATTTGACAGCTCTGAGTCCCCAATCATAATGGACTTGCTTAGAGAGAAGACTCTTGGCAAGATTGTAGAGGGTCATGAACTTCTTGGAGAGATCTTTGGCAGTGGCGAAACCTTCAGACATAAGCATGTTCTCGCAAATGAGCACGATGTCTGGCACAACCATTGCACAACTTCTGAAGAGGGCCTTCAAGTTCTCTGGAAGCTCGGTTCTTCCGGCGTAACCTGGGTTCATTGTGATGAAGAATCCGACAGTAAGTCTGAGACCGATATCCTCTTCCATGAAGTTGAACATGTTCTTGGCTGGATTGAGCTTCATCTCCTTGAGGGCATCAAGTACTGACTTAACTTGAGTGGAGACGACAGAGAGCACATCAATAGAGATTCTATTGAATTCATCGAAGCATCCCCAAGATCCAGTTTGGGAAAGTCCCATGAAAATCTGACCCATAGATAGATAGTTCATCTGATCAGAGCAGTTGAACACAACGACTTGAAGTCCGAGAGCTCTTCCAAGATCCTTGGTAGTCTCAGTCTTTCCAGTACCAGCTGGTCCTGCTGGAGCTCCTCCCATGGTCAAGTTAAGAGCTTGGGTAAGGGTGATATAGCATCTATCAGTAAGTGGGGTAATGACGAGTCTACCGCAATTACCAACGTACTCGTAGTTGTAGTAAGTCTACCAGTCGCAAATTCTGGAGATGCAAGTTCTCTTGGCGTCCTTTGGATTTTTCAACTCGAGATAAAACTTGAGTTGTGATTGCCAGATGAACAAACCTTGGTCTTGGATCTTTCTAGCTACGAAATCCTCAACAACATCTCTCTCATGCACATCAATGGTAATGATGGTAATGATCTTGACTCTGAGATCTTTGCTTCCACCGAGATCAGTTCTGACTCTCTCAATGAGGTGTCTGATTCTCTGAAGAATTACGGACAAGTACTCCTTCATAGCAGTCTCACTTCCTCCTTCGAGCTCCTCAAAAGCTCTGGTGGTTTCCTCGGTCCAGAGGATTTGGGTGGCGAGGAGAGAGATCTGGGCGCAGTAGTCTTCGAGCCAGTCGTGTCTCTTCTTGCCATCGATGTCCCAAGCGTCAGCAGTGACTTTAGCATCATCAGCGACCTCTTGAAGGGTAAGTTGCATGGCCCTCTCGAGATCACAAAGGTAGTTCTCGACGGCTCCAGCACAGTGGAATGGTTAAACGAATTAAACATACTCACCTTCCTTGGACCACATTCCCTTTGCGCTCTTGGCTGGACTTTGGATTCCTGGTCCTTTAATGAAGTCAAGACTCTTCATTCCATCGAAGCAATCTCCAAGATACTCGTCAACCTTCTCTGGGTTGTTACCGTTGGAAAGGATATCAAGCAGAGCTTGATTTGAGACGAAGTAGAATCTTGGGAACACCTTTTTCTTCTGCTCAAGATACTCGTTAAGAGCTTTCTCGCACATTTCGATATCGGTGAAGAGGCCATTAAGTGTCTCCTCTCTGCCATCCCAAGTACAAGCTGTGATGACTGCTGGATCCTCGTAGGCTTCTCTCATCAGATCCTTGAAGAGGAGGTCGATGCCCTCGAATCTCTTGGTGTCGTCTGGAAGCTGGGCTCTGATATCATCAGAAGCCAAGAAGATTGGCTCAAGTCTTTGCCAGTTTCTCTGCACCTTCAACCAGATTTGAATGACCTGATCGACAGTCTTGAGATTCTTTTGCCAGTGAAGAACTCTCTCCTTGAATTCTTCAACATCCTTCGAGGCCATCATTCCCATGAGCTCCATAGCGTGTTGTTCGACGAACTCAACGATCTCATCGATTGCTCCGAGAACGTAGACTTCTTTATGCATTTTGAAGTCGAAAATTTGCTCTTCCCAGGTTGACTGGATAATGTTAAGCTTAAGCTCGATCTTAGCTTCCTTGGTGGCTCCATCGACAAGCTCAGTTACTTCCTCAGCGTACTTATGAAGCTCAAGCTGAATGAGATCCTCAAGGCAGAAAGCTGGTGATTGGAAAGCAACTTATTTCTTGGTGAAGGCCATGAGCTTCTTCCAATGTCTCTCTTGCATCTTATCTGAATGAAGTTGAGAAATCAATGGAAGAATGGTGTTCATGTTCTTAACTCTCTCGTTGAGGGCCATGAAAGATTTCCAGTTTTTGATCTCTTTGTTTGGACCACTCTGAGGGTTGCATTGCTTGGTTTGCATGTCTCTGATTTGGCCACTAAGGGCGTCGACATTAATCTTGTCCCATTTGGTAGTCTTCCAGGCATCAAACTGGAAATCAATGAGGGAGATGAGATCCCACATCATCTTGAGGCTGCAAAGCTCATTTCTGCAGTCCTTAAGTTGCTTGTAAGTCGATTTTTGCATATCGAAAAGAGTCTCGAGATTGTTAAGCTCTGATGCTTCAGCCTCAAAGACACCAGTTTTCTCATAGTACTCGCTGATGGCCTCATAGGCTTTGGCAATGATCTCTGGTGAGGAGTTGGAAATGTTGTATGGGCAGTACTTCTGGAATTCCATTCTGTACTCACCGACCTTGATCTCGAACTTTCTGAGTCTGTCCTTGATATTTCCAGCCTCTTGGTTCTGGAGAGGAAGAATAGCTTCCTTGACTGGTCCAAGTGATTTCTCACTGACATCAATAAGGGAAGTCTTGGAGTTCTCAAGCTTCACGAGGAAGTCCTCGTCCATCTTGAGGGCGTGTTTCTTGAGAAGAACGACGGTCTGTTTCATTGGCTCAATCTGCTCAAGGGTTCTGTCCTTGATCATCTTGACATCTCTCAAGTGAGTCATGACTCTCATGAGGGTCTTTTTGTTCTTTTCGGTCTCAGCATCTGGTGGGAGCACCTTGATTCCCTCGCTAACTTCGTTAATGAAGGCGTCCATGTTCTTGATTTGTCTCATGGTGTTGTCGAGCAAGAAGTTTTGATAAGTGTCGATCCACTAGCTCACGGTATTTTGGAGCTCCTTGATCAAAGGAGTGGCGTTGACTCTCAACCAGCCGATATCGACGGTGGTCTTCATCTCTGCGATTTGGACCTTGATGCTAGAGAGGAAGGTAATCTTCTCATCGAAAGCAACTAAGTCTGGTTTCTTGGTCTGAACACCATCAAGGATCTTCTCGGCCATCCAGTTGAAGGTCTCATCCTCCTCTGGCTCTCCGTCATCGTTGAGTTTGGTGTGTGCCATCTCTCTTGGATCATCACCTGTGTCCAAGAAGGCCTGGAAGCTCTCTGCTAGAGTCTCTTTCCAGAGGAACTCCTTGTCCTTGTACTGATCAAGGAACTGCTCAGTAGCGAGCTCGATGTCATGGAAGTTGTGGGAGAGCTGTTGAATGGAACCAAAGAGCTCAAACTGATCTTTGATCTCTGGAAGGTAATCTCCTTGACCAGAGTCAAGTCTAACCATCTGAATAGCAATAGAGATGAAGTCATCCTGAATCTTCTGGAGAATGTCTCTGATACCATTGTCTCTGCTGTTTGATCCAATGGATGGCTCGAACACGACCTCTCTGTCTCTCAAGTCGACCTTGATGTCGAAGATTGGTTGCTTGGCGAACTATTTGTTGTATGGGATACTGATCTACTCGGCAAGGTAGCTCATTGAGCAGTTGATACCATGAGTGACTCCCTCGATGACTAGGCCGTTAACATAGTCAACATAAGAGAGCCAGTTCTGAGACTTCTTGTCTGGCTTGATAGCATCTGAGGACTCTTTCAAGAGCTTATGGATATCCTTTCCATGCTTCTCGATCTCTTCAAGTCTTGGGGCAACTTGAGATTGATGAGTCTGCTCAAGATCCTCAGGGAAGAAGGGTTTAGCCTTTCTCTCAAAGAGTGGTTTCTCCCAATTGGCCATCATATCCTGGATCTTGTTGACGTTGTCCTTCATTCTCTTGACAAGCTCATCGACTTCGTTGACGATGCTCATAGCACCTCTGATGAATGGATTAATGTTTTGAGAGTTCCATTTGAGCTCCTCAATACCTGGCTTTAGGCTCTAGTTCATCTTCTCGATTCTTTCATGGAGAAGTGGCTTCTCTACTGGAAGCAGGGTGGCCAAGATTCCGTTGTACATGTCAACGATGATGTCAAGGTTTCCAGTTTGGGTTCTGTAGACGTCCACCTTTTTGTAGAGCATAGCAGCTCTCTCTGGTACGGAGATGTCCAACAACTGAAGGTACTTGACTTCTCTAAGGAGTCTGACAAGTACTGGGTCGAAGTTGACTCTGACGAAGCCCTCCTCTGCAAGTGGGGTCTCCTCTCTGACAAGGAGGAACTTGTTGAGTTGGTCCTCAGTGTTGTCCTCGACGCCTTGCTCCCATTGCTTGATCTTGAGGTCATTGTACTCATTGAGGTTCTTGCAAAGGGAGATGTAGAGCTTTTGGACGTCCTTATACTCCTCTCTATCTTGGATTGATTGGGAGAGGACACCGAGCTTGTCCATTGGCTCTCTGATTCTCTCGATGAGACCTTGAGTCCAGTTGATGGCACCAGCGATTGGTGGCAAGTTGGAGGAAATTGGTGATCTCTCATCAGTCTTGTCAACCAAGGCTTTACCCTCGTTGAAGATGGTGGCCACAATCTTGAGGTCTTGCTTGTAGAGGTCGAGCAGGGTGATGTGCTTCTTTTCCAGCTCGTCCTGGATGATTGGTCTTTGGAGAAGTCCCTCGAAGGAGTCGAGGAGCTTGAACTTACCGATGATGGTGTCGCAGTCATCGAAACCTTGGGTAAGGATTGAGGCAAGTCTTCTCTCGAGCTCCTTGATTCTTTGTCTGAACTTGTAGAAGTCATCCTCGAAACCTTTTTGCTCGATGTCCATGATGTCATAGTCGACCTTGGTGAACTCATCAACAGCAGCATTGAACTCGTCGAAGATGGTCTTGATGGAGGCAGTAAGAGTCTTACCCTTGGTGTTACCGATTTCAATTTTTGAGAGTTTGCTGAATTGAATGATGGTAGTGGTCAAGTGCATGATGTCGTTGCATCTCTCTTGGAAGTTGTCAAGTCTCACGAAGAGAGCGTTGGTGGTGATCTTCCATTGGTTCTTGGACTTGGCCTTGTACTCAAAGTAGGCATCCTTGAACTTGGAGCACACATCAAGAGCGTGGGTCAGCTTGTTGTGAGCCTCCTTCTCCTCACCAGACTTGATGAAGTTGAAGATCTCCTCACCGCTGATGTTCTGTCTGCACTGCTTGATGATGGCATTGCAGATTTCTCTGATGAGAACGACAAGTCTCGATGGAGTGTTGTAGTGCTGGGAGAATTGCCAGATGAGCATGATGGTGTGCATGATTGGCACGAAGAGATCAGCCATGTCTGACAGCTCCTTGCTTGGGTCAGTGAGCTCCAAGAAGAGGTCCTACAAGGTCTTGAGGTACTTGTAGTTCTCGTTGGCCTCAAGTCTGGCGGTCTGAACTTCCTTCTGGAGCTTACTAAATGGTCCAGTGTAGGTGGATTTGTTCTGCTCGAGGAACTTGAGAACCTTCTTGATCTTCTCTGAGCTGAGTTGGTCGCAGATGGAGTTCAAGTTGTCGCTCTTGTTCTTCCAGAAGTCGATCTCAGTGTTTGGATCTGGGTGGTTACCGTTCTTCAGTGCGCTCTCTGGGTCTTGCTTGAGGACGCTCTTGATTTGCTTGGTCCAGTGGATGATGGCACCCTCAAGAATCTGAGCCTTGTCCTTGCTGGAGGTCTTCTCACTTGAGGTAACGTCATTGGCTGGAAGTGGAAGCATGGTTCTACCTTTCACCTGTCCGATGGTCACATAGGTGTGAGCCAAGAACACATGGAACTTGTCCATGAGGTCCTTTGACACAAGATCTGACCAGCCGATCATGTTGAGAGGGTTTCCAAGCACAGGCATGTAGACATCATGACATATGAGGAACATGTTGTTGAGGATGTCTCTGTTGACCTCCATGAAAATGGTTTCTTGCTCCATGTTCTCCTTGGTCAACTTACCGCCTCCGTCCATATCCTTCTTTTGTCTCGCTCTCAAGATAAGAAGAACCTTCTTCTTTATCTTATCGAGAGTTGGGACCTCAGGTTGGATCACGAGTTTGTCAGCACCTTAAGGTACCGCAAAGAGATACATAAACATGGGCGAATCATCTACGAAATCAGCCAAGTTTTTCTTCACATCATCGTTGGTTTTGATAGCATCAAGCTTATCATCTGGGATCTTTCTCATTCCCAGGTAGATAAGAGCAGTCTTGAGGATGTAGTCCTCAGGATCATGATTAGTTTGTGTGAAAAATGCCATATGGTT
>Ga0129326_1223786_pt1 | contig 14102 bp, 1 predicted proteins | sample CPBNA2_2_FD_105427 | JGI IMG/M metagenome (GOLD analysis project Ga0129326, IMG submission 105427) | Freshwater to marine salinity gradient microbial communities from Chesapeake Bay, USA - CPBay_Spr_15_0.2_RNA2 (Metagenome Metatranscriptome) | ecosystem: Environmental > Aquatic > Marine > Coastal... | reverse complement strand
TAATAATAATAGTTCACTGCCTGTCAGTGCCAATTAATAAAATGAAACAAAATCTTTTACCCCTGTACTACACGAAAGCCCTAAAGTTTCCAAATTATAACTTACAACCCCAACAAATTACTGAAATGCCTCGAACAGCACTGCATTCCACCCTAACAGCCATTCACTAGCACCCACTACCATATTCACAAACACTACAAGTTGAGCGCCTACTCCCGGGACAGCAGCAAAGCAACGCCCCTAAGAACCCAGTGAGACGGGTCTCTGTCCGTTTTTAATTTAACCGAAAACACGTAACCAAAATCAGTACGCTTGGGAGTGGTGTATACCGGACAGTCATAGTACTTGTGGTCTCCTTTACCCGCCTTTTTACTCTGCTTCTCCGAAGTGACAGCAGTGACTTTGATGATAGGCATTGGCGTGAAGAGCTCCTTGGGGCTTGATTCTACCAGCTGCCTCTCTTTGGGGTCTGTGGCGGAGGCGCCCCAGGAACTGCCCTCCAAGAACATACCGTGGATAAACACTCCTTCGTCAGGGGGGCTCTTGACGCGACGCAGGTCTTGTTGGTCGGTAACTTCTGTTTTCAGGATAACATCGTCTAAGGCCCATTTTTGCTCTCTGTGGCGACGGGTGATCTCCTGTCTAGTCGCAGTCAGAAAACCTTGGGGATTGTAGAAGCCAGTGAGCCAGTACGACACCGGTCTGCTGTTTGTGAGCCAGTGCGTCAACTGCTTCTCACGTTCGACTATACCATTAAACCACAGAGAAAGCGAAGGTAGAGTCCAAGCGGTCTCCTCACCGCTTGAGTCCGTATACCAATGTACAGGCGGTTTGCCGTCAAACACGCAGTCAAGAGCTGATATCAACAGAGGGGTCATGATGATCTCTCCATTGATGGCCAGCTTCAAGTCTACCAATGTGTTGCGAACGTTGGACATGGTGGCGTTCAGGCGATTAATTTCCTGGTACAAAAACACGTTCAGAGGAATAGAAAATCCATCCACTTTTCCCTCTGGTTTGTAACCGAGAACAAATTCAACTTCAGATTTGGGGCGTTTTCTAATAAGGTCCCGTACGTCCTCGTCCTTGTAGCCCTTGGGAAGTATCGCCAACAGCTCTTCTGCCTTTTCAACCACAATGTCTTCACGAGTCTTACTGTTGCCCTTCGTACTGGTCTCCCTCGGCTGGGTGTCCGCGATAGTGTTAAGAATATACATCGTTTCGTTCGTTCCGAAGGTTAGATCAGCGTTCACATGGAGGCCAAATATCTCTGGGGAATCGTGGGAAGGAAGGTCTTGCACATACTTCCTGAAAGCTTCGATGTTATCGGCGTTCGGAATTTTGTACTGGAACTGTCCGTGGGCCGGGGCAAATGCAAAGTCATCTAACATGATGTCGGGGGCTAGCCAGGTGTTTCCGAAGGTGTTAAAGAGAATACGGTCGAAGTCGTCAGTGATGCGCCCGCCGTACTGTACCTCACATATCATGTATTGGACAGTGGGCCAGCTAAGATTATGGTTCGCGAAAGAGTGCTTCTCAAGGAAGGTGAGTGAGGCCTCAAGATCGGGGGTGTTAAATTCATAAGGAACAGCCCAGCCAATGGAACCAAATTTTCTTCGCTCTTGCACAGTCGAATGGAGGAAGCACAAACAGAACACCAGTCTGCGCCATTCTTCCGTCTCGACACGGGCTAGACGCTCAGCATCTACTACCGACGTGTATGACCGAAGTAAACCTGCCCTCATACCTCTTGGGGGTTCGTTGGTAACTTTAATACTCATCTGCAATAACGTGATTGGAAAATCAGGGTGCGGTTCACAAGTGATCCACAGGCGGAAATTGGGGTCAGGCGTTTTCTCTTCAGCCCATTTTGCTAAGTCCTCGTGGAGGTGATTCATAAACCCAAGTCCTAAGTGACAGTTTTGTAACAAAGCCCAGGTTCCGTTCTCCATAGCTTGTTCTACAAGCTTGGCCGCAGGCGCCTCCTGGCCCTCACCCATGGAAACAGGGAATACCTTAACACCCTGCTTCTTCGCTAAATCTTGTAACTGGGAGGTGGGATCAGCACCCGGAGTCAACAACAAGACAATGGGTGTCATTGTGCTGCTATCAGCAAGCACGTCATCTAAACGCACAGGTACAGCTTCAGTGTAACGTTCGCCCAAATTGATACCAATAAAGTCATTGGCTGCATTAAGAGCGCGATCATCGCGGAAGCAGCGAATCAGTAGGAACCTCATAAAGGCACCTGATGGATGACTTTGCAGCCTATCCTCCAGACGGGGAATTTCCTTGTCTTCAGGGGCCCCCGCTTCGTACCATTTCCGCCACTCCACTTCATTTTGCTCTACTGCTGATTTCAGATCACCAAAAAACTCCAACGACTGGGAAAGTTGACAAATATTCAGCCACGCAGATTGTATTAGCCATTCAAACGGCTTGCGGGGCACCATGTCGACAGTGAGAGCACTTCCACCCCGCAACAAAAGGTTTATCATGCCCTGAGTCAGTGGACCATCAGCTCTTGATAATATTTGCAAGCAAACCATCAGCTTAAATGTTAGCTTGTCCTTCTCGAAAAGTCCACGGTTTATGTTGATGTAGACATCGTACGTGAGACGACCTATTAGCTCTTCCACACGTTTTGCTACTAGTCCAGTAGTATGAGTGTCCGACATAGAACCATCAAACCATATCAAAAATTGCCGCAGCGATGTCTGATACATACAATTGATGCCTGACAGTGCGACGATAACAAAGTAAAGTATACTACCCCTAGTAGCTACAGGACGGTACTGCTCTCTTTTCTTGTTGATAATCTGTTCAGTACCCTCCGACAACACAATTTTTTCTTTCACCTCCTGGGCCTTTGTCTTTGTATCAGCTAACACACCGATGAGTTGAACATCATCGAGAAGGTTACCTTCACTGGCAGAAAGCCGTTCGAGGAGTTGCTTGTCTAAAGTCTGCAAAGCTATAGTGTTGGCATTTACCTCTTCAATGAGTTTCTTTCGCTGTTCTTCAAGTGACTTCTGCTCCTGCTGAATAACACGACTTAGAAGTTGGTCCTCCAATCCAGATTGGGTTACAGAAAAGTCAATGATTGTTGTCTTGGCTGAGAGTTCAGGGGAAAATTTCGGGTTAGACAGTTTGGTAACAAGATACATGCGGAAACCCATGTCAATTGTGATCGCTTTTTCTCCCAACATGATAAAAAACTTTTTACCACGGGGCATGAAGTTCTTCTCTAAAACAGGATCAAACATGGGGTCAACTTCTTTAACCACACCCTCAATGAGGAGGGGCTTACCTTCCTGAAGGCAAAACTCTAGTTGATCGCGTAAGCTACTATTGTGAAGAGTCGTTGGGCCAAAGTGAGGAAAATAGTCGTTTTCCCTCTTTTTCAGCCATGCCATCGCCTGACCTTGCGGGTCGATAAGCAGAGGGTAGCGGCTGGCTTTAGTGACCAAAATACCGTTCTGGATAGAGAGGTCATCTTTGGGCAAGCCTTCCGAATTCCATTTGGCGACGGTACCATCGTCGACCAAAAACTGATTTAAGTGAAGGTCCTTAGTTACAGGAATCCCTTTAGCCAAACAGTCCTTCAAGAAATAACGATCCATAAGCTTCTTGCGGAATTCATAGTTGAAGGGGCCTAGGTAAGACACAAAAGCACAAGCAAGGGCGCAATCGCCTACTAATTTCAGTTTGTTTGCTTGGAAAACCTGAGCATCTGCAGCCCAACGTCCTTTCTCTGAAGATAAACTTTTGATAAGATTATTGGCAGCAATCATTTTTTCTTGTAACTCCTTTGCCTTTTGCTCCAACATAGATTTTTCTTTCATAGTCTTGGAGAAATCCTCTTGCAAGCCGTCCACTTCATCCTGAGCAGCTTTACTACTAGCCTTCGCAGTTGCCAATTTTCCCATGGCAGCGTCGTACAAACCAGTCTTAATCTTAAGTTGTTCAAGCTTAGGACCCACGATGAGGGAAGCTTTGTGGTATGAGGCCATGGCAATAACCCACTTACACAGACCTTCTGCGGCGTTGGCCACTTGCTTGGCACGCTCTGCGTTGAAATCGGGAACAGTGAGATAGGGTTCGAGAAACTCCATAGTTTCTTCGTTGATGGCGTCTTTCTCTTCGTTGGAGAAATCTAATAATGTCTTGATAAATCCTGACTCCACCATCATTTTCTTTGCGTGCGAAGCATAAGAATCAGCAATAAACATCTGGGTCTTATCTTTACTGATCTTAATTTCCATAGGGGCGACCTTGTCGAGGCTTCTCTGGTTGAGGATCAGCACGCAGTCCATAATACGTTTGATCAAATCGACAGGATTACCGAACTTCTGAATCAAGCTGATATCCTTTTTATTGATAGAACGCGCAGCTTTCTCCGCAGCATGGACGAAAGGCATAGCTTGTTCAAGTTCTTTGTTAGCGACAGCACGCTCCTGGTTAATAATATTAGCCGTCTTAGCGCACTTCTCTTCGATGCTATCGGCGTGTGCCTTCTTAATATTTGCTTCCTTGGCACCCACTTCCAACTTTTCAAGCATAGCAGTGGCTTCCTTTTCGGCTACAGCTAGATGAATATTCTGCTGCTCCAAGACGCCTTTCATCCTATCAACATCAATTTCAGCTTCCTTGAGTTTCTGCAGACCTAATTGTACGTTTCGCTGCTGAGCCGAAATTCCGTCCAGCTTTTCTTTGTAGATTTTTTTGTAGGAGTTGATAAAAGATAGGTAAGATTTGGGGGTCACATGGACAGTTCTTCTAAATTTACTGAGATATTCGGAACAGGCCTCGGTGACAAGATCGTGCACGTTAGCGATGTGCTCGACTAGCTTACCAGGGATCGTGCTATCACCCACTTCCATCTGAAAGTTTGCGTCTTCAGAAATAAATTTTTGAGAAACGTCAATGAGGGCCTGCTGGGGCCAACGGAGGAACCAATCAATGTTACAGCCGCTGATCAACCCAGGAAATCTACGGGCTCTTTCGGCGAACTTCTCGTTGGCGGGGGAGAAGCACAGAACGATATGAAGATTATCTCTGATACGCTGAATGAAGTATTTGTATAAATTATCAGGAGTATCAACAAAATCAGGAACCTCATGCTTGGCAGCATTGCGAAGCTCTGAGACCATCATATCACGCTCGTCTTTGGGAAAAAGACCGGCAACTTCACCTGTGGCTAAGATAGCATTGATGTATTCTAGGAACTCTTCGTTAATAATTTCAAAATCGGTGAAGATCCAAGTCAATTTCTTGCCTTCTTTACCCACCATAATGAACATCTTCTTGATATCTTCGAGGAAATCAGCCAATTTGTAAGTACGCGTGAGAGAGATCTGGAAGCAATCCTGGCGTGCTATAAAAGCAGCGAGTCGTGTTAAACTCTGTCTACCAGATCCACCAATACCAACCAACAAGGCAGAACCTCGGGGCATGGTTATCACACGGGAGATTCTCATCATGTGTTCTAGAGCATCCTGGAACAGCACAAGCTCCATAGTTCTTCGTGAGGGCTGCTCGTTATACTCGTGAAGAAAGTTGTCTACGCGGGTGAGTAAATTGGGAATAGATTCGACGGGTTCGTACACTTTAGGAGTTTCTACTAAAAGCTCAATATCTTCTGGGTCGGCGATATCATCCCTAAGGAAATTCACAAAATAAATGGGATCTTTGCGCTCGTTGATGGTACGAGCAATAGAATCACCGAAGCGGTTGATCGTAACCTTCATGAGGGTGTCTTTGAACCAATTCTTGTCCTTGAAAGACACGAGTCTGTCACAGAACACGCGCTCGCACTCATGCATCCACAACAAGGGGAGATTGTTACCTGACTTGATAACTTCCAACTCCGAAGATAATACACCCTGGAAAACGCGAGAAAGGTCTCTCATGTTAAAACTATAATGAAATTTACTTGGAGTGGGCAACATTTTCGCGCGCACTTGAAGCCATAGCTCGATGGTGGCAGTAGTCATGGAAGGTACCAATTGAAGTAGTGACTGGGACTCTTCAAAGCTACCCCGCAACATGGATCCGTAAATATTATCGATAGATTGCTTGGAAGGAGGGGTTACGTTAAATACATAGAAGTAGCGTTTGAGACGGCTAGGAATATCGTTCCGGCCACCACCTGGATGCGTCATAGCACCAATAAACTTAACATTATCGATTCGCAAGAAGTCACCTCTCCTATCTTTTTCAAGAGAGTAAAAACCTCTATCTTCAATTATCTGACGAACAAGCTCCAAAGTGGGCTGATCGCCCCACTTGTTGATCTCGGGCATTGATAGATCATCTAGGAATACTGTCATAAATCTTCCACCTGGGGGCGCGTAAGTTTTACCTTGGCGTTTCTCGATATCAGCTTCGATACTAGCTTGAAACATGCCAGCAGTTGTGACGGACGAAAAATTGACTTTCTTGAGCAACATCTTGCTGCTATCAAAAAGGTTGGTGTACTGTAAAACAATAGATGTCTTTGCAGTACCACAACTTCCAACGAGTAGAACAGGCTTGCGGAGCTTTTCCAATACCATATCAATAAGATATTCAGCTCGAACACTGTCTACAGTGGGAACAAGACAAGTAGAAAATTTGAACCGCTCAGCATCATACTCCCAGTCCGTTGCTTCCCACCGCTCCCACTCCATCGTCTCTTCGCTGACGAAGTATTCATATATAGTTTCGTCTTCTCTGAGTTCAGGCATATTGTCTGGGGCAATTTTAAAGATAAACTCGCTAAACTTAACACGGTCGTCAGCTTCAAGCAGGCCACCCAAAGACCAGGTGATTGCATACACAAGCAGACGCTCAAGATGGTCTTGCTCGAACAATTTTTGATCATCAACGCTATCCTGAAGAAGACCATGCATAAGAGTAAAGCAGTTAGAGACCAAATGACTGGCGGTGGCCTTCATGCACTGCGTGGTGGAGCGGCGGAGCCAGTCTAATAATTCAGACTCAACAATAAATTTGTTGTAGAGCTCTTGGATGATGACTCTTTCTTCCTCGCGTCTCGCCATCAGCCACGATTCAACAATAGGCGTGTGACCCAAATCTGAGCTACTCACGTAGATAATTCCAGCACGGGATACAGTGGCAGGGGAAGCATTGCGAAGATCTTCGATTTCGAAGAGCAAGCGAACGTTGTCTGTCATGGCAATGCGGTCGCCATTTGCAAGCGTCAACAGTTTATTGTCGTCGAGGACACTATTTAGACTTTCAATCCAGATAGTATCGACAGGTCCATCGCACACAATCCAGGTGTTGTGCTTCTTCACGTCGTTATACTTGGCCCAAAGGCTAGAGAAAATTCCGTGGGTCCACTCACCTGAGATAAGATCTCTGTCTCCAAACATCTCCTCGGCTTTGATAGCCTTCGGGTTCATGCGGACTAACAAGTGCTTCTCGTGGGACAGTGTCAAGGCTTCTAGAAGGACACGAATAGCGGTGGATTTACCTCCTCCAGCAGGACCAACCATCATAATACCATAACGAACAAGAGAAGTTTCATACAACTGCACGCACTTGGTAACCCAAGAGTCATGGTGCACGAGGCCATTATCTGCGATCACCTTTCGCATAGCCGCTTCCTCCTCTTCGAAGAAACGTTTTTCCGGACTTTTCTGGTTGGGGAACAGGTCGTGGAGTAAGGAGATGAAGAGGCCGACATCATCCGCTACAAGTTTGGAGAGGTTCATGTCACGTAGTGTTCGCATCATGAGCATTTCTTCCAAGTCGTCGCGGTCCCGTTGCTCCTCCTTTGCTAATTCGACGCGCAAATTTACGCCGGCAGTTCTGAGAACAGAAAGGACGTTACGAAGACCAAAATCGTAGTGTTTCTGTACACTAAGTTGCTCCTCACAGAGGTTATACAGGGTTTTGAACTTCTTTGCCAGGTTTACGAAGCCGATGTATCCGTAAGAAGCCAGTTTCACTTTGATGATAATCTCACGATCTGCTAACATCATTGCTATGCCCCTGAATTGGGCCTTCAAGTTTTCCGGCAGGCTATTTCTACCCGCATATGTGGGATTCATGGTAATAAAAAAGCCGCAGCGGGCGTCCAATGCAACTTCGACATCGTCGCCGGGGAACAAGAAATTATCCAAACGTGCTCGCATGGCTGTAAAGATAGACTCTACTTGTTGAGCAACCACAGACAACACCTCCAACTCGATGCGGTTAAACTCATCAAAACATCCCCAAGAACCACTTTGGCAGAGACCCTTGAAAAGTTTGGCAGTTTCAGCTGTATGCATTTGATCGGAGCAGTTGAATACGACGACCAGCTTTCCAAGAGCACGACCTAGATCTTTAACGGTTTCGGTCTTACCAGTTCCAGCTGGACCAGCTGGGGAGGCTCCAAAACACATACCCAAAGCTTGAGATACCGATATATAACAACGGTCGGTGAGGGGAGTGACGACCAGGCGCTCCTTACAACCTAAATACTCGTAGCAGTAGGCAAAATCGACATCAGCAATTTTGACTACGCACTCATCCTCTTCGGGGACCCAGTAGCAGCGAAGTTGTTTCTGCCATTCGAAATCGTAGGCATCTCGGAGTTTTTTCTCTTTAAACCGCTTAACCAGGCCATCCAACACGTCCCGCTGGTGAACTTGGATCGTAATCAAGGTCTCGATCTTTGTACGCTCCATTTTGGTGGGGATGTCTAGAGTGGTCTGGGTAGCTAGCTCGGCTAATACTCCCGCTTGTTTTTTATTGGCAGTTAATAAACTGTTCTTCTCGTGTTTGGCACGGTTTAGAGCTTCTTGCACGTCTGAGGTCCACATGAACTGAATACCAAGTAAAGCCACCTGTGCAGGGTAGGAGGTAACAAAGTCAACCAGGGGCATGGCATCATAATCCCTGGCACCTCTTCTGACGACGTCTTTGATACTCCTGTTCATCTCCTTCAGGAGCATAGCAAGCCAGTCCTCAATGTTACCTTTGGCAACAACGGGCTTGGTAAGGGGGATAACTTCTTCGTCTTGGGCACCATCAACACCAGCCTTGATGGCTTTCATTTTAATGATGTTGTTACCTTGGAACTCAACGCGGTTAATAGAGTCAAAAATCTTAGAGAAGCAATCCTGGACGGCATCCTTGTCGGACCCCTGACTCAGAATCAACAACAGAGCGGGATTAGATAAAAAGTAAAAACGAGGAAATTTACCTCGTTTGGCCTCAAGATAACCATCAAGAGCTTTCTGGCATTTCTCCAAATCAGTGAACATGGTAGGAAGCATATTTTTGATGTATTCATTCTCGCAGCTGTCAACCACGAGTTTGAGGTCTTTGGCTTTATTCATCATACGGGTAGTCCACTCTTTGTCAACTTTCATAAACACGCGGGTGTCTTGCGGCATCTGCCTGGCAATATCACCACCAGTAAAGACGGCCTCCAAAGACATCCACAACATCTGGACCTTGATCCAATGTTCCAAAGTATCATTAACATCAGATAGCTTCTTCAACCAGCTGTTCGCAACTTCTCTGAACGGAGTCACGTGCCGCTGAGTCAGCATCTGCACAAGGGTGGCCTGGCTTTCCTCCAGCTGCTCCACGATCACAGATACACTGCCACCTGCTAAGATGACCTCACCTCTATCTTTCCACTGGGCAAATTCAAAACCTTGTACGTCCCAGAGAGTCTGGATGTCAACAATTTTTTTTTCGATAGACATTTGTTTCTCGGCACCATCTGTAATCTCCTCGATATCTTCGCGATATTCCAGCAAATTTGCTTCGAGCACTTTACGAAGTTTGAGTTCGTTGAATTTTTCCAAGTCGAACTCCTTGCCGGTGAGCTCTGATATCTGCTTCCAATGTCGGTCTCTCATGGCCGGGTTACTAAGTTCGGTAAGGAGGGGTAGCACTTCAATGAAATCTTCGATAGTTTGGCTGAGTTCCAGGTAAGCTTCCCACGACTTGAGACCGCGAGGCAGATGCCGACATTTTTGATTGAAACCTTCAACAGTTTCATTCATTTCCTGAATATTTGCAACGACTTCTGACCAAGGGATTCCTTTGTATTCATCCACAGTTGAGATCACTGACTGGTAGAGGGAGTACAGCGAGTCCAAGAGGCGCAGCTCCTTGCGGGTCTTCACAAGATCAGGGTACTTCTGTTCGGGGAGACCGAAGAGTTTCTCACCACCATTGTATAATTCATACTTGCGGTTGAGGGTTTCGAACTCACGTTTATACTTGCTCAGTCGGGTCATAGCCTCTGAGGGACTAGTCCCCTTGACCATGGGCCCGTTGATATCGTAGTCCGTCCTAAATTTCCTGGTAGCAACCTTAAACTCCACGACATTTTTGACGAGAACTTCTTTAAACCCGCCCTGCAGAGTGTTCACTTTTTTCATTACAGTTTCCGACAGCTTCAAAATTTCGCTCCAGTCTGTTCGCAGCACGCTTTTGGCGTCCATTTCGTCTTTGGTCATGGCTCCAAATGGCAAGTATTTTTCTAAAATGTTGTATCTTCCGGTGATGCTCTGAAACTTCATATCGATCATAGACTGCACGTCTCTGATCTCTGCTTGGGCGTCCATTACAGATTTTAGGGATGCAAAGTCTTTCACCTCACGTTCTAGCTTACTCTTCAACTCTTGCATAAGTTCGGTGATCTGTTCCATGTCCCTCTTAGCTTCTTCGTGCAATTTTTCGGAGTATTGGAATTTCCATCGTTCAGTTTCATGCTTCAACTGGAGTTTTAAGTTTTCAGTGCGAAGTTTAAGCGAACCTAGATTCTCAGCCATAGGAAGGGTTTTGATTTCTTCCTCAACGCGGACAAAGCGGTGTAGCTCAGCGATGAAGTCCTCCAAAATCGGGTTGTTGTTGGCGACGAATTCATTGTAGGAAGTTTCAGGATCTTTTAACCAAAGCCAACTGTAGTCTTTGTAACGGGCTAGATGGTATTGAGCAACACTTTTTGTATTTTCAACAGCTCCAGTCAAAAGAAGAAGTGCAACAGCAAGGTCTTTATTGGCAGCAAGCTTCTCGTAGAAGGGCTTTGGAGCACGGGGAACGGCAGTATCATCAATGCCCCAATCGCAAATTTTTTGGGTGCACTGCAGTACGTCTCTAGCAACAGATTTTATAGTTTCTTGGACCTGCGTTAGGCTTGGATTCAAGCAGACCTGTGGTATTTCAAGAGACATATCCACTTCAAATAGGGGAATTCCTAGCAAAAGGGTGTTCATATCTTTACTACTTACACGACGTTTAAGTGCATTCATCGATCGCTTCGTCGCAGTGAGTAAAGCATGATACATAAGGTGGCAAAAATGCAATTTGACATAATGTACATCAAGCTCTGGGGTATTCTCAATATTGGGGTTTAATTTGTACAACATAACGGCATCGATGAGATCATCAATAGCACGCTCAATCTCGATGTTCTTGGCAACAAGAATCTCTGTACATTTCTCGATGTGAGCACGTTGTGAAGTTACGAAATCTCTTAGTGTAAAGGACTTATCGTTGGGAATATCCAGCAGCACCAAATTACTGACAAAATCCAAGTTCTTATGGACACGATTTTGGAGGATATCGTTGATCTGAGTGACGAGATGCTCAAAACGTCCAAGCACGGCATGAAGTTTTGACAGAAAACGATCAATGTTCATGGAGGTCCACGTCATCGTGGTCATTGCTGGGCGTATTGATCTCTCTAGATCTTTGAAATGCGGACTTAAAAGGCTTCGGGTAACCAAAGGCACCAGCTTTGTGACGCGGTTGTAAACACCTAAAGTATACTGGAGTTCGTTGTAGTAACTCTTAAGTTTATCCTCAAGTAGAAGCACGATTTTGGCGCTGTTCGGGATCTCACACCCCATCAACTGTAGGTGTCTCGCCTCACGCATAAGTTGAAGGACACCTTGATCAAAATTCACATGCAATTTCCCGGTACTTTTGTCTGCAACGATAAGGCGCGAGCGCAGCCCTTTCTTGGCAGTGTCTGTAGATCTTTGCCATGCCTGCAGCCAGAGAGTTTCAAACTCAATCAAAGTGCGAGCGAGCTTGTTGTAGTGTTTCACGATCTTTTTGCTTTCTTTGGGGTGGAAAACTTTGGGATTCTGCAAGAACTTCTTCATAGGGCCGGTGATGCGCCTGAGCAACTGTCGCGACCAATGTATATTTCCAGCTATGCGGGTCATATTACGTGGGATCATTGGGCCGTCTTTGTGCTTTTCATACAGGCGTTGTATTTCATGTAAACCTTCCCCGTAGAGTTTAAATACCATTAAGTACTTCTGCTCGAGGTCATCTTGGAGAGCTTCACGATGCAGAATGTCTTGGAATTTCTTTAGCAGGCTCAATTGCTTGTCTATGCTGGACATTTGAGTGAGACTCTGCTCCATAAAGTCTTGAATTGCGTTCTCCAAACCAGAGTTGAGCATTGTGAACTCAACGAAGTCCCGTTCAAACACGGCGTCGTAGAAGTCCAGGAGATCGTGCCCCTTTATTTGAAAGTCTTGGATCAACGCGTCAAAGCTGCTGATAAGTTTCTCCATGCCGTCGATTCGCTTAATTTCAATAGCTTTGAATTGCTGAATGGAACTAAACATATCAATCAGCTTCTCTAACCGGCGTCTAAAACGGGTAAACTTGCCGAAAATAGCTTTCTCATCGAAGTTAAACTGTTTGCCCTTGGGCATAATGGCCAATTTTTGTTTGGTCCTGTTGTAGTGGTCGCGATAAGTTTCACATAGATGAATACTCGAATTCATTTTTTCAGTTACAACGGTGGGGTCCTGCAGCCAAAGTTGAGCGGGCGATTCACCGGCATATATGTATTCTTTACAGCGTTTGATCAGCTGGTTGGTAATGCGAATGAAAAGGTTTGTCATGCGCACTTCCTGGCCGTAATGGCGGGATAGCGTGTGGATCATCTTCATGCTATTCATAACAGAGGGCATAATGTCCTTAATTTCGTCTGGTGACTCGGTGTACAGAGGTTCAATAACTTTGCTGAGATTTTCCAAGAAACGAACGTTATCTTTGGCTTCGTTCAAGGCATCGGTGATTGCCAGATCTATTTCTCGCCAGTGTTCAATCAGGTTCTTCGTTTGCTCCTGTTCAGAAACATGACCATCATCAAATTTAGTATTTTCAGAAGAGTCAGCACGAAGAGCGCGCGCTTTGAGCACACCGGTGGCCACACGATTAGGCTTAGATTTTAACTGTTCGGTAATGCTGATTAAAGTAAGCATTCTCCTTGACCAATATTCAATCTCGAGATCAGGACCAGGATGATTCATATCATCCAGTGGCTTGTTACTGGGGTCATTTTCTATGTACATTTGAATATCATTACACCACGACATGACAATTTTTTGGAAATAACCCACAACAGCACTATTTTTGGCAGCCTTGTGGTAAGCAGCAGGTTTTTGCTCGATCTCATCATAAGGGCTTTCGGGGGTGCGTAATTCTACATCACCGCGGACATTTTCGATCTTTTTTTTCAAGTTTTCATCAAATTTATCAAGGCGATCTAGGAACTGTTGTTTGGTCATCTCGTTTTTGATTTGACCCCACCCCTCTTCGTTTGCTAAGAGCGGTTTGTAGATTTGAGAAAGGGTTCCCTCATAAGCCGCTAGAATGTCTGACGTAAGTTCACCAGAAAGGACAGAATTATCGTAAGCAACCTTAATATTGATCGGCTTCTGGCTGTCCCGCAAAAAGAAGACGCACTTTCCAACGAGCTTCTCATTATCTCCGCCGATGGATACGAAAAGCTCTTCATGTGAGAATTGACGAGGCTGGTAGAAGAAGAAAAGCTTTGGTGGACTATCCACGTCAAGTAAAAAGGCATCCACTTTCTTCTTGCTGTCTCGAATGCACTTTTCGGCGACAGCATGCTCAACCATGAATCCCTGCTCAAGTTTTGAGATCATCCATTGGTATCTCTTGGCCGCAAGTCCCGCCATGGTAGTATAAAGGGGTTAACCTACCGTCCCCTATCACAAAACCGTACCAGTCTACACCAAAAGCAGTGTATTTAACTGCTGAGACTCACTCAAGGATTGAGGTCTCCAGGCAGGGATGAAACGGGTTTAAAGGCCAAT
>Ga0129326_1050515_pt1 | contig 14475 bp, 27 predicted proteins | sample CPBNA2_2_FD_105427 | JGI IMG/M metagenome (GOLD analysis project Ga0129326, IMG submission 105427) | Freshwater to marine salinity gradient microbial communities from Chesapeake Bay, USA - CPBay_Spr_15_0.2_RNA2 (Metagenome Metatranscriptome) | ecosystem: Environmental > Aquatic > Marine >... | reverse complement strand
GACAACGTGACGATGAACGTCACGCTGATTGCACCGATCGCCATGGACGAAGGTCTGCGTTTCGCGATCCGCGAAGGCGGCCGCACCGTTGGTGCCGGCGTCGTCTCGAAGATCGTCGAGTAAGGTAAATAAGGAACGCCGCTCCCGGCTCGTCGGGGGCGGCGGACATTTTTAAGGTTTATGGCCATGGATCAACAAAATATTCGTATACGCCTGAAGGCGTTTGATCATCGAGTGCTGGATCAGTCCGCACGCGAGATCGTCAATACGGCTCAGCGTACCGGTGCCAACGTCCGTGGCCCGATTCCGTTGCCGACGCGGATTGAGCGCTTCACCGTGCTCCGTTCGCCGCACGTGAATAAAAAGTCGCGTGAGCAATTCGAAATTCGTACCCACAAGCGGGTGCTCGATATCGTCGACCCAACACCACAAACCGTGGACGCGCTGATGAAGCTCGACCTGGCAGCTGGTGTTGACGTCGAGATTAAACTCTAAGCGCCGTTTGAAGGCCGTAGTTAAGGACAGAGACATGCGTACCGGTATTATCGCACGCAAGATGGGAATGACCCGCCTGTTCGTTGAGGGTGGCACACACGTTCCTGTGACGGTGCTGGCACTCGACAGCGTCGAGGTTGTTGCCCAGCGCACGGAAGATCGTGATGGCTACAACGCCGTTCAGATCGGTTTTGGTAAAGCCAAAGTGAAGCGGGTTTCCAAAGCGCTGCGTGGTCACTTTGCAAAAGCAAAGGTTGAACCTAAGAAAAAGCTCGTCGAGTTTCGCGTCGATGCGGACAACTTGGTCGACGTTGGTGTCGAGATTGGCGCCAATCACTTCGTCGCCGGTCAGCACGTCGATGCAACGGGGACGACAATCGGTAAAGGTTTTGCCGGTGTGATCAAGCGGCACAACTTTGGTGGCATGCGTGCGTCTCACGGCGTGTCTGTCAGCCACCGTGCACATGGTTCTACCGGTCAGTGCCAGGACCCGGGCAAGGTCTTCAAAGGTAAGAAGATGGCCGGCCAAATGGGTAACAAGCGTCGCACCCAGCAAAACCTGGTCGTCGCCGCCATCGACGTGGCACGCGGTTTGGTTTTGGTGCGGGGCGCAGTCCCGGGCTCAAAGGGTGGTTTTGTCTACCTGCGCGACGCTGTTAAGCGCGCGTTGCCGGATGATGCGCCGACGCCTGCGGGCCTGCGCACCGAGGCGCCGGTCGGAAATGATGAGGGCATGGTTGTGGCCGATGATGTTGCGGTAGATGTCGCAGCAGAAGAAGCCGCACTGGCCGAGGAAGTTGCCGCAGAAGAGGCCGCAGATGACGCGGCGCCTTCGGATGGCGACGCCAACGAGAACAAGGAATAAGACCATGAAACAAGACGTGGTCAATCTAGACAACAAAGCCGCTGGATCGATTGATCTGGATGAGGCGGTATTCGGTCTCGAAGCGCGCAAGGACATCTTGGCCCGTATGGTCAACTGGCAACTTGCGAAGCGTCGTTCCGGCAACCACCAAACCAAAGGTCGGTCAGACGTTTCGGCGACGAACGCAAAACCGTTCAAACAAAAAGGTACCGGTCGAGCCCGTCAGGGTACGTCGGTGGCTCCGCAGATGCGCGGTGGCGGCATCGTGTTTGGTCCGCATACCCGTGATCACAGTCACGGCCTGACGAAAAAGGTCCGCAAGCTGGCACTGGCAACCGCGCTGAGCGCGAAAGCCCGCGAAGGCAAGCTGGTGATTTTGGACGAAGCCAAAATGGCTGCACCGAAGACTGCCGAACTGGCTAAAAATCTGGCCGCGTTGGGCTGGGGCCGTACCTTGTTGATCGACGGTGAAGCCCTGGATCAAAACTTCGCTAAAGCAGCCAGCAACCTGATGGGGATTGATGTGCTGCCGAGCGTCGGTGCCAACGTTTACGACATTCTGCGACGCGACACCTTGGTCCTGACCAAGGGTGCCGTCGAAAAGCTGGTGGAGCGCCTGAAATGAACCGCTACAGCCCAAGCAACTTTCAGCCGAGCCAAGAGCGGATCTATGAATTGATACGTCGCCCGCTCGTGACGGAAAAGTCGACCATGAACTCGGAGTTCAACCAGTTCACATTTGAGGTGCCGGTTGATGCCAACAAGCACGAGATCAAAACCGCCATTCAGACTTTGTTCAAAGTCAAAGTGACGGGGGTCAACACGATCCTTCAAAAGGGCAAGACAAAGCGCTTCCGCGGCCAACCCGGTCGTCGCAGCGATTATAAAAAGGCGGTCGTGACGCTCGCTGATGGTGACAGCATCGACGTCACCACGGGCGTCTGACGGGAGAGAGAAAGATGGCACTTAGACATTTCAAACCGGATACCCCCGGACAGCGCGGCCTGGTCCTCGTAGACCGCTCGCAGTTGTGGAAGGGTGAGCCCGTCAAGGCGTTGACCGAAGGTCTGCGTAAAAAAGGTGGTCGCAATAACACCGGTCGCATTACCGCCCGCCGTATTGGTGGTGGTCATAAGCGGCGCTATCGTGTCATCGACTTCAAGCGTAACAAGCTTGATATGCCGGGGACCGTTGAGCGGATTGAGTATGACCCGAACCGCACCGCGTTCATTGCGCTGATCAAGTACAGCGACGACGAACTGGCATACATCATTGCACCGCAGCGTCTGAATGTTGGCGACGAAGTGATTTCGGGTTCGGCTGGCGTCGACATTAAGCCAGGCAACACGATGCCGATGGCCAACATGCCGACCGGTACGATCATTCACTGCGTCGAAATGAAGCCGGGCAAGGGTGCGCAGATGGCACGCTCCGCCGGGACCTACGCGCAGATTATCGGTAAGGACCAGGGCTATGCGCAGCTGCGTCTCAGCTCCGGTGAAATCCGCTTGGTGCGGGCCGAATGCCGCGCCACGGTCGGTGCGGTGTCAAACCCGGACCAGCAGAACATCAACCTGGGTAAAGCCGGTCGTAAGCGTTGGTTGGGCAAGCGCCCTGCAGTGCGCGGCGTGGCCATGAACCCGGTCGACCACCCGCATGGCGGCGGCGAAGGCCGTACGTCCGGCGGTCGCCACCCAGTTTCACCTTGGGGTAAGCCTACCAAGGGTAAGAAAACCCGCAGCAACAAAAAGACGGATCGGCTGATTATGCGCAGCCGGCACGTCCGTAAAAAGTAGAGGAGGGCGGAACAGTGCCACGCTCCGTATGGAAAGGCCCGTTCGTCGATGGGTATCTGCTCAAAAAGGCAGAAACCGCTCGTGCGGCAACCCGCAGCTCGGTCATCAAGACTTGGTCGCGTCGTTCGACGATTTTACCGCAATTCGTTGGTCTCACGTTTGGCGTCTACAACGGCCAGAAGTTCATTCCGGTGAACGTGACTGATGAAATGATCGGTCACAAGTTCGGCGAGTTTTCGCCAACCCGGACGTACTATGGCCACGGCGTCGATAAAAAGTCGAAGAGGGCGTAATCATGGGCAAAAAAGCTCAAGAACGGCAGCTCAGCGATAACGAAGCGATGGCATTTGCCAAACAGCTTCGCGTATCGCCCCGTAAGCTCAATTTGGTCGCGCAAAGCATTCGCGGTCTGGATTGTGGCAAGGCCTTGGCGCAGCTTCAGTTTTCGTCACGTCGTATTTCCCAGGATGTGAAGAAGCTTCTGGAAAGCGCGATTGCGAACGCTGAGAACAACCATCAGCTCGACGTTGATCGGCTGTACGTTGCCGAAGCAAGTGTCGGTCGTGCCTTGGTGATGAAGCGCTTTCGTGCCCGTGCACGCGGTCGCGTCGGTCGCATCGAAAAGCCATTCAGTAACATGCGCTTGATTGTGCGCGAGCGCGAGGAGACGGCGTAATGGGTCAGAAAATCAATCCGATCGGGCTTCGTCTCGGCATCAACCGTACGTGGGATTCGCGTTGGTACGCGGAACGTAACTACGGCGAACTGCTGCATGAAGATATCCGTATTCGGAAGTTTTTGCAGACGAAGCTGGCGCAAGCCGGTGTCTCCAAGGTCGTGATCGAGCGTCCGGCGAAGAAAGCGCGTGTCACCATTCACACGGCGCGCCCGGGTGTCGTGATCGGTCGTAAGGGTCAGGAAATTGAAAACCTGCGCCGCGAGATCGATGCAATGACGACTGCTGATGTTCACCTGAACATCGTCGAAATTCGTAAGCCCGAGGTCGATGCTCAACTCGTTGCTGAAAACGTTGCACAGCAGATGGAGCGTCGTGTTTCGATCCGTCGCGCCATGAAGCGTGCCGTTCAGTCGGCAATGCGGATGGGTGCCGAGGGTATCCGTATCAACTGTGCCGGTCGTCTCGGCGGTGCCGAAATCGCACGGATGCAGTGGTACCGTGAAGGTCGTGTGCCGTTGCACACGTTGCGCGCAAACGTCGACTACGGCGCATGCGAAGCAAAGACCACGTACGGTATCTGCGGCGTCAAAATCTGGATCTATAAGGGCGACATCATGGCGCACGATCCGATGGCGATGGAACGGTTGCAACTCGATCAGCAGCCGCAACGTTAAGCGAGCTTGAGGAAGGTTTAAAGCGATGTTGTCTCCAAAGAGAACGAAGTTCCGCAAGGCTTTTAAAGGTCGTATCCACGGCATGGCCAAAGGCGGCACCGATTTGAATTTCGGCGCCTATGGTCTGAAGGCTGTTGAGCCTGAGCGTGTGACTGCACGCCAGATCGAAGCCGCACGTCGTGCCATGACTCGTCACATGAAACGTGCCGGTCGTGTGTGGATCCGCATCTTCCCGGATGTGCCTGTGACGCAAAAGCCGGCCGAGGTTCGCCAGGGTAAAGGTAAGGGCTCGGTTGAATACTGGGTCGCCAAAGTGAAGCCGGGTCGGATCATGTTCGAAATCGACGGGGTTACGCCGGATGTTGCCAAGCGCGCTTTTGAGCTGGCAGCGGCGAAACTTCCGCTCAAGACGCGCTTTGTGACGCGTCTTGGTGGAGAGGGTTAAGACGATGAAAGCTACGGATGTCCGTGCCAAGACCGACGACCAGTTGAAAGAGCAACTGATCGACCTCCACAAAGAGGCGTTCAACCTGCGTTTTCAAGCCGCGTCCGGTCAGCTGGAGAATACGGCCCAGAAAAAGACGGTGCGCCGCGATATTGCACGCATCAAGACCATTCTTGGCGAGCGGACGTCCGCTGCCCAGGCTAAAGGTTAAGGAACGACATCATGCCGAAACGTGTCATGCAAGGCGTCGTTGTGAGCGACAAACAGGAGAAGACGGTGACCGTACTGGTCGAGCGTCGGATCATGCACCCGCTTTACAAGAAGTACGTCAAGAAGTCGAAAAAGTACGCAGCGCACGACGAGGGCAACGTCTGCAAGGTCGGGGATAAAGTCTCGATCCAAGAATGTCGCCCGCTGTCGAAAAACAAGCGTTGGGAAATTGTGACGGCCAGCGCTTAAGCGCGGTTGTCCAGATAGAGGAACCGGAACATGATTCAGGCTGAATCGAACCTTGAAGTTGCCGACAATTCCGGCGCCAAGAGGGTCCAGTGCATCAAGGTGCTGGGTGGTTCGAAGCGTAAATACGCCGGCGTTGGCGACGTGATTGTGGTGTCTGTGAAAGACGCTATCCCACGTGGTCGCGTCAAGAAGGGCGATGTTGTCCAGGCCGTCATCGTACGGACTGCGAAAGACATCCGCCGTCAAGACGGCTCGGCGATCCGGTTCGATACCAACGCTGCTGTGTTGATCAATAAACAAGGCGAGCCGATCGGTACGCGTATCTTTGGCCCCGTGACCCGCGAGTTACGTGCTAAGCGCTACATGAAGATCATCTCGCTCGCACCGGAGGTGCTGTGATGGCGAGCAAGATTAAAAAGGGCGACCAAGTTGTGGTCCTGAGCGGCCGTGACAAAGGTCGCACCGGTGAGGTCATGAAGACCATGCCAACGGCGAACCGCGTCATTGTTGCAGGTATCAACAAGGTGAAGCGTCACACGGCGCCGTCGAACAATTCGGCTGGTGGGATCATTGAGAAGGAAATGAGCATTCACGTTTCCAACATCGCCCACGTCGATCCAAAAGATCAAAAGCCGACCCGCGTCGGTTTCAAGACGCTCGATGATGGCCGCAAGGTTCGCTTTTCTAAGCGTTCCGGCGAAGTCATTGACGCTTGAGCGAGGAGAGTAAGACCATGACCCCACGCTTGCGTGAAGTATATGACCAGACGATCGTGCCGGCGATGACCGAGGAGTTCTCGTATGCGAACCGCCTCGAAGTGCCTCGCTTGGACAAGATCGTAATCAATATGGGTGTCGGCGAAGCCAGCCAAGACAAGAAGAAGATGGAAGGCGCGCTGACCGACCTGCAACTGATTGCCGGCCAAAAGCCGATCGTCACGTATGCAAAGAAATCCATCGCCGGCTTTAAGCTGCGCGAAGAAATGATGGTCGGCTGCAAATTGACCTTGCGCCGCCAGCGTATGTACGAATTCCTCGATCGCTTGGTAACCATTGCGTTGCCGCGCGTACGGGATTTCCGTGGGCTCAACGGTAAGAGCTTCGACGGGCGTGGTAATTTTTCGATGGGCATCAAAGAGCAGATCGTCTTCCCGGAAATTGATTACGACAAGGTCGATCAAATCCGCGGGATGGACATCATCATCTGCACGACCGCCAAGACGGACGCCGAAGCTAAGGCGCTGTTGAAGGCGTTCAACATGCCGTTCTCAAATTGAGCGGCGAGAGGAGTAGAGCGTAATGGCTAAGAAAAGCTCTGTGGAGCGGAACAAAAAGCGGGAGCGCCTGGCGAAGCAGTACGCATCGCGCCGCGCCCGGCTTAAAGCGACCGCAAAGGACGACAGTCTGTCGGCGGAAGAACGGTTTGAGGCGCGCCTCAAGCTGAACGAAATTCCGCGTAATGCGGCACCTGGGCGCCAGCGCCTGCGTTGTGAGTTGACCGGGCGTCCGCGCGGCAACTATCGGAAATTTAAGCTGTGCCGGATCAAGCTCCGGGACTTGGCCTCGTTTGGTCAGATCCCGGGCATGGTCAAGTCGAGCTGGTAAGGGAGATAGACGGATGTCGATGACAGATCCCCTCGGCGATATGCTGACCCGGATCCGGAACGGCCAACAGGCGCGTAAAGGTTCGGTCGTGTCTCCGAATTCGCGGCTTCGCCGTAACGTTCTTGAAGTGCTGAAGCGTGAAGGGTATATCCGCGGCTTCTCCGAAGCCGAGGTGCGTACCGGGATTTCAGAGATCAAGATCGAATTGAAATATCACGAAGGCGATCCGGTGATTCGTCACCTGAGCCGCGTGTCGACGCCAGGCCGGCGGATTTATACCGGCGTGAGTGATCTGGGCCGTGTTTATAACGGTCTTGGTATCGCGATCTTGTCGACGCCGCGCGGTGTGCTCTCGGATGCCGAGGCACGAGCCCAAAATGTTGGTGGCGAGGTTCTTTGCGAGGTCTTCTAAGGCCGCCGCACGAAACCAAGCTTTTAGTTGAGGATTGATACGATGTCGCGAGTAGGAAGCAACCCGGTTCAGGTGCCCGATGGGGTAACCATCGAAATGGCCGGCAATGTCGTGACCGCAAAAGGCAAGCTCGGTGCGCTGTCGGTGACGCTCACCGACGACGTTAAGGTCGAGCAAGCCGACGGCCAGGTTACGGTGACGCCGCTGGCAAGCCACAAGCGTGCCCGTCAAATGTGGGGCACCGCGCGGAGCTTGATCAACGGTCTTGTTATTGGGGTCTCCGAAGGCTTCACCCGCAAGCTCGAGATCAACGGTGTTGGTTATCGTGCCGCTGTGCAGGGCAAAGACGTCGTGTTGCAGCTCGGTTTCAGTCACGAGGTTCGTTATCCGATCCCCGAGGGCATTAAAATTGACGTGCCTGAGCAGAACCAGATTGTGATCACCGGCGCCGATAAACAGCGCGTTGGTCAGGTCGCGGCGGAAATCCGCAGCTACCGTCCGCCTGAGCCATACAAAGGCAAAGGCGTTAAGTACGCTGACGAATATATCCTCCGTAAGGAAGGAAAGAAGAAGTAAGATGTCGAACGCAAAAGCACTCTTCAACCGCCGCACGATGCGCAACCGTTCGCGTATGCGCAAGGTGGGTTCGGGTCGGCCACGCCTCTCGGTGTTCCGCTCCGGTAAGCACATCTATGCGCAGGTTATCGATGATAAAAGCGGCGCCACCTTGGCGGCAGCTTCGAGCATCGATAAAGAGCTTCGTGCAAACCTCAAAACCGGTGCCGACCGCAGTGCTGCGGCCGAAGTCGGTAAGCTGGTGGCCAAGCGCGCCGTCGAAAAGGGCGTCAGCGACGTCATGTTCGACCGTGGCGGCTATAAATATCACGGGCGCGTTAAAGCGCTCGCAGACGGCGCCCGTGAGGGCGGCCTGAGCTTCTAGGAGACGACCAATGGCAGATAGAAACTCACCGGATCGCGGCGGCAAAGGCGGCAATCGTGGTCGTGGCCGGGATCGGGACAACCGGGACCGTACGGAAGAGGGTGATGAGCTCGTAGATAAGCTCGTTCACATCAACCGCGTTGCCAAGGTGGTCAAGGGTGGTCGCCGGTTCTCGTTTGCGGCCCTCGTGGTCGTCGGTGACGGTAATGGCCGTGTCGGTTACGGCACCGGTAAAGCACGCGAAGTGCCGGAAGCGATCCGTAAGGCGACTGACCAAGCGAAACGTACGCTGATCCGCGTGCCGTTGCGCGAAGGCCGCACGTTGCACCACGATATCGCTGGTCGCTTCGGCGCCGGTAAGGTGATCCTGCGTTCGGCACCTCCGGGTACCGGTATCATCGCGGGTGGTCCGATGCGCTCGGTGTTCGAAACGATGGGTGTAGCTGACGTGGTCTGTAAGTCGAACGGTACGCAGAACCCGCACAACATGATCAAGGCTACCTTTGAAGCCCTTAAGCAGTTGCAGTCGCCGCGTTCGGTGGCCGCACGCCGTGGGCTCAAGGTTGGCGACATCGTGGCACGGCGCGGCGATGCCGGCGCTTCGGTCGAGTAACAGGAGCGCATAAGATGGCTGACAAGAAAAAGACCGTAACGGTCACGCAGATCCGCAGTGCAATCGGGCGCCAGGGCGTTCAGCGCGAGACGCTGAAGGGCTTGGGGCTGAATAAGATGCACCGGACCCGGACACTGGAAGATACGCCGTCTGTACGCGGCATGATCAACCACGTAAAACACCTGGTTCGGGTTGAGGAACAAGCCTAACAGGCTTATTTCCCACGTATAAGGCGCCGGCACGGCTTTCCGTCTCGGCACGCAAGAGGAATTTGGCGATGCGATTGAATGAACTCAGCGATAATGAGGGCGCGCGTAAGGCCCGCAAACGGGTTGGCCGCGGTATTGGCTCGGGCACCGGCAAGACGTCGGGTGCGGGTCAAAAAGGTCAGAAGTCCCGGAGCGGCGTTTCGCTGTTGGGCTTCGAGGGCGGCCAAATGCCTTTGCACCGTCGTTTGCCGAAGCGGGGCTTTAACAACCCGTTCGCCAAGGATTTTGCCGAACTGACCACGGGTAAGCTGCAGGCTGCCATCGACAAAGGCACCGTTGACGTAAAAAGCGCGATCACCAGTGCCGACTTGGTTGCTGCTGGCGTCGCACGTAAGTCAAAAGACGGCGTGCGCTTGTTGGCGCGCGGCGATTTGTCGGCGAAAGTGACCCTCGACATCGGTTACGCGTCGAAGGGTGCGACGGCGATCGTCGAGAAAGCTGGCGGTTCCGTCAGTGTTGTTGAGAAGAAGCCGCGTCCTGCCGGCAAAGGCCGCAAGCGTGAGCGTGTGTCGGCTGAGCGTCAGGCGAAATACGCAGCCGCCATGGCCGGCAATGTCTCGACCGAAACTGAATCCGCTAAGAACGAATAACAGCGCATGGCCTCCGCCGCCGAACAACTTGCATCAAATATGAATTTCGGCGCCTTTTCGAAGGCGACGGAACTCAAAAAGCGTATCTGGTTTACCCTGGGCGCGCTGATTGTCTACCGTTTGGGCACCTTTGTGCCGATTCCGGGGATCGATCCGACAATCCTGCAGGATATGTTCAACCAGACCGGCGGTGGTATCTTGGGCATGTTCGACATGTTCGCCGGTGGCGCGTTGTCGCGGATGACGATTTTCGCCCTAAACATCATGCCGTATATTTCGGCCTCGATCATCATGCAATTGATGACGGCTGTGTCGCCGACCTTAGAGGCGATGAAGAAAGAGGGCGAAACCGGTCGTAAAAAGATCAACCAATACACCCGTTATCTGACAGTGCTGATTTGTATTCTTCAGGCGTACGGCATCGCGGTCGGGCTTGAGGGTATGACATCCGGTGGCGCTGTTGCCGTGGACAACCCGGGTTGGTTCTTCCGGATGACCGTTGTCATTACATTGACCGGCGGCACCATTTTCTTGATGTGGCTGGGTGAGCAAATCACGGCGCGCGGTGTCGGCAACGGAATCTCGCTGATCATCTTTACGGGTATTGTCGCGCAACTGCCGACGGCCTTGGCTGCGACCTTAGACTTGGGGCGCACCGGCGCGCTTTCGACGGCGATCATCATCGGTTTGCTGGTGATGGCGGTTGTCGTGATCTTCTGTATTGTGTTTGTCGAGCGTGCGCAGCGCCGTATTCTCATCCAGTACCCTAAGCGCCAACGCGGCAATAAGATGTCGGGCGGCGATACGTCGCACCTGCCGTTGAAGGTGAACACAGCCGGCGTGATTCCGCCGATTTTCGCAAGTTCGATCTTGCTTTTGCCGATCACCATCATCCAATTCTCGGCCGGTTCCGGGCCGGAGTGGATGAGCACAGTTGCCGCTTATATGGGCCGTGGTCAGCCGCTGTATTTAGCGATGTATCTCGGTATGATTGTGTTCTTTGCATTCTTCTACACGGCCGTTGTGTTCAATCCGGCTGAGACCGCTGATAACCTGAAGAAGTATGGTGGTTTTATTCCGGGTATCCGCCCCGGCAAGAATACCGCGAATTATCTCGATTGGGTTTTGACCCGTTTGACCGTTGTGGGCGCCGGGTATTTGGCGATCGTATGTTTGATCCCGGAAATCCTGATTTCCCGCTGGTCCGTACCTTTCTACTTCGGTGGGACCAGTCTTCTGATCGTCGTCACGGTGACCATGGATACGGTCACCCAGGTGCAGTCACACTTATTGGCACACCAGTATGAAGGCTTGATCAAGAAGTCGAAGCTGAGGGGGCGGAAAACATGATCATCATTCTTTTGGGCCCTCCGGGTGCCGGAAAAGGAACACAGTGCGAGCGCCTGATCGAGCGTTATAAGATTGTTCAGCTTTCGACCGGTGATATGTTGCGCGCCGCCGTCGCCGCCGGTACCGAGCTTGGTATCCAAGCGAAGTCAGTAATGGACGCGGGCGAACTGGTTTCCGACGATCTTGTCGTCGGCATTATTGCAGACCGAATCGAAGAGCCCGACTGTGCGAATGGCTTCATCCTTGACGGCTTCCCGCGCACCGTTGCGCAGGCAGAGGCCTTGGATGCGATGCTGGCGAAAAAAGGCTTGAAGCTGGACCACGTGATCAGCATAGAAGTCGACGAAAGCGCGCTTTTTGCGCGCATTGAACAACGCGCCGCCGAAACCGGTGGTGCACGAAGCGACGATAACGCCGAGACGCTGAAGAAGCGGCTCGTCGTCTATCACGAGCAAACCGCCCCAATCATTCCGTACTACCGGAATAAAGGGGCGTTGAAGGTAGTTGATGGCATGCAGGAAATCGAAGCTGTTTCGAAAGATCTGTACGCTATTTTGGATTAATGGGCAGGGAACGAAAGACGCACATCTGAGTTGACTTGCGGTGCGAGATGAATATAATCTGTGCTCTTCAATCACCCGGTGTCTGTGGACTTCGACCCAAAGTTTAAGGAGTGCGAGCTTTGGCGCGTATTGCTGGTATAAATATCCCGACAGGTAAGCGTGCAATTATTGCGCTGACCTACATTCATGGGATCGGTCGTACCACGGCCAAGAAGATTTGCGAAGCCTGTGGCATCGCTGACGACCGCCGCGTAAGCGACCTGTCCGATGACGAGGTAACGCGGATTCGTGATCTCATCGACCAAGAATTCACCGTTGAGGGTGAACTGCGCCGCGACACGGCCATGAACATCAAGCGTTTGATGGATCTTGGTTGCTATCGTGGTCTGCGTCACCGCCGGCAACTGCCGGTGCGTGGTCAACGCACGCACACCAACGCCCGGACCCGCAAGGGCCCGGCCAAGCCGATTGCCGGCAAGAAGAAAGCTTAAGGGCGAGATATCATGGCCAAAGCAGCTACAGCGACGCGTACCCGCCGCCGCGAGCGGAAAAATATTGCGGCAGGGACTGCGCACGTCAATTCGACGTTTAACAACACCATCATCACCATCACCGATGCCCAGGGCAACACGATTGCTTGGTCGTCGGCTGGTGCACAAGGCTTCAAAGGGTCGCGTAAATCGACCCCATATGCGGCACAGGTTGCCGGTGAAGTCGTCGGTAAAGCGGCGATGGAACACGGCATGAAAACCCTCGAAGTTGAGGTTAAGGGGCCAGGTTCCGGTCGCGAGTCAGCGCTTCGTGCGTTGCAGTCGGTCGGTTTCAACATCACGGCGATTCGTGACGTGACCCCGATCCCGCACAACGGGTGCCGTCCGCGGAAGCGTCGTCGGGTTTAATACCTGACATGCCCGGTAATTGCGGACCGGGCGACAGTCGAGCGGGACAAGTAGGTGTGTGGCTTAAGCACGCACTTTTGTCCCGGGTACGTACCAAGGCGACGTCCTGCGCAATGCAGAGACGCCTTCTAACTTTGTGAGCGCGAGGTTCCGGAAGTGCTTCAGAAGAATTGGCAAGAACTCATTAAACCGTCGAAACTCGATATTCAGCCGGGTGGCGATCCTTCGCGTCAGGCAAGTGTCGTCGCCGAACCGCTCGAGCGTGGTTTCGGTCTGACCCTTGGCAATGCGTTGCGTCGCGTATTGCTGTCGTCGCTGCAAGGTGCTGCGGTGACCGCTATTCAAATTGATAGCGTGTTGCACGAATTCTCTTCGATTGCGGGCGTTCGTGAGGACGTGACCGATATCGTCTTGAACATCAAGTCGATGGGCTTGCGCATGGATGCCGAAGGCCCAAAGCGTATGGTCCTCAAGGCCGAAGGGCCTGGCGAAGTGACTGCGCGTCAAATTGACACCGGCGCAGACATTGAAATCATGGATCCTGATCTGGTGATCTGTCACCTGGACAAAGGCGCGACGTTGAGCATGGAGTTCATCGTCGAAGGTGGTAAGGGCTACGTGCCGGCATCGCAAAACCGTCCGGACGACAGCCCGATTGGCCTGATTCCAATCGATGCCGTGTTCTCGCCGGTACGCAAAGTGTCGTACAAGGTGGAAAACACCCGCGTTGGCCAAGACACTGACTTTGATAAGCTGTTCTTGGACGTCACTACCAATGGCGCCGTGACGCCGGATGATGCCGTCGCTTTGGCTGCACGTATCCTGCAAGATCAACTGCAGTTGTTCATCAACTTCGAAGAGCCGTCGCGCGAAATCATCGACGAAGGGCGCGACGAGTTGCCGTTCAATCGCAACTTGCTGCGCAAGGTTGACGAGTTGGAATTGTCGGTGCGTTCCGCCAACTGTCTTAAGAACGACAACATCATCTATATCGGCGATTTGGTTCAAAAGACCGAAGCCGACATGCTGCGGACCCCGAACTTCGGCCGTAAATCTTTGAATGAAATCAAAGAAGTGCTGTCGCAAATGGGCCTGCACCTGGGCATGGAAATCTCCGAATGGCCGCCGGAAAACATCGAAGAAATGGCCAAGAAACTCGAAGATCCTTTTTGATCTGACGGAACAAATTCGGGCGGTGGCATGATGTCGCCGCCCGCAAGAACCAAGCAACAAGCCCGCGGGTAAAATGGCACGCGCGGGCGCTGATGAAGGAGCCTAAGACATGAGGCACGCTGGTGGTTACCGCAAGCTGAACCGCACATCGACGCACCGTAAAGCCATGTTCGTTAACATGACGGTATCGTTGCTGACCCATGAACAGATCAAAACCACGCTGCCAAAGGCGAAAGAACTGCGTCGCTATGCCGACCGCATGATCTCGCTCGCCAAAAAAGGCGGCCTGCACGACCGTCGCCGCGCATTTTCGTTCCTGCGTGATGATGCGATTGTCGCCAAGTTGTTCTCAACTTTGGCTGAGCGTTACAAGGACCGTCCGGGCGGCTATACCCGTGTTCTTAAAGCCGGCTACCGCTATGGCGACAACGCGCCGATGGCTGTGATTGAACTGGTCGACCGTGATCCCGACGCCAAAGGCGCGGCTGACCGCGCTCGCGTCGAAGCGGAAGCCGAGATGGCTGACGAAGAATAAGATTTAGCCTGCGACATGATCGTATGGCCGGAAGCCGGCGCTCCTTGGGGCGCCGGTTTTCTTTTACGGGCATTTCTTTTGCGGGCAACGGGCATCGACAGGGGCGGTCGTGTG
>Ga0129326_1116705_pt1 | contig 14737 bp, 15 predicted proteins | sample CPBNA2_2_FD_105427 | JGI IMG/M metagenome (GOLD analysis project Ga0129326, IMG submission 105427) | Freshwater to marine salinity gradient microbial communities from Chesapeake Bay, USA - CPBay_Spr_15_0.2_RNA2 (Metagenome Metatranscriptome) | ecosystem: Environmental > Aquatic > Marine >... | reverse complement strand
GGCAGATGCGCCAATCGCCGCTTGAATAAAAATTGCCTTAAGCCCTTCTGGAGAAAGTGGATCAATAGCAGGCCAATCCACTGTCGGATAAATAATCCAAGTCAAAGTCAGCGCCAGCACAATTCTGATTCTGAGACTCACGGCTTGCAGCGAAAACAATGGTGCGGCGAGCAACAGCGCCGAGATTCTCGTAAACGGCCACAGGAAGCTGTAGAACCGCTCAACCACCTCTTGGATCAAAATCTCCATTACGCCAGCATCATGGGAATATACTCGAATATTCTTTGAATGAAGCGCGTCATTATCATAATCTGCCAACCACCAAAGGCCAGCAAGGCTAAGACTAAAACAAGGAGTTTGGGTATAAAACTCAAAGTCATCTCCTGAATGGAGGTCGCCGCCTGCACTATACCCACCACGACACCGACGAGCAGCGCCATGCCCAACAGCGGGCTTGCCACCATCACAGCGACCCACAATGCCTCTTGGCCTAATGTTAAAACTTCAGAAATGACCATCGCAGTCCCCTATTGTGCGACGAGAAAACTCGAGACAAGTGATTGCATCAACAAGGCCCAACCGTCTGCCACCACAAACAGCATTAATTTAAATGGCATCGAAATCATCATCGGCGACAACATCATCATACCCATGGACATCAGCACGCTCGCAACAACCAGGTCTATGACGACGAACGGGATATAGATGAGAAAACCAATGGTAAACGCCGTTTTCAATTCAGAGGTTAAAAATGAGGGCGCGAGAATCGTAAACGGCACTTTGTCCAAACCGAGGGATTCATCATAGTTAGCAATTTCCGCAAACATGGCGATGTCTTCCTGACGAGTCTGATTCAGCATAAATGCTCTAATAGGGATCTGGGCTTCCTCGAGCGCCTGTTCGGCAGTGATTGTCTCGCTAAGATAAGGTTGGTAGGCTTTTTCATAAACGGTATCGATAACAGGCGACATAATGAAAAATGTCAAAAATAACGACAAACCGATCAACACTTGGTTAGGCGGTGTCTGCGCCGTACCTAATGCCTGACGCAGAAGAGACATCACAATGACGATTCGAACGAATGACGTCATCATCAGCAATATCGACGGCAGCAGTGTCAGCACCGTCATCAACACAAGAACTTGCAAACTTAAACTATACTGGGTGCCTTCGTCCCCGGCATCGATGATATTCACCAGCGGCAAACCCGGCGCCGCCAATGAGATCGGCACCCAAAACAGCAGCACAAGACCTACCAATGATTTCCAATTCAGCCGACTGCTTATCAAACTCCGAACCCCATAAATGCCGCTAAAACACCCTTATCATATCATTGATCGACCAGCGGATCGTCGGTTATCTGCACCGGCTCGGTCCACTGCGCAATACGCGTAATAGAGGTTTGAGTGACTCCCAATAATATTTGCTCACCACGAATTTCAATGATGGCCAGCTGTTGCTTCGGACCAAAACTATGCAACGGTGTCACTTTGAAGTTTTGCCCGGCATAGGACTTCGTGCTCGCGCTGACACGCTTCAGCGCGTAAAGGGTTACCCCCAACAGCACCAGCACCAGCAGGATAGGACCCAGCGCAGAAAACCATTCGGTTGAAGGCATCATCTCAGCCACTATAGATTTTTGATTCGCTCTGCAGCGGGCACGACAGAGGTCAAACGGACCCCATATCGCTCGTTGACCAGCACAATTTCGCCCTGGGCTATGAGGGTATTATTGACCAAGAGATCGAGCGGCTCACCCGCAAGGCGGTCCAATTCAACCACGCTACCTTGGGTCAGGCGCATCAAGTCTCTAATTTTGATCGACGTTCTACCCACTTCTACGGAGACCGTCACCGGAATATTCTGGAGCACCTCAGGGTCAATCTTCTTGCTAGGCGCGTCTGTTGTGGCCTGCAGTTCTTCTTCGTTCGACATGGTCAAATCGCTCATATAATGGTTATTGCTTGTTACTTCTTACTTGGGGCAATCGAATTGTTGATTCGAACCGCCGTCTGCGGGCCATTGGCACCGACTTCCGCGGCAAACACGGGGGAGCCCGCAATTTTTATGGTCGCAAAATCAGGCTTATTAAAGTAAATCAGATCCCCTTCCTTAAATTCTCTAATCTTACCCACCGTTGAAATAAACTCGGCTAATTGTACCTCGACAGCCAATTTCGCGTCACCAGCCGCAGAGGTCAGCGACGATCGCCATTCTTGATCGCCCTCATCGCTATCATCGCCAGTCTGCACACGACTGCGGAGCAAGTCACGAATCGGTTTCAGCGTACTGTAAGGATAGACGATGTCTAAGTGGCCTTCGGTTTCATCATCTAGCTCCATTTTAAAGCGGCTCATCACCACAAGATCGGCTTCTTCAGCAATCTGTACAAACTGCGGCGTCACTTCGGCGCTGACCCGCTCACAGTCGACACTCAATATCGGCGCCCAGGCATCTTTGAGAGCGCCAAACACCAGATCCACAAGTATCTGAATAATGCTCGTTTCAGTGGGAGTAAACGCTCTTCCTGGTGGCAATTCACCGATACCTCGCCCAAAACCACCAAAGAAATTGTCAAGACAGGAAAAAATGACTGCCGTGTCGATCACAACTAATGAAAATCCACGTAATGGATTGATCCGAATCGTATTAACCGAGAGCGGCGATTTCAGCGGCGATACGTATTCATGAAATCGCATGGTTTTAATTTCAGCGACCTGCACTTTAGGCGTTGTTCGCAACACTTCCACAAGGCCCACGCGGAGTTGACGAATAAAGCGCTCGTTGATCATATCAATCGACGAGACATTGACCCCGAGAGACGTATCCTCACTGGTGAGATCATGTTTCATGACCCGCAGCGATGTATTCAACCCGCTACCCACCTCCAAACTGCCGTCCTCAAGACCTGCAGACAACGCCTGCAACTCTTCCGCACTCAGTAAATTGTCTTGCTCTACCATAACTAACGCCGCTCCGGCACACTGAGTCTAGCTGCCTATTGTATAATGAACTCTGGGAAAAAAACCTTTTCTATGCCGCCAAAGTCTTCATATTCTTCAAGAATAGAGTTCATGGTCAAACGTAGGGTTTCTGCCATCGTTTCTTGAAATTCCGGACTTTTGACATCCGCTTCGGTGACTTTACGCAGATCAACGATCATCGCCGAGCGCAGTGCAATTTGATGCTTTTCAATATTGGCGATCACTTGTTCGTCGTAATGGGTCATGATGCCCACCGACACTTGCATCACTTTTTTTGAATTACCGATGTTTGCGACCAAAGCTTGGGGGATCTGATAATAGTTAGCCACCAGTTTCGTTTGCTTGGGTGTCTCTATTAACTTCGGACCGGCGTCCAACGCCTCTAGCGCAGCGTCATTCGCCTCATCCCCTGCCTTATCCATCTTGGTGAATTCATCTTCAATATCACGGTCTGTTTTGTCGAAGTAACCGGTTAAAAACAAGGTACCACCAATTGCGCCACCTAGCAGCAATAGTATGCCAACGAAGATCAAGACAATTAGTAATATCGGCGATTTCTTTTTTTCTTCAACTTCTGCTTCTTCACTCATAGGTACTCTTCCTGCTTACTCGATTTGTTAAACAAATAAATCCAAACCTTCATTTGCTGTTGTGTCTGGCTCTGGTGACTTGAGGGTTTCCTGGTCTGACTCTGAATTAGTCGTGGCCTCATTCCTACCTCGCCCCTGTCCTTGAGCGCCATTTTCATGACGTCCCTGATGCAATGCTACGTCAATCGAAGATCCCTTGATACCCGCCGCATCTAAACTCTCGTCAAGACGATGAAGCTGACTACCGAGGAACTCCTTAACAGCCGCAGAACTCGTTGAGATTTGCGCCTCTAATCGACCATCGCGCATCTCTAACTGAACATCCAGACTGCCCAATTCTTGCGGGTGGAGTTGCAGGTCAAACCGCCACGCACCACCTCTGATATTAGCCATTAGGCGCTGTGCCACCATCTGTGACAGCTTATCAGGCAAATCTTCAAGCAACACGGCACCCGCAGGTGGCGGTGTCAGCGTCGTACTGGCGACTTCAGTTGCCCTTGGCGCTGAAGGTTGCAGTGTCAGACTTTCGGTAACGTGCTCTGCCCCAAGGACAAAAGCCGCACCAGACATCACTGGTCGGTTCAATATCGACTTCTGCGTAACCATGCCGGCATTAGTCAACGACGCTGCAATCGCCACGCCTGGCTCTCGAGTGGGCATCAGACTCCCATCACGCTTCATGCTGGCGTCGGCGCTAAGGTCTTTAACGCTTTCGGCCAGCTTTAGCAGATCCGTCGATTCCGGCGTTACGGCTTCTTTAGCATCAGCAGACGCGCCCTGCTGACTCAAAAAGCGAGCGGGCGTCGCCATGCTCGCCATCTGCCCGGCAACAGACGGCCCAGGCACCGCACCCGCTTGACTCGATGATACTGTCGGTGCTGCCATTGACTCCAAGACAGCCGGCTGCGCTCCTGTGGGCCCACCCGAAACCGGGTTGGTCACGACTGCCGAGCTCGCGGCGCCTGCCGCAGTGGCTGGCGCTAAGATTCGAGACGCCAGGCCCGCCATTTGACCGGACTGCGCTTGCGCGGTCTGGCCTGCATTCACACCCACATTCAAACCAGCATTCAAGCCAGCGCTCAAGCCTAGTACGGCATTGGCATTTCGCCCCGGTTGTGGGTCTGCCACAGTCACGACGCCAGCATTGCCAACAACCCCGTGATCATTCTGTTTGAATTGAGACTCCTCCGAGACCATTGGCCCGGGGGCCTGGCCCGCCGTTAACGGATTAATCGCTGTCGCCGCCGTCGTCATTCCAACGACTACCTTTGACTCGGCAGGCGCCGTCTTGGTTGTGACAGGAGTTAAGACAGGAGTTGTGGCAAGAGTTGCGGCACGCATCGCGGTCGTCGTTGGCATAGTTGCCGGCGTTGTCGTGGTTGCCGGCATTGTCGGCGTTACCGTAGTTGCCGTAGTTGCCGTAGTTGCCGTAGTTGCCGTAGTTGCCGTAATTGCCTGATTTACCGGAGTTGCCGTGGTTGCGGTAGTTACCGGAGTGGTAGCGGCCGCCATCGTCGCCCCTTCACTAGCCACTGCTTTCAATAATTCCGCTTGACCCGGATATCGACCGAACAAGACAGCTAGCGCATCAGCATTCATGCCTTGCTGTGCCGCAAAGTCTTTCAATGATTCTTCTGTGGGCAACTCTTCGCCCAGCATCACCGCTGTACCACCAGGTAAACGTTGCACGATCGTATCGGCAGGCAACACCCCTGCGGCTGCAAGCGGCAACTGCTTGCCGCTTTCTTGGCCGCGTTGATTGCCACTCTGTTCGCCACTTAAGGTTGCAAGGTTGAAACGAAATTGCTGTTCAAATGTTACGCCAGACTCCTGTACTAAGCCTGACTCGCCGCTTCCCTGACCCTGCATCGCCGTGTCTTCAGGCAGTCTGCTGGTCGACAGGCCGATATTAATTAACTGCGTCACTTGTCTATCACCCTAATTAATCGCTTTAGTCAGCTATATACTTAGCACTTTCCGTACCACTATCTGTGCTGCATGTTGAAACGTAAGGTCGCATTCAGGTCTTGCTCTCTGGAATCTCGTTGCGCGGCCACGTTCAAATTACGAATCTGCTGGCGCTCCAACAATTTTTTCGATTTCATATGCGCCTGCTCTGCGTCTCGCACACTCAGACGCGCCACTTGTAAATCCACGTCGATCATTAGCATGTCACGCTCAACACCTTTTTGAGCCTGCTGTATCTCAGCAATAAATACCTGATAATACTGCGTCACTGCCAATCGTGACGACGCTTCCTGTGCTCGCGCCATTTCCTGAAGATAGTCTTGGGCGAGCGCATCTAGCCGCGCCAAACTCAATTCTGCCGCCTGCTTTCTTGCATTCATCGCAATCAGAACTTTTTGGGCTTGCTTGACATGACGCTCTGTCTTATCAAACATCACCGTCCAGACATCTTTCATTTTTCGGCACTCCTCAATAATTTTTCAAGACCTTTCCATGACTCCGACTCTTTAACGCAGGCGTCGCTTTCCTGACACAGAAACTCAACAATCTCAGGTCGCAATCGAATCGCTTCATCAAGCTCAAGGTTACTGCCTTCTTCGTAAGCCCCAACTTGAATCAAATCGGCATTTTGCTGGTAGAGGGTCCAAAGGCGTCTCAACTTGTTAGCCAACTTGATTCTCTCTGGGCTCAAAATGCTCGACATCACTCGGGAGATCGAACCTTCCAGATCAATTGCGGGATAATGCGCTGAGTCGGCCAGCGCTCTCGATAACATCACCTGCCCGTCAAGTGACGCGCGAGCGATATCGACAATAGGGTCAGAGCGATCATCATTCTCAGCCAAAATAGTGTAAATCGCGGTTACCGAGCCTTTGCCATGGCGACCCACACCCGCGCGTTCAATCAAATTAGGCAGCAGTCCGAATACGGAAGGCGGATAACCTTTCGCTGTTGGCGGCTCACCAATAGCCAAACCTATCTCTCGTTGCGCATGTGCCACCCGCGTGAGGCTATCAAACAGCAATAGTACATTCGCACCCTGTTCGCGAAAATATTCGGCAATTGTATGGGTCAAATGTGCTGCTTTAAGTCGCACAACAGGTGATTGATTAGCGGGCGCGGCGATCACCACTGACTTTCGTAATCCTGCTCGCCCCAAGGTTTTCGTCACGAACTCTTGCACCTCACGACCACGCTCACCAATGAGCCCGATCACCACAACATCCGCCACCGTGTTGCGCGTTAGCATGCCGAGAAGAACACTCTTACCTACCCCGGAACCAGCAATCAAACCAATGCGCTGACCGCGTCCCAGGGTTAGGCAATTGTTAATCGCTTTTATGCCCGTATCTAAAGGCACTTCGATAGGGCCTCTTTCCATCGGGTTCACCGGGAAACCTTCAAGACTACAAGTATCGGTGTATTCAATCGGCCCTAGCCCATCAATTGGCTCACCGAGCCCGTCGATAACACGACCTAGCAGCGCCTCACCGATGCGGCCTTTACCATGTCGGCTAACGACAGTTACCTTCGCGCCTGGCGCGATGCCATCCGTGGTTTCATAGGGCATCAGATATAAAATATCGTTATTAAACCCTACCACCTCGGCTTCAACATTTTCACCCGCTTGCGCGCCTTCTATTCGGCAAGTGGCGCCAACTGGTGCAAGCACGCCAACGGCTTCAATCGTCATGCCGGCGATTCTAACGAGTCGACCACTGGTGCGCGGCACAGTTAGCTTGGCTCGCTGCAACTTCTCATCAACGGTTTTGTCAAATAGGCTACTCACTGGGCGGGTCCCCGAGGGGAGCGTCATCGTTTGGCTTAGCTCCGGCATCTAACTCAGCCATGCTATCAACCGATACCTGTTCAGCGCGCTTATCCATCGCTTCAGCCACAGCATCAACATCACTATCAACATCAACATCAACATCAACATTAATATCAGCAATATCTGACTCAGCCTCAAACTTCGCATCCTCATCAGCAACCGAACCGCCATCTATTTCTACTGGCGCCGATTTACGGCCCCGTTCTGCGGCTCTTTGTACCCTGTTCTGCCCGAGCCCCAACACCTGGTCGGCCAGTTCCTGTAATCGCTCTTCGACAAAGTCTTCTATAGACGTTGCATCCATGGTCACGCGAACTGAACCGGGCGCGAGGTGATGATCTTTCACGAATTCGACGTGGGCATAACGTTCCTTGAATTCCTGATCCAGCATCTCGATATCAGCGGCGTTTAAGCTGGCTACAATCGGACCTTCGCCACTTAATTCAATGGAGTCGATGGCTGATTTAACTAATCGTTCGATAGCTGTATTCGACAGGGTTAATTCGCCACGAACTAACTCCTCAGCCAGATGCAAGGCCAGCCGCGTCAACGGCTCAAAAAAGTCACTCATATTACCCTGAGATTTTTGCATCCCAGCAATAATGGCCAGCAAGGCAGCCTCGTGTTGCTGAACTCGCTCTGTCACTTGTTTTTCGCCAGCGACCCGACCTGACTCGTAAGACTCCGCCAGGCTTTTTTCCAGTTCCTGTTCGGCTAATGCCAATTGAGCTTCAAGATCTTCTCTCGACTTGCGTTCAACTGCCTCATCATTACCTTCGGTTTCTTCCTTCGACCCCGACAGGTCATCCGCCTCAGCTAAAGTTTGCTCCCGTTCAATTAGTTGAATGACACGAGGGGCCCACAGCGAAAACTCTCCGGCCGGTTCTGACCCCGCCTGACCCGAAGAATCAGCCACTTTGGTTGCCAGATAGCGGGCTTTTTGCCCGGCGACGAGCAAATCGTTTAGCCGCCAGGAGACATCAGCACCACTAGACAAAGTCATCACCTCTTCCCGATAACACTAACTCACCGGCATCCGATAACTTACGCGCCAGACGCATGATATTTTTCTGGGCCTCTTCCACATCTGTTATCCGGATAGGTCCTTTCGCCTCCATCTCATCCAAGAACATCACCTTGGCGCGCTGCGACATATTGTCCATAAACTTGTCTTTGACCAACTCGTCAGCACCTTTTAGCGCCACCATCAACTCGTCAGAATCAACATTTCTCATCAATACTTGAATACTGCGATTCTCAAGAGCCGACAAGTTGGCGAACGTGAACATATTGTCTTGTATTTTCAATGCGAGCTCTGCGTCGATAGCCGTCACACCCTCGAGCAGCTTGCCCTCCATATCAACCTTGGTGAAATTCATGATTTTTGCCGCCGCTTTTATGCCACCAAAGCTTGAAGACTTGGCACTAGAACTGTTTGAAAACTGCTTGCGCATGACTTGCTCTAACTCATCCATAGCACTGGGCTGAACCGTGTCTAACAAAGCGATACGTTGGAGTATTTCGGCGCGAGAATCCTCTGGCACAAAGTTCAACACATCCGCGGCCACGTCATACTCCAGAACCGAGAGGATAATCGCGACGACTTGTGGGTGCTCCTCCTGTACCATTTCACCAATCGATCTAGCATCCATCCAACGTAATATCTCCAAGCCTTTGCTGGTCGCGCCGGGCATAATCCTACCCAGAACCGTAGCTGCCTTGTCTTCGCCCAAGGCTTTTTTCAGGATGTTTTCAACATAATCGATTGTACCCAGACCCAGACTCGTCTGCTTTTTTATGGTTGAGAGGAAATCATCCAACACAACATTCACCGCTTCTTGCGACAAATCGACCACCGAGACCATGCAGGCGCCCAGCGACTGGACCTCACGAGGTGACAAATAACGAATACAGTCAGCAGCTTGCTGCTCGCCCAGCAGCAGCATGATGACAGCCGCGCGCTCTGTCGCTGTTAGCGTTTCCAGCTCCGCCTTGACCGCGTCGGACAAGCCCTCGCTTTCTTTTTCCTTATCGTTGATTGTCGGTTTTGCCGCAGCCATTTCTAATTCCTTGTCTTTAAACAGGTTTAATCAATTTTTTAAGCACGTTCGCCACTCGACCGGAGTCCTCTGCAACGAGCATGCGAATCAGCGCTACCTTGTCGTCATAAGTGTTTGCCGTGTCGAGCATATCAGCCGATATCGTCGATTTCTTCGGCTTTAACTTCGCTTTAATATCCTCGAGGGTATCACCTTCACCCATCTCGATATCAAGATTGTCATCACCACCCAAACCAGCTTCCAACAAACCTCCAGCCCCGCCGCCATTGGCACCAGCCCCAGCACCCAAAAATGAGTTCAACACCGGCTTAATGACAACTAGCAAGACAAATATAAACGCAATAAAGGCTGCGCCAAGCTTCACCAAACCGATCAATGATGGACTTTCGTACCACACACTAGTGTCCGCCATCTCTTTGATGAGTTCAAATTTCTGAGTCAGTAGAACGACACTGTCTCCGCGGGCTTCATCGAATGACACCGCGCTTTTTACGAGTCTTGTCAGGCTATCAAGCTGCGCCTGATCAACCACCATTGGCGCATTATCCGTCTCATTCCCTGCGTTGCTGCCAAGCAATGCTGCCTCGTTAATGACGATGGCTACGGACATTTTGGTGACTGAACCGCCCGTTCGTTTAACATAACGAACTGTCTTGTCGATTTCATAGTTACGGGTCGTTTGGCTATTGGTCACTGTTTCCGTTTCATTCGCGCTAGCGACAGTTGTCTCGTCGGCCAACACGTTCGTTGTCGACCCTGGCACGCCGCCGGCCGGAGCTGGTGCCTGGCCTCGCTCGATTGAAATCGACTCTGACCGCGCCTTCGGGCCAGTATCGTTGGTATCATATTCTTCAAAGGTGGTATTGCGCTCGGTAAAATCAATTTCGACGTCAACTTCTGCTCTAACATTTTCCATGCCTACAATGGGCGCAAGCAATGCATCGATTCGATTTCTGTATTGCTCTTCAACAGACAGCTCATAATCAGACTGAACAGAAGCTGCCTGAACACCCGGGGTATTTGATCTTGTTAGCAAGGTGCCACGTTGATCTACAACCACAACATCTTCAGCAGAAAGATAAGGAATGCTGGACGCCACCATGTGCGTGATAGCCTGCACTTGATTAGGCGATACAGCGCGGCCTGCATAGGGCTTTAGGACTACTGACGCCTTGGCAGGGACGCGATTACGAACAAAGGCAGACTGCCTTGGTGCAGCTAAATGAACTCGTGCGGATTGAATCGTTGAGATCTGGCTAATGCTTTTGGCCAATTCATTTTCAATTGCAACGGTATACTTTGCCTGCTCCATGAATTGACTGGTCGTAAGCGCAGAATCATCACTAAACGAATCCATCGCATTGGAACCTGCATCTTGGGGCAAACCAGCTGCCGCAAGTAGCATCCGTGCTTGATGATAGTGCTCCACACCGACCATCAATTGGCCACTGTTTTCATTGATAGTCACGGGGAAGTCAGCACCCTGCAGCGCAGTGAAAGAAGCCTGACGATCCGAATCACTCATGCCGGGATAGACTTCGCGCAGTGAACCGGTTTGAAACCAGGAGAACATAAGCACAAACACACCGATAACGAACAAGGCAATAATGCCCGGCATAGATCGACGCACGAGCGGCTGGGAAAGCATTTCGGTAACAGAAGGCAGACGATTCAATTCTGCAACTGAAGCAGCAGTATTGGCCGGCAGTGCAGCATTATCGGCACCGGACATAGCGGTACCTGGCAATGTAGAACCTGCGGGTGGAGCGAGTAAAGCAGCCATTCTCTATATTCCTGAAGATCAATAAGGTTTACGGTTAAAATTCCTGACTAAACGGGCATGTTCATAATGTCTTCGTACGCACGCAGTACTTTATTTCTAATCTGCAAAGTCGCCTCAAAAGATATAGAGGCCTTCTGCGACTTCATCATCAAGTCGGTTAATGACACATCGCCACCAGACTCATAAGCCGCAGCCGTATTCTTGGACTCCATTTGCAGATTATTCACCTCATCTACGGCAGAGGCGATCGCCTGCGCAAAGCCAGATTTATTTGGTTCAAGCTCTGCTGGCGCGCCTAGATTGCCTTGCTTATCTTCGAGCTGCGCCTGCAGATTGCGAATTTGCGCGAGCAATGATTGTGCGTCAGTGGCGGGGCTAATTTGCATTATCTATCTCCTTGCGTGGTTAACGAGCGTTATCGGGCATAGGTCTGAGGAACTTCCAAACCTTCATCACGCAATTTTTTAAGCTTATGACGCAAGGTTCTTGCACTAATGCCCAATCGGTCTGCCGCTTCGATACGAGAATGAGAGGTTTTAAGAGCACCTAAAATAGCCTGCATTTCCTTCGTCCGGACAAACCCTTGAAGCTGCTCACCGAAAGGCATGGCAGCCGAGTTTTTCAACTCTTTCTGCCAAGCGAACTGTTGTTCCGCCAGCTCTGCGTGGGGCAAGAGATCGGCTCGCGAAACGTCAATTGCTGGGTTGTTGGCGCCAGATATCATTTCACAGGGAACAACATCATCCAGCAAAATGTGAGGGACATCGATTGTGCCGCCATCACTCAAGACGAAGGCTCTGGCAACAACATTCTCTAATTCACGAACGTTTCCTGGCCAGCTATAGGCGTGCAAGACCTCCAAAGCCGCATGGGTTATTTCTTGACAGGCAGCCCCTGACGCTTGATGCGTGCTTAAGGCTTGCCGTATCAATGGCGCTATGTCCAGCGGGCGCTGAGCCAAAGGCGGGATCGTCAGTTTGAAAGCACTGAGACGGAAATAAAGATCTTCCCGAAACGCCTTCTCGGCGATCGCGACGGTTAGATTACGGTTGGTTGCTGCGATAATTCTGACATCCAGCTCTATGGTTTCCTCTCCGCCAATTCGCGTCAAGCTGCGCTCTTGCAGAACACGCAACAGTTTGACCTGAAGGTGATGAGGCATTTCGCCAATTTCGTCCAAAAACAAACTGCCGCCCTGAGCCTGCTCAAACAACCCGCGCTGACGTCGCGAGGCACCGGTAAAGGCGCCCTTTTCATGACCAAACAACATATCTTCAATGAGTTGCTCAGGGATCGCCGCACAATTTAACGAAACGAAGGGTTCATTGCAGCGGGCGGAAGATTCGTGAATGACCCGGGCCAGGACCTCTTTACCGGTGCCGGTCGCGCCTTGTATGAGCACCGAGACATTAGCTCTAGCCACTCGCTGCGCAAGTTCGAACAGGTTCTGCGACATAGGATCGACATAAATATAGGCTCGCTTAGGTGGCACGGGCTTCGCCACACCCATTTTGGTTAACGCCGGCGCCCAGGTTGCGGCAGAAAAATCGTCGTCAGCAACAACCGCTGCGGCACCTGCACCCATCGCCGCTATGCCAAGCTCAAAACGCTGGCGATTAACCACAGCAATGATAGGCGTACTGCGAAATTGCAACTGCAGTGTTTGGAGCGACTCCAAAGCATCGAGGCTGGCATTGAGCTCAACAACGATCGCTTGTCCAGACTTGCCCTGAGCGCACAGGTCAGCCGTGCAAGACCAGCGCGTAATAGCCAATTGATGGTCGTCACCCAGGTTCGCTAAACTGCTGGTATCCGTCTGCTGACCGACCCAGTCGAGGCTTTGAATAGATTCCGCATGTCGCATAACTCTACACCTAACTCTTTTAACACAATGGTTTCGATAGAAATAAATGCAATATCGATGCCATGTTTAAATGTGTTATTTATCAAAAGGTTAGGTTATATATAGTACGGGTGGAGGCGAGATAGTCACAAAAACGACGACAATCTGTCGCGGAACATGACAGCCATCCAGACCAGGTTGGGCGTCGGCACTTGACCAAACCAGGGAATGATTAATTGGTGACGGGGGAGTTATCCTGAGCAATATCGAGCTTACTGATCTTTTGAATTAGCGTGGTTCTGTGCATATCCAGTAATTTAGCTGCAGAAGAGACGTTCCACTGGGTCGAATCCAGCGCTTTGCGAATGACGTTCACCTCTATATCCTGCAACAAGTCCTTAAGGGCAAAGCCGTCTTTAGGCAATGGCACATCGCTCTGGGTAAAGCCCAGCGCTTGCTCCAGCCGATCATCCATTAACCCTTGGGCATCCATCATGGGTCCTGTGTGAGCTTCAGCCGCAACTGAACGCCCTCGTGAAGCTATGCTTTGTATTGCCTCACAAATCCGCGCCGGCAACAAACTCTTTGGCACGGTGGTGATATCCATCACCGCAGTGGGCGAAATGGCATGCATTCGGGCGACAAGATTAGATAACTCGCGAAGGTTGCCTGGCCAGTGGTAGCCACGCAATATCTTCATAGATTCATCAGTAAACGTGGGCACCTCACCTTCAGTCACCAATTTTCGAGAGAAAAAACTGATCAACTCGGGCAAATCTAGCAAACGATCACGCAACGCCGGTACCAGCAGAGGGAAAACATTCAGGCGATAAAACAGATCTTCTCGAAACAGCTTCTGTTCGGTCAATACTTCTAAATCCTGATGGGTTGCGCTGACTACTCTGACGTCAATTGGGATCCGTTCAGTGGAACCCACGGGCACAATGACGCGCTCTTCGAGCACGCGCAATAGTTTGACTTGCAGTGCGCGCGGCATATCGCCGATCTCATCAAGAAACAGGGTGCCGCCGTTAGCCGACAGCAACTGGCCGGCGTAATCTGAGATGGCACCGGTGAACGCGCCTTTGCGATGACCGAACAATTCACTTTCAAGCAAATCAGCGGGGATAGCCCCACAGTTAATCGCTATGAAGGGGCCTTTGCGGCGAGCAGATAGCAGATGCAATTGACGCGCAACGATTTCTTTGCCGGCGCCGGTTTCACCTCGAATTAAGACTGACGTATTACCGCGGGCAGCGGCACCTACCAATTGCCAAAGTTCCTGCATGACATCAGAGGAACCGAGGACAACTTCCTCGGAATCAAGATTATGGCTGGTTCGATGATGAAGCAAAATCTACCTTCTTCAGGCCGAGCGGCGATAATCACCAACTCACGACGAGGCACGAAAAAAGAGAATAGTACGCTAATTTACCCTGTTTGCTATGATATTTTTTTAAGGAAAAAGACACTGACACCTTAATGTAACTACAGTGTAATTTTATTACCATATATCAAAAACTGCTTCGAAGATTGAGCCCAATTTTTAGGGTCTAACGACAACCTTGAATTAATTTACGTAACTTTTTACGTCGAATTCACTCAGATCGACTTCGTCGGTTTTGTTGCAAGCCCCATCAACTGCCGGAAGTTAAGCTTTGGGGTCCGCCAATCTGGT
>Ga0129326_1459724_pt1 | contig 15850 bp, 29 predicted proteins | sample CPBNA2_2_FD_105427 | JGI IMG/M metagenome (GOLD analysis project Ga0129326, IMG submission 105427) | Freshwater to marine salinity gradient microbial communities from Chesapeake Bay, USA - CPBay_Spr_15_0.2_RNA2 (Metagenome Metatranscriptome) | ecosystem: Environmental > Aquatic > Marine >... | reverse complement strand
GGCTTTTGGATAAATCGGATTTTAGAAAGCTTAAGCTTCAGTCTTTTCTTCAGCTTCAGCAACCACTGACTCTTCAACCACAGGTGCTTCTTCAACGACGACTTCTTCAGCGGTAGGAGCCACTGTTTCAGCCTTCTTATCCTTAGGAGCTGGCTTCTTACTGTAGCCCTCGTCATTGCCGTCGATCAATTCGATTAATGCCATTTCAGCGGCATCACCGATACGTTGACCGACTTTGTAGATACGCGTGTAACCCCCTTCACGATTGGAGAACTCACTCGCGAGTTCATCAAAGAGTTTCGCTACAGCCGCTTTGTCACGAACGCGAGAAATAGCGAGGCGACGGTAGTGCAGTTTGCGTGCAGCATCGTTGGCTTTTTCAGCTTTCTTGGCCAAAGTGATCACTTTTTCAATGAAAGGACGCAGTGCCTTCGCCTTAGAAAGTGTTGTTTCGATACGGCCGTGTGTGATGATAGCAACCGAAAGGTTACCCATCATAGCGGAACGGTGAGGGCCAGAAACCCCGAGTTTGTGTCTTCTGTTATTGTGACGCATTGTCTTTAAATTCTTGGGCCTAAATAGGCGGGTTTATAGTTCGCTACCTTTTTCAAGCAGGCGCTCGTCGATTTTCATACCAAGGGAAAGACCGAGTTGCTCGAGCTTGTCTTTGATTTCATTCAACGATTTCTTACCGAAGTTACGGTACTTGAGCATTTCTTGCTCTGACTTCATGGCAAGCTCACCTACGGAGGTGATGTTTGCATTGTTCAGGCAGTTTGCTGCGCGGACAGAAAGTTCGATCTCGTTAACGCTCATGTTGAGCAGCTTACGTAAACGATTTTGCTCTTCGCTGATTTCCTTACCTTCACTCTCGAACTCGATCTGGTCTTGGGAGACTTCATCGAATACATCGAGATGATGCTTTAGGATCGCAGCGCTTTGCTTCATCGCATCGTCTGGAGTAATTCGGCCATCAGTAGTGACTTCAAGAATTAACTTGTCGTAGTCCATTTCCTGACCAACACGAGTGTTCTCAACCGAGTACTTCACCAAGCGAACTGGACTGAACAAGGAATCAATAGCAATCACGCCGATCGGCTGATCAGCCTTCTTGTTATCTTCACCAGCACAGTAACCACGACCGACACGCACTTCGAGCTCGGCGTAGAAACGCTGAGGCTTGTCGAGTGTACAGATGACTTGATCGGGGTTAACAACCTTAAAGTTCGAATCCTCTTGGATGTCTGCTGCTGTTACAGCACCATCACGGTTTACGTCGATAGTCAGCATTGCAGACTCACGGCTTTCGGATACAAGCAGAACCTTTTTAAGGTTCAACACGATATCAGTCACGTCTTCCAGAACACCGTCGATGCTTTGGAATTCGTGCTGCACACCATCAATCTTAATCGATGTGATCGATGCACCCTCAATGGAACTGAGTAGCACACGACGGAGTGAATTACCGATAGTGTGTCCATAACCCGCTTCAAACGGCTCAGCCTGAAAGATGGCAAAGGTATCGGTGGCGGTTTCTTCGACTTTTACAAGTCGGTTGGGAAGTTCGAATTTTCCTAAGCGCTTTGGCATAATTAGCTTCTAGTTTACAGTTTACAAATAATTGCGATCGTCTGACCAGGTAGGTCAATAAGTGACGGATTAACGACTGTAGTACTCAACGATCAGTTGAACGTTGATACTCGCTTCGGTTTCTTCCGAGGAAGGAAGACGGTTTACTGTAGCTTTAAGCGCATCAGCGTTCAAAGTCAGCCACTCCGGGGTGGTGCGTGCTTGGCTCTCCTCCATGCAACGTGTCGCAAGTTGACGAGAGGAAGTACGTTCACGCACTTCGATTTCGTCACCTTCTTTGACCATGAAGCTGGCAATGTCGGTCTTATTACCGTTCACAACGATGTGACCGTGACCTACGAACTGACGAGCAGCTGCGCGAGATTTTGCAAAACCCAGACGGTAGATTACACTATCAAGACGGCACTCAAGCATCTTGAGGAAGATCTCACCAGTGACACCACGAGTCGCTTTAGCTTTTTCGAAAGTGAGGCGGAACTGTTTTTCAGTCATCCCGTACATGAAACGAAGCTTTTGCTTTTCGTTCAATCCAATCGCATAATCGCTGAATTTACGACGCAGACGAGGGCCATGCTGACCGGGAGGGTGTGGCTTACGCTCGAAAGCCTTAGTGGGTGCAAAGATAGCCTGCCCAAAACGGCGGTTGATGCGAGTAGTCGGTCCTGTGTAACGAGACATATTGTTATTATCCGGGTTGTTCTGCTAAGTATTTATAAGTGTCTATGTGGCAGTAGCACAATTAGACACGACGACGTTTTGGCGCGCGGCAACCGTTATGAGGGACCGGAGTCACATCAAGGATTTCGGTTACAATCATGCCCAAAGATTGGAGTGCACGTACGGCTGAATCACGACCCATACCTGGGCCGTTCAGCTTAACGACAACTTCCTTCATGCCGTGTGATACGGCAACGCGACCTGCATCTTGCGTGACCACTTGGGCTGCATATGCGGTCGACTTGCGTGAGCCACGGAAGTTGCACTTGCCGGCACTGGACCAGGAAATGACATTACCACGTGGGTCACAAAAAGTTACTTTTGTGTTATTGAAAGTGGCGAGGACGTTAACAATACCCGAGGTAATGTTCTTGCTGCCCTTAGCACGACGAATCTTAACTCCGTCAAGATCGCTCTTAAGAAGGTCCTCTGCGGTTACTTCCTTCTTTACAGGTGCAGCCTCTTCAGTGGCTACGATCTTCTTTTCTTCTTCAACGGATTGGTTTGCTTGCTCTTCGCTCATAGGAAATTCCTCTAGTGGTTATTTACGAACCGGTTTCACTGCACCCTTGCGAGTACGTGCATTTGTTTTGGTACGTTGACCACGTACGGGTAAGCCACGCATGTGACGCATTCCACGCAAACTGCGAATCGCAGAGAGACGCTTCAAGTTGGCAGTGCGCTCACGACGGAGGTCACCTTCAACGATGTACTGCTTATCCGCAACGATCGAAGCGAGCTGATTCAACTCTTCTTCGGAGAGGTCACCAGCACGGCGATCTGCATCAAACCCAGACACTTCAACGATTAATTTCGCGCGTGTCGGTCCGATACCATAGATGTAACGAAGCGAAAATTCTAGCTTCTTGTTTGCGGGGATGTCGACTCCTAGGATACGTGGCATAATATAAAAAATGTTGGTTCAACCGCTTGATTGCGGGAAAACGGTGGAAAGTAGTGAAAAAAGTGTGTTTGAAAAGTTAAATTTTCGGAATTGTTAATATTTCTGGCTCTGCCCCGGTAATCAGGACGGTATGTTCGAAGTGCGCGGAGGGTTTACCATCACCAGTAACTGCAGTCCAACCGTCGTCTAGCATGCGTATGGCAGCGGTTCCGAGGTTGATCATAGGTTCAATGGCGAGCGCCATGCCTGGTTTAAGTTTGGCTCCACTTCCGCGACGCCCATAATTTGGGATTTGCGGTGCTTCGTGCATTGTAGCGCCAACTCCATGTCCCACAAATTCTCGAACGATGCTATAATTGTGGCGTTTGATAAAGCGTTCAACGGCATTGGAGATATCTCCAACACGGTTACCTGCCTTAGCAAAGGTGATCGCGTAATCGAGTGCTTCGCGGGTGGCCTTGATCAAAGATTCATTTTCCTCAGTGAAGGGTGGAATCAGAACAGTGTAAGCATTATCACCAATAAATCCGCGGTAGCGGACAACAACATCAATGGAAACAACATCACCCGCTAAAATCGGGCGCTGCATACTTCCTATCCCGTGAACGATTTCATCGTTTACAGAAATACAGGTGTGAGCTGGGAATACATTATCGCCAGAACGATAATTGTAGCATGCGCTTTCAGCGCCCAACTCGGCAATAAACTTACGACCCAGTTGATCAAGGTCATAGGTAGTCATCCCCTCTCCCACCACATCGACAAGCCGTTTAAGAACGGTCGCGGCAATTTGGCAAGCTTCACGTATCGACTGTATCTCTTCGTCTGAGCGAATAAATTTCATCGGCGGCTAATAAGGGGATGGATCAAAGAACAAATTTATAAACGAAGCTGGCTCAAACAAACGATCCACCTTCGGGAAAGACACTGCTAGGGTATTAGCCCAGATTCAGTACCCAGGAAATAATACCTAGGACAAAAAGTACCAACGCAATAAAGAGCAGTGGACGCCAAGCGGTCCAAAAGTCTTGAAGTCCAGCGGTATCAACCAACTGCTTGTTACGCGCTGCGGAACGTGAACGGCTCTTCCCTTTCTTGAGGAAACCATCGTAGTGGCGTTGCAATAAGTAGGTTTCAATCTGACGCATAGTATCAAGCAATACACCGACCGTAATCAACATACCGGTACCTCCGAAGAAGACGGCAACATTGAAAGGTACATTGTAAGCATACAGTAAAACGTCTGGGAACAATGCAATGACTGTCAGCGAAATCGCACCTGCCAAAGTCAAGCGGGTCATGATGTGATCCAAGAACTTAGCAGTCGGCTCACCTGGACGTACGCCAGGGATATAACCACCGTTCTTCTTCAAATCATCAGCAATTTGAATCGGTTTAAACATCATTGATACCCAGAAATAACTGAAGATCAGGATCAACAAACCAAAGATGATGTAGTACACAGGACGACCGTGTGCGATCGAATCGGCAAAGTCATTGAAGAAACGCATGCCAGTAGCAGTACCCAAGTAACTCAAGATCTGAGCAGGAAACATAAGAATCGCACTGGCGAAAATGACAGGCATCACACCGGCATAATTCACCTTGAGCGGTAAAAATGAACTCTGTCCACCGTATACCTTACGTCCCACTACGCGCTTCGCATATTGAACCGGAATTTTACGTTGTGCTTGGGTGATCGCGACGAGGCCCGCTGTCACAGCAAACAACAGTGCCAACATCAGTACACCTTCAGGTAAACCGAGTGAAGCGCTTCCGGAGCCAATTGGTGCCACAAACATCTGATAAGCAGAGGCCACCGCGCCGGGCAGACCAGAAATAATACTGATAGTAATCAACAGCGAGATACCATTGCCGATGCCCTTCTCTGTGATTTGCTCACCAAGCCACACCATGATCATAGTACCTGCCGTCAAGAAGATGGTACCGGTGATCAAAAACTGCAACTGTCCCGAGATGACGATACTACCATACTCTCCCGGATTGAAGCCTTGGCCAATTAAACTACCTGGATTGGTGGTAAGTGCGATCAAAAGCAATAAGCCTTGAACCACACAAATCGCCAATGTCAGATAGCGCGTGTATTGATTGATCTTCTGACGACCTACATCACCCTCTTGTTGCAATCGAGCAATAACGGGGAAAACCGCACCGACCAACTGCATGATAATAGATGCGCTAATGTAAGGCATGATACCGAGTGCAAAGACTGCCCCCTTAAGGAGCGCGCCCCCGGTAAACATGTTGTAGAAGCCAACCAAGCCGCCGCCTGCTGAAGCCTGATCCGCCATGAAGGCTTGAATCGGACCCGTATTAATTCCCGGAAGTGGAATATTGGCCCCGACCCGTGCAATAAATAGCAAAGCCAGCGTGAAGAAGATCTTCTGGCGCAGTTCGGGGATCTTCAGAGAATTGGTAAAAGCAGAGAGCATTACGATAGGTCATTTCATTCAGTCCGTTTCGGACTGAATTATGCGTCTTCCTTAGTCTCAGCAGCTACTTCGACGATTTTACCGCCAGCCGCTTCGATCTTAGATTTAGCGGAAGCAGAAACCTTGCAGACACTTACTGTGAATGCTTTGCTGACTTCACCATCCCCCAGCAGCTTTACGCCTTGGTTGTTGGAACGGATTAAACCGGCAGCAACGAGTGCCGCACGATCCACGGTCTCACCTTCAAGCTTCGCAAGCTCACCGACATTAACTGTCTGATAAGTGGTGCGGAAATTGAAGTTATTGAAACCACGGCGTGGAAGTTTACGATAGAGTGGCATTTGACCACCTTCGAAACCGATACGGATACCGCCACCAGAACGAGCCTTTTGGCCCTTATGTCCCTTACCGGAAGTTTTACCGTGACCACTACCTTCACCGCGTCCTAGACGCTTGGTGGGGTGAGTTGCACCCTTAATTGTTGGAATATTATCGAGATTCATTTGTAGTGCTCCTTACGCTTCCGCTACAACTGCTGCTTTATCAGCAAAACGGATGCTTTTGATTTCCTCGTTTGAACGCAACTGCTGCAACGCAGCCATTGTCGCCTTGACCATTGCAAGGTGGTTGTTCGAACCGAGTGATTTGGAAAGAATGTTCTTCACGCCCACCGATTCAAGTACCGCGCGCACACCGCCACCGGCGATAACACCTGTACCATCAGAGGCAGGACGAAGGAGAACCTTACCGCCATCGGCTTCGCCGAGGACGTGGTGAGGAATGGTATCACCGCGAAGTTTGATTGTGACGAGGTTCTTCTTAGCTTGCTCAGTGCCCTTGCGAATTGCTTCAGGGACTTCCTTAGCCTTGCCGTAACCGACGCCGACTTCACCTTTTTGGTTACCAGTAACAACGAGAGCTGAGAAACTGAAACGGCGGCCACCTTTAACGACCTTAGCGCAACGATTGATGTGCACTACCTTTTCGACGTATTCTGGTGCTTCTTCGACTTCGTCTTTTTGAGAAAATGATCTTTTTTGTCTGCTCATATCGATTCCTTAGAACTTAAGTCCGCCCTCACGAGCAGCTTCTGCAAATGATTTAACGCAACCGTGGTAGCGGCGACCGGAACGGTCAAAAACTACGGTTTCAACACCAGCAGCCTTTGCCTTTTCAGCAATTGCTTTGCCGAGTGCGATAGCGCCATCATTGTTTGCCTTTGCGTCACCACCTAAGGAAGTAACGTAAGCAACAGTATGACCCTTCACATCGTCGATGCACTGTGCGTAGATATTTTTGTTGGAGAAGTGGACAGCCAAGCGTGGACGCTCGGCGGAACCTTTGATCTTCTTGCGGATACGCCAGCGACGTTTCTGTAAAAGTGTATCTTTCTTTGCGAGTTTCATAGATTAACCTCTGCTGAAAATTAAGCGGACTTCTTACCTTCTTTACGACGGACATATTGGCCGACGATCTGAACACCCTTGCCCTTATAAGGCTCAGCTGGGAAGTAAGAAAAGATAGTTGCTGCAAGTTCACCAACGACTTGTTTGTCAGCTCCGGCAACTGTAAGTTTAGTACCCTCGACAATGGTGACAGTGATCCCAGTAGGAACAGTCACAACGACGGGGTGAGAGTAACCAAGAGCCAAGTCAAGCTTGTCACCTTCGAGTGTCGCACGAAAACCGACACCCTTGATGATCAGTTGCTTCTCGTAGCCATCAACAACACCAACAACCATGTTGTTGACGATCGAGCGTACTGTTCCGTACATAGCACGGGAGTGACGACTCGAGTCGACTGGTGCAATCGTGATTACGCCTTCAGCCTGCTCGATAGTAACCGAGCGATCAAAAGTCTTTTCTAGTTTACCTTTTGGGCCTTCGACTTTGACGGTCTGACCGTCGATCGAAACTGTTGCCTTATCAAGGACGGGAATGGGGAGTTTACCAATTCTGCTCATCTTATGGTGCCTTTAAATTACCAGACTTTACAAACGAGCTCTCCGCCAACACCCAACTCACGGGCATCACGGGCGCGAATGACGCCTTTAGGTGTAGTGAGGATTGCAACACCCAGACCGCCAAGAACGCGGGGGATTTCTGTGCAACCGTAGTAGAGACGACGACCAGGCTTGCTGTGACGCTGGATGCCTGTAATCGCCGGTGTGTTGCCTACAAATTTCAGAGTAATGGTAATGGTCTTGAAACCACGTGCATCCTGAGATTCGCTAAATTCTTTGATATAACCTTCTTTTTTTAAGATCCCAGCGATAGCAAGACGCATCTTGGAAAACTGCACAGTGCAGTTATCCTTGCGAGCCGAGCTGGCGTTGCGGATGATTGTAAGAAAGTCTCCGATTGTGTCGTGAACTGCCATAGTATTTACTAGTGGGTTTTCAGTGGATAAGGTAAAGCGATGAGCTTACCAAGAGGATTTTGTCACACCGGGAATCATGCCACGTGTGGCCAACTCACGGAATGTGATACGGGAAAGACCGAATTTACGGATGAACGCACGAGGACGGCCTGTAACCGAGCAACGATTACGTGCACGAATAGGCGAGCTATTCTTCGGGAGCTTTGTCAACTTAGCTTGCGCTTTGTAAAACTCCTCGTCTGTAGTTTCAGGGTTAGCGATGATCGCCTTAAGCTCGGCACGCTTGCCGGCATACTTCTCAATGAGACGTACGCGCTTTAGATTGCGTTGGATAGCGGATTTTTTAGCCATATTAAATTACAGGTTGAAAGCTTAAGCAGTTGCAGCAGCTGCGGCTGTGGCCGCTTCTTCAGCCGCTACTTCAGTGCTAGTTTTACGGAAAGGAAAACCGAAAAGTGTCAACAGTTCGCGACCCTCTTCATCATTAGAAGCACTTGTGTTGATGCAGACATCAAGACCAAGTGTTGCACTAGTACCTTCAGCACTCACTTCAGGGAAGATCGTGTGGTCGGAAACACCCAATGTGTAATTACCTTGGCCATCAAACTTAGTGGGGACACCACGGAAGTCACGGATGCAAGGCAATGCCACTTTGATCAAACGAGCGAGGAAGTCATACATCGCTTCACCGCGAAGTGTCACTTTACAGCCGATCGGCTGACCTTCGCGGAGTTTGAAGTTCGAAATACTAAGTTTTGCTTTGGTCGTAACCGGGCGCTGACCAGAAATCTTAGTGATTTCTTCATTTACGTATGCGACGTGATGTTTATCAGCCGCTGCGCTGAAACCACTATTAAGAACGATCTTCTTAATAGTAGGAACTTGGTGTGGATTAGCGTAACCGAACTTCTTCATGAGTTCTGGCACAACTGTTTCTTTGTAATGGTTTTGTAAGATTGTAGGCATCGTATTAAGTCGGAGTTCTGACCCGACTAGTTGAGTGTGATCGACGTAGATCTGGAAAAAGTGCGTGAAAATGCGGGATTAAGCCCACGTTGCAAGCTCCTTATTTCTTCTTTGCGTCGAATTTTTCGGCCAACATTACATTCGAGTAATGAATTGGCATTTCGCGCTCGCTAGAAGAACCATCTGGGTTCTCCTGAGACTTGCGCTCAAATTTGGTGACTAAGTTAACGCCCTCGACGAGGATACGCTCATTACCTTTAACGGACAAGACCTTGCCACGTTTACCTTTATGAGCGCCAGTGATGACGACAACTTCTTGTTCGCGTTTAATTGCTTTTGACATGATTAGAGTACCTCCGGAGCAAGGGAAATGATTTTCATGTATTTGGTACGTAGCTCACGAGCAACTGGACCAAAAATACGAGAACCCTTAGGGTTACCATCGGCATTGATGATAACAACTGCGTTGTTATCAAAGCGTAGGTAGCTACCATCACCACGGCGAACCGGGGCCTTAGTGCGTACAACAACTGCACGTACAACTTCACCCTTTTTGACGGAAGAATCGGTCGACGCCTCTTTAACGTTACATACGATAATGTCGCCAACGGAGGCGGTGCGCTTGTTTTGTCCAAGGCGACGGATCATCTCCGCTGACTTGGCTCCTGTGTTATCCGCGATAAATACGCGGCTGTTCATCTGAATCATAGCTAAATTTCCCTGTTCGGATTAAAAGAATAAGTGTTAAGCCTCAGCGACTACTCGTCACCCAGCTTTGGAGCCACTTCGAGCACACGTGTCACACGCCAGCGTTTTAGTTTGCTGAGCGGACGAGTTTCCATGATCTCGACTTTATCGCCCAGACCACACTCATTATTTTCGTCGTGTGCGTGAACTACAGTCTTACGACGAATCTCTTTCTTATAAAGAGGGTGCGGAATCTTGTAGAGATAGGTGACCTTAATTGTCTTGTCGCCGGAGCGGCTAGTGACAGTTCCAGTGAGGGACTTACGTGAGTTGCGAGTTGCTTCCATATTACGAGGCGGCTTGAAAGTTTAAGCAGTGGCGGCAGCCAACTTCTTTTCTTTGAGAATAGTTTCGAGGCGTGCGATTTCGCGACGCATATTGGTGAATTCGTGTGGTTGCTCGACCTGACCAGTCTGCTTACGCATACGAAGATTGACGTGAGCGTCACGTGTCTCGCGCAGTTTCTTTTCAATTTCTGCTTCGGACATTTCGCGGATATCTTTTGTGCTCATAGTATGTTCCTTTTAAAATCAGTTGGATTAATCCTCGCGGCTAACAAAGCGGCAATGGAATGGCAGTTTTGTGTCGGCCAAGCGAAGAGCTTCACGCGCAACAGTTGCAGAGCAACCAGCTACTTCGAAAAGCATTGTGCCTGGACGGATCACCGCGACCCACCGCTCAACTGAACCTTTACCCTTACCCATACGAGTTTCCGCAGGCTTCTTGGTAACTGGTTTGTGAGGAAAGACACGAATCCAGACCTTGCCCTTACGCTTGAGGCTACGAGTCATAGCAACACGAGCGGCTTCGATCTGTTGTGAGGTCATGCGACCACGTGTGAGAGATTGAATACCGAATTCGCCGAAGGCGATTGTGTTACACGATTGTGCCTCACCATAGATGCGGCCAGTGTGTACTTTACGGTATTTAGTGCGTGATGGGAGTAATGCCATTGTTCGCTCAGTTTAAAAATTAAATATTTAGGTTCGTGGAAAACGCAGGTTACGCGTCGTCTTCATCAGGAAGACAGATCCAGCATTTAACGCCGATGATACCATACACAGTACTAGCTTCACTGAAGCCGTAGTTAATGTTGGCACGAAGTGTTTGGAGAGGCACACGACCTTGACGCTGTTGCTCTGTACGAGCAATGTCAGCACCACCCAAACGACCACCACACTGAATTCGGATACCATCTGCACCCATTGACATTGTAGTTTGAACCGCACGCTTCATCGCACGGCGAAAAGCAATACGACGCTCCAATTGCAGGGCAACGTTCTCAGCAACCAGTTGCGCGGAAAGATCCGGACGCTTGACTTCTTGAATGTCGAGCATGATTTCCTTGCCGACCTTCTTGTTCAAAGTCTCCTTCAGCTTATCAAGCTCTGCACCCTTGCGGCCAATGACGACACCAGGACGTGCTGTGAAGATTTTTACACGGATGCGGCCAGAAGCACGCTCAATGAAAATACGAGGTACGGATGCGTAGCGCAGTTTCTCGGTGAGAAAAGTGCGGATAGTGTGGTCTTCTTTGATGTACGCAGGGAATTCCTTCTTGGATGCGTACCAGCGAGAATTCCAGTCACGTGTAACTGCAAGGCGGAAGCCGGTTGGATGAACTTTCTGTCCCATAATTAAATAATGTTCGGTTTAGTCTTATGCCTCGTCTGTAAGAACGATACGGATATGGCTAGTCGGCTTCTTGTAAGGGTGAGCGGAACCACGTGCAGCAGGGCGAAAGCGCTTGAACGCAGGGCCTTGCTCAACGATAGCCGACTCGATCTTAAGGGCGTCCGATGAAAGATTGTTATTGTTTTCCGCGTTCGCGATCGCCGACTGGAGCGTTTTGCTAACGAGACGTGCCGACTTGCGCGGAATGAAGCGCAAAATTTCGACGGCCTCAGCGGCATTACGGCCTTGAATGGCGGAAGTGATATCACGCACCTTGCGGGGCGACATACGGGCGTATTTGGTATAGGCTTGGACCTGCATGAGATTCAGCTGTTTTGAAGTGTATTTACGCGGGCAATGTCTCCCGCTTGAATGATGGAGTCGTCGACCAAGTTCAGGATAAGTCCTGCGGCACGGTCGCTTTGAGATTCGATAATAATAAGTTCGCCTACGGCTTGATTGCCGCGACTCACTGAACAGAGCATCCCAAGGCGTAGGCCCTGCGCTAAACCACCCTCAAGGATGACGACATCTGCCGCCAGTGAGGGAAGTACAGTTACGACCTGAGCCGCATGCGTACTGTAGAGTGATTGATTGACGAAGCTGGGAACTGCCGCCGACACAACGCTACCGGCTAGCAGCGCCCCACAGAGGAGGCTAATGGCCAGTTTGGTAAAACGTGTTGTCAACGAAAGGAACATAGTGTGATAGGTCGCTAAGTTAGCGCTTATTACTTCTTACCGGCAGGGTGCCCCTTGAAGGTGCGTGTCGGCGAGAACTCACCCAGCTTATGGCCAACCATATTCTCAGTCACATAGACGGGCAGAAAGCTGCGACCGTTGTGGACGTTGAAGTTCAGGCCGACGAAGTCGGGAGTAATTGTGGAACGGCGCGACCATGTTTGGATCGGCTTGCGGTCGTTGTTGGCTTGTGCGACTTGCACCTTTTTACTGAGGTGCGGATCGACGAAGAAACCTTTTTTAATTGAACGGGACATAGCTAAAAGAAATTATTATTTTTTCTTCAATTGACGACCGTTGCGACGAACAACGATTTGCGAATTGGTCGGGTTAGACTTCTTACGAGTCGGGAAGCCCTTCGAGAGCTGCCCCCACGGAGATTGTGGGTGACCACCACCTGAGGTGCGGCCTTCACCACCACCCATAGGGTGATCGACAGGATTCATCGCAACACCACGAACGCGAGGGCGACGACCTAACCAACGGTTACGACCTGCTTTACCCAAGCTTTGGTTTTGGTGCTCGTGGTTACCCACTTCACCAATTGTTGCGCGGCAGCGAACGTTCAAGAAGCGAATTTCACCAGAAGGCATTTTCACCGTAGCGCGTTCACCGTCGATCGAAACCAATTGTGCGGACTGTCCAGCGGAGCGAGCGATTTGCGCGCCACGACCTGGGTGGAGTTCGATGGCGTGGATCTTAGTCGCTGGCGGGATGATCGCTAGCGGCATGCTGTAACCTGGATTGAATTCAATGCGCTCATTTACGCTGAGCAGTGTATCGCCTACATTCACTCCACGTGGAGCAAGGATGTAGCGTTTTTCACCATCAGCATAAGCAAGCAATGCAAGGTTTGCAGAGCGATTTGGATCGTACTCGATCGCCTGCACTTTAGCAGGGATATCAAGTTTATCACGACGAAAGTCGATGATACGATAAGCGCGCTTGTGACCACCACCACGACGGCGAGAAGTGATACGACCGTAGCAATTACGGCCCTTCTTGCTGTGCTTGTAAGTAGTGAGAAGGCGCTCTGGCTTCTTTTTGGAGACGTCCTGCTTGTTCCGCGTAAGGAAACGCTGGCCAGGAGTCAAAGGTCTGGAATCTACGAGTGGCATGATATAGTGTCTCCTGCGTACTAGACGAGTTCGATCTTATCGCCAGCCTTGAGGGTGACGATGGCCTTTTTGTGGCCGCCTGCAGTTCCTGGACGGCCGCGACGCGAGCGATCCGTTTTAACCTTAGGCTTTTTGATAAGGATGTTTACATTAGTCACCTCAACGTTGAAGAGCTTCGCGACAGCGCGAGCCACTTCAATGCGGTTTGCACGGGGTGCAACTTCGAAGGTGTACTGGTTGAAATTCGCAGCTAGGTTAGCTGATTTTTCTGTAACGCGGTATTCTTTAAGAATTGTATCTGCAATAATCATGACTCACCTCCATTTGCGCGGGCGATAATAGTTTCGATACCCTTCGAGCTGATGACGATGTGGCGGTAGCGCACAACATCCAGCGTGCTGAGGTTGCCAGCTTCGGAAAGGGAAAGCCCCTCGACGTTGCGAGCAGCCAGGGCAGCGTTGTTTTCAAATGCGTCGTCAACGATCAAGACTTTGCCACGTACTGGAAGTACTGCAGTAAGAACTTGATTGAAGAGCTTTGTCTTCGGCTCCTTGACTTCGAATGCTTCAATCACCGACAGACCACCTTCATTTGCACGCTCAAAAAGCGCACGCTGGAAAGCGAGAGTCTTCATCTTGCGATTGATCTTTTGCGAGTAGTCGCGAGGTTTTGGTCCGTGAGAGACACCACCGTGACGTTGGTGCGGCGCGCGGCGTGAACCTTGACGTGCTGTACCACTCCCCTTTTGACGGAAGAGCTTCTTACCAGAACCCGCTACTTCAGAGCGAGTTTTGGTGCAAGCATTGCCTTGGCGTGCGTTGGCCTGGTGTGCGAGAACGACTTGGCGTAGCGCAGCTACTCCCTTGTCGTCTGCAAATGTTGGGAACTGAGAGAACTCCTTCTCTTCGCATTGCGTTCCGTCTATGCTGTAAACTTTAAGTTTCATCGTATATTGTCCTTTCGTCGCAGCTTACGCCTTTGGGGTTTTGTTTTTAACCGCAGTGCGGACAGTGACGAGGCTACCGCGAGAACCAGGAATGCTGCCCTTTACAAGGATCAGATTCTTATCAGCGATAACTTTAACAACCTGTAGGTTCTGAACAGTGCGCTGTACATCCCCCATGTGACCGGGCATTTTCTTACCCTTGATCACGTGGCCGGGCCATTGGCACATACCATAAGAACCACCACGGCGGTGGAACATCGAACCGTGGGATGCAGGGCCACCGGCGAAACCGTAGCGCTTAACAACCCCCTGGAAACCGCGACCCTTAGAAGTACCGATTACATCGATCTTCTGGCCCGCTTCGAAGCGCTCAACTGTAAGCACGTCTCCGAGGTTCAATCCGGCATCGCCATTTGTACGGAACTCACGGAGTTCTGAAACAGGTGCGACACCAGCTTTTTTAAAGTGACCAAGTGCGGCCTTAGAGAGACGGTGCTCTTTCTGAGGACGGAATCCGATCTGTATGGCATTATAGCCATCAGTTTCATCGGACTTAACCTGAGTAACAGGGCAAGGGCCTGCTTCAATGACTGTAACAGGTACCAGACGATTTTGTTCGTCGAATACCTGAGTCATTCCTATCTTTTTACCAAGTAGGGCTACGTTCATAATACTAATTGGCAGGTGGGGCGGATGCTCCGTTTAGAACCTGCGTTAGTTGTTTTAATAAAATGTGGATTAATCGCTGCTTTTGTGAGCGAGCGCGCGAAAAAAGAGATTCCTCTCGCGAAGGTCAACTACAGATTTAATTATTTTTAAACATTAATCGAAATATCAACACCAGCGGGCAGATTGAGCTTCTTCAACTCATCGACTGTTGCTGAGGTTGGTTCGACAATATCGATCAAGCGCTTGTGGGTGCGCACTTCAAATTGGTCCATGGACTTTTTGTTAACGTGAACAGAACGGTTAACTGTAAGCTTCTCAATCTTAGTTGGAAGCGGCACAGGACCGGAGACACGAGCGCCAGAGCGCTTAGCTGTTTCGACGATGTCCACTGCGGACTGGTCTACTACGCGATAATCAAAGCCTTTAAGGCGAATACGGATACGTGGAGTGCTCATATTTTTTATTAGTTTCGTGCGGGTGCACGGTGTGAAGTTTCTAGGATTGTGTTTAGTACATTTGCCGGAACTGGCTCAAAGCAGCTCGGCTCCATACTATATGAAGCGCGACCTTTACTGAGGGAGCGGACAATTGTCGAGTAGCCAAACATCTCAACAAGTGGGACGCTGGCCGAAATTGATATAAATGCGGTTTTGGTAGCGACGTTCTTAATCTGACCTCGGCGGCGATTCAGATCGCCCATAATATCGCCTTGGTAGTCTTCGGGTGTTTCAACTTCGACGTCCATCACAGGCTCAAGTAAAACTGCCCCAGCCTTCATCATCGCATCGCGGAAAGCAAAAATACCCGCCATCTTAAAAGACATCTCGGACGAATCGACCTCGTGGAAGGAACCATCAAACAGTGTCACCTTGAAGTCGACGACTGGATAACCCGCCACGGTGCCATTATTGGCTGCTTCGCGGATACCCTCGAGGGTCGGCTTAATG
>Ga0129326_1380172_pt1 | contig 15855 bp, 15 predicted proteins | sample CPBNA2_2_FD_105427 | JGI IMG/M metagenome (GOLD analysis project Ga0129326, IMG submission 105427) | Freshwater to marine salinity gradient microbial communities from Chesapeake Bay, USA - CPBay_Spr_15_0.2_RNA2 (Metagenome Metatranscriptome) | ecosystem: Environmental > Aquatic > Marine >... | reverse complement strand
TTTGCATTGAAAAATAGGCGCTTGTGGGGCATACCTTAAATGCCTACCGTTGTTAAAACGGGGTTGCGATGCGGGATCCAGTGGATGCGCTCGCCGACGTCGAAGGCTGGCGTAGGCCGGGGAGAGGGAAGCGTTGGAAGGCTTATTGAGCGAATACCTGCCGATCCTGATTTTTATTGGGATCGCTACCGCCATCGCATGCGTCGCGGTGCTGGGTTCTTACATCGTTGCGCCGCAACGGCCGGACGTTGAAAAGAACTCAGCTTACGAATGCGGTTTTGAGGCGTTTGAAGACGCACGTCACAAATTTGATGTGCGCTTTTACTTGGTCGCCATTCTATTCATCATTTTTGACCTTGAAGTCGCGTTCTTGTTCCCGTGGGCCATCTCGCTGGGCAGCATCGGCGTTTTTGGCTTTTGGTCGATGATGGTGTTCCTTGGCATTCTTACCATCGGATTCGTCTACGAGTGGCGTAAAGGAGCCCTGGAATGGGAGTAAGTAACGCACCAGCGCCAACGGGTATGCCGTTACCGCCAGGCGCCGAACAAGATGAAATTCTGCGCCAAGTTACCGGCGAGCTGCAGGATAAAGGCTTCGTCATCGCATCCGTCGACAAGTTGGCCAATTGGGCGCGCACCGGATCGCTGTGGCCGATGACGTTTGGTCTGGCGTGCTGCGCCATCGAGATGATGCACGCTTACGTCAGCCGTTATGACTTGGACCGCTTTGGCGTCGTGCCGCGCCCAAGCCCCCGTCAATCCGACGTGATTATCGTCGCCGGCACGCTGACCAACAAAATGGCCCCGGCATTCCGCAAGGTTTATGACCAGATGGCCGAGCCGCGCTATGTGATCTCGATGGGATCATGCGCCAACGGCGGCGGCTATTATCATTATTCATATTCGGTGGTACGCGGTTGCGACCGCGTGGTGCCGGTCGACGTCTATGTACCAGGCTGCCCACCAACGGCAGAGGCACTGGTTTACGGCGTCTTGCAACTTCAAAAGAAAATTCGCCGCACCGGCGTGCTGTTCCGCTAAGCGATCAAGCACCAGAACGTATTGAAAACGGACTGATATGGATACTGCGCTCAAAGAATTAGGCGATTTCATTCGCGACGAACTTGGCGATGCGGTCAAGGATGCACACGTACGTCTGGGCGAATTGTGCCTTGAGGTCGAGCGCGATGAGATTTTGAACGTCATCAAGTATCTCCGCGATGATGCTAATTGCCAGTTCTCCACATTGTTGGATGTCTGTGCCGTCGATTACCCTGAGCGCACCGAACGTTTTGAGGTCGTCTATAACTTGTTGTCGATGACTCACAACACGCGGATTCGCGTCAAGCTGTCGACCGACGAAGATACCCCCGTCGCCAGCGTCACCAGCGTCTTCAATTCTGCCAACTGGTGGGAACGTGAAGTTTGGGACATGTTCGGAATCGGCTTTATCGATCATCCGGATCTGCGCCGTATCCTTACCGACTATGGCTTTGAAGGCCATCCGCTCCGCAAAGATTTCCCGCTGACGGGTTATGTCGAGTTGCGCTATGACGACGAGCAGAAGCGCGTCGTTTATGAGCCAGTGAAACTGACCCAAGAATTCCGGACCTTCGACTTCCTGAGCCCGTGGGAAGGCGTGCAGCGCATGCTGCCGGGCGACGAGAAAGCCGAAACCGAGGCCGATGCCGCCAAGCAGGAGGCAAAATAATGGCCGAAACACAGATCAAGAACTACAACATCAACTTTGGTCCGCAGCACCCGGCGGCGCACGGCGTGCTGCGTCTGGTCTTGGAAATGGACGGAGAGGTGATTGAGCGCGCCGATCCGCACATCGGCTTGCTGCACCGGGGCACGGAAAAACTGATCGAGCACAAAACCTATGTGCAGGCGGTCGGCTATTTCGACCGGCTCGACTATTCATCGCCGCAAAACCAAGAGCACGCATTTGCGTTGGCAACGGAAAAGCTGTTGGGGCTCGAAGCACCGGCCCGCGCACAGTCAATCCGCGTGCTGTACGCAGAAATCGGGCGCTTGCTGAACCACCTGATGAACATCTGCGCGTTCGCCATGGACGTCGGCGCCATGACGCCGATGCTGTGGGGCTTTGAGCACCGCGAAAAACTGATGGAATTCTGCGAGCGGGCATGCGGCGCACGTATGCATATGCACTACTTCCGTCCAGGCGGCGTCGCCTTCGACGTGCCGCAATCGTTGCTTGACGACATCTACGCATGGTGCCCGGATTTCCTGCAAATCTGCGAAGACATCGAATCATTGCTGACCGAAAACCGCATCTTCAAGCAGCGCACCGTGGATATCGGCGTCATCACCGCCGAGCAGTGCCAGGACTGGGGCATCACCGGCGCCAACCTGCGCGCATCCGGGATCGCCTGGGATCTACGTAAGTCGCAGCCCTATGACGGCTATGAAAAGTACGATTTCCAGATTCCCGTCGGCAAAAATGGCGACTGCTATGATCGTTATCTCGTGCGCATGCTTGAGATGAGAGAAAGCGTTAAGATTATGCGCCAAGCCATTGAAAACATGCCGGGTGGCCCTGCCAAGTCCATCGACCATAAGATCACGCCGCCGACTCGGGGCGAGATGAAGCATTCGATGGAAGCGCTGATCCACCACTTCAAGCTGTACACCGAAGGCTTCAAAGTGCCGGCCGGCGAGACCTATTGCGCCGTCGAAGCGCCGAAGGGCGAATTCGCGGTGTATTTGATTTCCGACGGCACCAACAAGCCATACCGCTGCAAAATCCGCGCACCGGGATTCGCCTCGTTGCAAGCGACCGAGTTGATCTCGAAAGGGCATATGTTGGCCGACATCGTCGCCAACATCGGCTCCGTCGATGTGGTGTTCGGGGAGATTGACCGATGAGCCAACACGAAACGATCGAAACGTTCCAGTTTTCCGCCGAGAGCAAAGTCTTGGCCGACGCCGCGATTGCTAAGTATCCCGAAGGCAAGCAGCGCTCGGCGGTGATGCCGTTGCTCGATATCGCGCAGCGCCAATGTGGCGGCTGGCTGCCGATGCCGGCGATTGAACATGTCGCGACGTACTTAGACATGCCGGCGATCCGCGTCCTTGAAGTCGCGTCATTTTATACGATGTACAGCCTCAAGCCGGTCGGCAAGAACTTCATCCAGTTGTGCGGCACCACGCCCTGCATGCTGCGCGGCTCTGAGAACATCATGAAGGTGATCACCGACAAGCTCGGCATCAAAAATGGCGAAACCACCGAAAACGGTATGTTTTCACTGTTGGAAGTCGAATGCTTGGGTGCCTGCGTCAATGCGCCGATGGTGCAGATCAACGATGACTTCTACGAAGATCTGGACAGCGATTCGATGGCAAAAATCATTGATCAACTGCAAGCGGGTGAGACGCCGAAAACCGGCTCGCGACAGCCCGGTCGCTTTACCTGCGAGCCGCAGGGCGCGATGACCACGCTGTTGGATCAAGAACCGCTACGCGCCCAAAAGGCCGGCAAGGAAAACGCCTGATGCTTAAAGACCAGGACCGCATTTTCACCAATATCTATGGCCTGCAGGACACCGGCCTGACGGGCGCGAAGGCGCGCGGCGATTGGGACGGCACCAAACAGATTCTTGATCTGGGCCGCGAAAAAATCATCGAGATGATTAAAGCTTCCGGCCTGCGCGGTCGCGGTGGCGCCGGTTTCTCGACCGGCATGAAATGGTCGTTTATGCCCAAAGAAGTGGGCGAGCGTCCGCACTATCTGATCATCAATGCCGACGAGAGTGAGCCCGGCACCTGCAAAGACCGTGAAATCATGCGTCACGACAGCCAAAAGCTGATCGAAGGCGCGCTGATCGCAGCTTTTTCGATGCAGGCACACGCCGCATATTGCTACATCCGCGGTGAATTCTTCCGCGAAGCCGAAGCCCTGCAGCGCGCCGTTGATGAGGCCTATGCAGATGGCCTGATCGGTAAGAACGCATGCGGCAGCGGCTGGGACTTCGATTTCTTTATTCACCGGGGTGCCGGCGCCTATATCTGCGGCGAAGAATCCGCATTGATCGAAAGCCTGGAAGGCAAAAAAGGCCAGCCGCGCCTTAAGCCGCCATTCCCGGCCAATGTCGGTGTATGGGGATGCCCGTCGACCGTGAACAACGTCGAAAGTATCGCCGTGGTGCCGACGATTATGCGCCGTGGCCCGGAATGGTTCGGCGGAATCGGTCGTCCGAACAACACCGGCACCAAGCTTTTCAATATCTCCGGTCACGTCAACAAGCCCTGCACCGTCGAAGAAGAAATGGGCATTCCGCTCAAAGAACTGATCGAAAAGCATGCCGGTGGCGTGCGCGGCGGCTGGGATAACCTGCTGGCCATTATTCCGGGCGGCTCGTCGGTACCGTTGATGCCGAAGGAAACCTGCGAAACCGTGCTGATGGACTTTGACTCGTTGAAAGAAGTCCGCTCAGGCCTGGGCACAGCAGCCGTGATCGTGATGGATAAATCCACCGACGTGATCAAGGCGATCCATCGGTTGTCGAAATTCTACATGCATGAAAGCTGCGGCCAGTGTACCCCGTGCCGTGAGGGGACGGGTTGGATGTGGCGCATGCTGGGTCGGATTCATGCCGGTGACGCCACGTCGGCAGAAATCGATCTTTTGCAAGAAGTCACGAAACAAGTTGAAGGCCATACGATCTGTGCACTCGGCGACGCCGCCGCGTGGCCGATCCAGGGCCTGATCAGACACTTCCGCCCGCTGATGGAAGAGCGCGTCGGCAATGGGCGCCAGCCATCTTCGGCAGCGGCGGAGTAGGGCGTTAAGCCCAAACGGACAGATGAGGGACGGCAATGCCTAAACTGACCATCGACGGCCAGGAAATCGAAGTCCAAGACGGTATCACCGTGTTGCAGGCTTGTGAGCAAATCGGCGTGGAAATCCCGCGGTTTTGCTATCACGAGCGGCTGTCGATTGCCGGCAACTGCCGCATGTGCCTGGTCGAGATGGAACGCTCGCCAAAGCCGGTGGCATCATGCGCGATGCCGGTCGGCGAAGGCATGGTGATTCGTACCAACACGCCCGAAGTGCAGAAGATGCGCAAAGGCGTGATGGAATTTCTGCTGATCAACCATCCGCTGGATTGCCCGATCTGCGATCAAGGCGGCGAATGTGACCTGCAGGATCAGGCCATGGGCTACGGCCTGGATCACTCACGCTATATTGAAAACAAGCGCGCCGTCGAAGACAAAGAGATGGGGCCGCTAGTCAAAACCATCATGACCCGCTGCATTCACTGCACGCGCTGTGTGCGCTTCACGACCGAGGTCGCTGGCGTCACCGACATGGGCATGCTGAACCGGGGCGAGCACGCGGAAATCACCACCTACCTAGAAAAAGCCCTGGATTCCGAACTTTCGGGCAACGTCATCGACCTGTGCCCGGTGGGCGCGCTGACGTCCAAGCCGTACGCCTTTGTGGCGCGGTCGTGGGAACTTAAAAAGACCGAAACCGTCGATGTAATGGACGCGCTGGGCTCCAATATCCGGGTTGATTCGCGGGGCTCGGAAGTCATGCGCGTGCTGCCGCGGCTCAACGAAGACATCAACGAAGAATGGATTTCCGATAAAACCCGGTTCGCCTGTGATGGACTGCGCCGTCAGCGCCTGGATCGTCCGTACATTCGCCAAGACGGTAAATTGCAGCCGGCGACGTGGGACGAAGCCTTTGCACTGATCAAGCAGCGCCTGGACGGCATGTCCGGCGAAAAAATTGCGGCAATTGCCGGCGATCAAGCCGATTGCGAGGCCATGGTCGCCCTAAAGGCCCTGATGACCGGCTTGGGATCGGCGAACATCGATTGCCGCCAAGACGGTGCTAAGACCGATCCAAGCTTGCGCGCCGGCTATCTGTTTAACAGCACCATCGCCGGGATCGAGAATGCCGGCGCGTTGCTGATCGTTGGTGCCAATCCACGCGTCGAAGCCGCCGTGCTGAATGCCCGCATCCGAAAGCGCTTCTTGATGGGGAACTTCCCGATTGCCGTGATCGGTGAAGCCCCGGACCTGCGTTATGACTATCAACACTTAGGCACGGGCCCTGCAGACCTGCAGGCCGTGCTGGACGGCACGTCACCGTTCGCCGCCGTGCTGAAAAAAGCACAGCGGCCGATGATTATCGTCGGCCAGGGCGCGTTGGCACGACCGGACGGCGCCGCCATCCACGCCATGACCTACGAAATCGCCGAAGCCTTCGGTATGGTCGACAAATCTTCGGGTTGGAACGGCTACAACGTCTTGCATACGGCAGCGGCGCGCGCCGGTGGCCTTGATCTCGGTTTTGTGCCGGGTGAAGGCGGGCTGGATACAGACGGTATCATCGCCGCTGCGGGGTCTGGCGCGGTTGAAGCCGTCTACTTGTTGGGTGCCGACGAAATCGATACCGATGCACTCGGCAACGCGTTCGTGATTTATCAAGGCCACCACGGTGACGCCGGTGCGCATCGCGCCGATGTGATCTTGCCGGGTGCGGCGTATACCGAAAAGAACGCGACCTGGGTCAACACCGAAGGCCGCGCCCAGTTGGGCCGTCTGGCGGCATTCCCACCGGGTGATGCACGCGAAGACTGGACCATTGTTCGGGCGCTTTCCGAAGTGTTGGGCAAAACGCTGCCATGTAATGACCTCAAGGGCGTGCGCAGCATGCTGGTCGATGCGAATCCGGCGTTCTTGGGGATCGACAGCGTCTCGGCAGCACCTTGGGGTAAATTCGGGACGCCGGGCAAGGTTGATACGGCCCCGTTTGCGTCACCGATCACAAACTTTTACATGACCGATCCGATCAGCCGTGCGTCCGAGACCATGGCCAAATGCACCGATACGTTCCAGCAGGCTGAGCAGAAAAAGACGGGTACCGATGGCTGAGATGTTTGAAACACAGATCTGGCCAGCCATGTGGCTGGTCATGAAGATCCTCATGATCGTCGCACCGATCATGTTGTCGGTCGCCTATCTGACGTACTTCGAGCGTAAGGTGATCGGCGCCATGCAGTTGCGGAAGGGCCCGAACGTGGTCGGCCCGTTCGGTTTGCTGCAACCGATTGCCGACGGCATCAAGCTGTTCCTCAAAGAAACCGTGATTCCGACCGGCGCCAACCGCGTTGTCTTCGTTTTGGCGCCGATGATCACGTTTATTTTGGCGCTGGTGGCATGGGCGGTGATTCCGTTCGACGCCGGTATGGTGCTGGCCGACATCAACGTCGGCATTTTGTTTCTGTTCGCGATCTCTTCGTTGGGTGTCTATGGCATCTTGATGGCCGGCTGGGCGTCGAACTCGAAATACGCTTTTTTGGGCGCAATGCGGTCCGCCGCGCAGATGGTGTCATACGAAGTTTCGATGGGACTGATCATTATCACCGTGCTGTTGTGTGCGGGCTCGTTGAATTTGTCGGCGATTGTCGAAGCGCAGCGCACGGTTTGGTTTGTGATTCCGCTGTTCCCGATGGCGGTAATCTTCTTCATCTCGACGTTGGCCGAGACCAACCGGCACCCGTTCGACCTACCTGAAGCCGAAGCGGAATTGGTCGCCGGCTACAACGTCGAATATTCGGCAATGACGTTCGCACTGTTCTTCTTGGGCGAATACGCCAACATGATCCTGATGTCGGCAATGACGTCGGTGCTATTCTTGGGCGGCTGGCTGGCGCCTTTTGATATCGTACCGTTCAACTGGATTCCGGGGCCGATCTGGCTGGCGATTAAGATTTCGTTCTGCCTGTTTATTTTCGTTTGGGTGCGGGCGACGTTCCCGCGCTACCGCTACGACCAATTGATGCGGCTGGGTTGGAAAGTCTTCCTGCCGTTGTCTTTGCTGGCTGTCGTGCTCGTGTCCGGGTTCCTGGTCGCGTTCGACATGGCACCGGTTATCGGTCAGGGCTGAGGATAGGATGACGCTATGAGCTTTATCGGACGCGGCGCGCGAGCACTGTTCCTCTCCGAACTGGTTTCGGGGATGTCGCTGACGTTGCGCTATTTCTTCCGCAGAAAAGTGACGGTCAACTATCCCTATGAAAAGGGGCCGCTGTCGGCACGTTTCCGTGGCGAGCACGCGCTGCGTCGCTACCCGAACGGCGAAGAACGCTGCATCGCGTGCAAACTGTGCGAAGCGATCTGCCCGGCTCAGGCCATCACGATTGAGGCCGAACCCCGTGACGACGGCTCACGCCGCACGACGCGTTACGACATCGACATGGTGAAATGCATCTACTGCGGGCTTTGCCAAGAAGCCTGCCCAGTGGATGCCATCGTCGAGGGTCCGAACTTTGAATTCGCAACGGAAACCCGCGAAGAGCTGCTGTACGACAAAGACAAATTGTTGGCCAACGGCGACCGCTGGGAAACTGAGTTGGCCGAACGGCTGAAAATTGAAGCACCGTATCGTTGAACATATCGGTTGATGACGACTTTGGGGCTTTTGGGGGATAGATGATACACGCGCTGGCTTTTTATCTGTTTGCGTTCGTCGCGGTTGCCGCCGGTGTGCTGGTGATTGCGTCACGCAACCCTGTGCACTCGGTGCTGTTCCTGATCCTTGCGTTCTTTAACGCGGCAGGGCTGTTCGTGCTGATGGGCGCCGAATTCCTCGCCATGATCCTGGTCGTCGTCTACGTCGGCGCGGTCGCCGTGTTGTTTATGTTCGTGGTCATGATGCTCGACATCAACTTCGTCGAGATGCGCCAAGGCTTTTTGCAATATCTGCCGACCGGGGCGCTGATCGGCTTGGTGATGCTGGTTGAATTGCTGGTGATGATCGGCGGCTGGCAGTTCGCGCCAGAAGCCGCCGGACTTGCCGCCTCGCCGATGCCGGAGGGGATAACCAATACCCACGCCATCGGCCAGGTTCTCTACACTAAATACATCTATCTGTTCCAAGCCTCCGGCATGGTGCTGTTGGTGGCGATGATCGGCGCCATTGTGCTGACGCACCGTCGCCGTCCGGGTGTGCGCAAACAAGTCATCGCTAATCAGATCGCGCGCGACGCTAAGGATGCGGTCAAGCTGCGCGACGTTGAGATCGGGAAGGGTATCTGATGTTGGAAATCGGTCTCGGTCACTATCTGACGGTCGCAGCGATTCTGTTCACGCTCGGCATCTTCGGGATTTTCCTGAACCGCAAGAACGTCATCATCATCTTGATGTCGGTGGAATTGATGCTGTTGGCGGTGAACATAAACTTGGTCGCGTTCTCAACGCATCAAGGCGATCTGATGGGGCAAATTTTTGCGATGTTGGTGCTTACCGTGGCAGCTGCCGAGGCAGCCATCGGCCTTGCCATCCTCGTGGTGTTCTTCCGTAACCGCGGCTCGATCGCGGTCGAAGACGTCAATATGATGAAGGGCTGACGGCATGATCGAGACACTCCTCGTATTTCTGCCGCTGGCAGGCGCTGCAATTGCCGGCGTGATCACATTCTTGGCGATTGGCGCATCGAAAGAGCGCAAGCACCGGCTTGATCTCGCAGCCCAGGTCCTCACCTGCGGCTTCTTAACGCTGGCCGCAATCTTAGCGGTGGTGATCTTTGTAGATGTCGGTCTGAACGGCAATGCGCGGACGACCGAGTTGTTCACCTGGATCCAATCCGGCGCGTTTGAGTTTTCGTGGGCACTGAAGATCGACACGCTGACCTCGGTGATGATGATCGTGGTCTGCGTCGTCTCGGCGATGGTGCACGTCTATTCTATCGGCTACATGCATCACGATCCTTCCGTGCCGCGTTTCATGGCGTATCTCAGCCTGTTCACGTTCATGATGCTGATGCTGATCACCGCCGACAATCTGGTGCAGATGTTCTTCGGTTGGGAAGGGGTCGGCCTCGCCAGTTACCTGTTGATCGGCTTTTGGTATAAGAAACCAAGCGCAAATGCGGCGGCGATCAAAGCGTTCGTCGTCAACCGGGTCGGCGACTTCGGCTTCGGTCTGGGTATTTTTGCGACGTTCCTTCTGTTCGATACGGTGCAGCTTGATACCATTTTCGCAGCCGTGCCCGATAAAGCGGACACCGTGATGAACGTGTTCGGCTTCGATTTCCACGCCATGACCATCATCTGCCTTTTGCTGTTCATCGGTGCCATGGGCAAGTCGGCGCAGCTGGGTCTGCACACGTGGTTGCCCGATGCCATGGAAGGTCCGACGCCTGTGTCGGCGCTGATCCATGCCGCCACCATGGTGACGGCAGGTGTATTCATGGTCGCGCGTTTGTCGCCGATGTTTGAATATTCCGACGTCGCGCTCGCCGTTGTGACGATCGTTGGTGGCTCGACCGCAATCTTTGCCGCGACCATCGGCTGCGTGCAAAACGACATCAAGCGCGTGATCGCGTATTCGACCTGCTCGCAGCTCGGCTACATGTTCTTTGCCTGCGGTGTGTCCGCCTATTCGGCGGGCGTGTTCCACCTGATGACACACGGCTTCTTTAAGGCGTTGCTGTTCTTGGGCGCCGGCTCGGTGATCCACGCGATGTCCGACGAACAAGACATGCGCAAGATGGGCGGTATCTGGAAAATGGTGCCGGTCACATATGCGTTGATGTGGATCGGCTCGTTGGCATTGGCCGGTGTGCCGCCATTTGCGGGCTATTTCTCGAAAGATATCGTGCTCGAAGCCGCCTATGCGGCGCATTCAAGCTTCGGCTATTACGCATTTGCCATGGGCTTGCTGGCGGCATTGCTGACCGCGTTCTATTCATGGCGCCTGTTGTTCATGACGTTCCACGGCACGCCGCGCTGTGACGAGACCACGCTGGGGCACGTGCATGAAAGCCCGAAGGTGATGATTCTGCCGCTGCTGGTCCTGGCGCTGGGTGCCGTCGGAGCCGGTTACGTCGGCTATGATCTGTTCGTCGGTGAGGGCGCGCCCGAATTTTGGGGCGATGCGATCTTGATCTTACCGACGCACACAGCCTTGGTTGATGCGCATCACGTACCGGCGTTAGTCAAGTATGCACCGCTGATTGTCGGCGTCATCGGCATTGCGACGGCGTATCTGTTTTATGTGAAGCGTACCGACATCCCGGGCATGATCGCGCAGCGCATTCAGCCCGTGTATCAATTTGTGCTCAACAAATGGTACTTCGACGAGTTGTACGACAAGATTTTCGTTCGCCCGGCGTTCGCGCTTGGTCGCAGTCTTTGGAAGGGCGGTGACGGTGCGTTGATCGACGGCGTCGGTCCGGACGGCGTTTCGAGCGCGGTGAAGATCGTCGCCCGCCGCGTCGCTGCGCTGCAGTCCGGGTATCTCTATCACTATGCCTTCGCCATGTTGATCGGCATCGCCGTGCTGATCAGCTGGTACATGTTCACGAAGGGAGCGTAAGGCTTCATGGTCGACTTTCCGCTACTTTCGATCCTGACGTTTGCGCCGCTTGTCGGCGTGGTGGCGATCTTGATCATCCGTCATGATGACGAGAACGTTGTCGCGTCCAATGCACGCAATGTTGCGCTGTTCGTGTCCAGCGGCATCTTCTTGATGTCGTTAACCCTGTGGTTCGGCTTTGACCAAACCACAGCCGATTTCCAATTCGTCGAAAACGTGCCGTGGATGGAAGATTTCGGCATCGCCTATCATATGGGCGTGGACGGCATCTCGGTGTTGTTCGTCCTGTTGACGACGCTGCTGATGCCGATCTGCATTTTGGCCAGCTGGACGTCGATCAAAGAGCGCGTGAAGGAATACATGATCGCGTTTCTGATCTTGGAAACCTTCATGATCGGGATGTTCTGCGCGCTCGATCTGATGCTGTTCTACATTTTCTTCGAAGCGGTGCTGATCCCGATGTTTATCATCATCGGCATCTGGGGCGGCGTGCGGCGGGTCTATGCGGCGTTCAAGCTGTTCTTGTACACGCTTTTAGGCTCAGTGCTGATGCTGATCGCAATGCTGACCATGTATAACTATGCCGGCACCACCGACATCACGGTGCTGCTGACCTACGACTTCCCGATAGATGTGCAAAAGTGGATGTGGCTGGCATTCTTCGCTTCGTTCGCCGTCAAAGTGCCGATGTGGCCGGTACACACCTGGCTGCCCGACGCCCACGTCGAAGCGCCGACGGCAGGCTCCGTGATCTTGGCCGGTGTACTGTTGAAATTTGGTGGTTACGGCTTCTTGCGCTTCTCATTGCCGATGATGCCCGAAGCCAGCCTGTATTTCACCCCGTTGATGTACACGCTGTCGGTCATTGCCGTGATCTACACGTCACTTGTCGCGCTCGCCCAAGAAGACATGAAAAAGCTGATCGCGTATTCGTCGATCGCACACATGGGCTTTGTGACTATCGGCACGTTCACGATGACGGTGCAGGGCATCGAAGGTGCGATCTACCAGATGCTGTCGCACGGTGTCGTGTCGGCGGCGTTGTTCTTGGTGGTCGGCGTCATCTATGACCGCATCCATACCCGCGAGATTTCAGCCTACGGCGGCCTCGTAAACCGCATGCCGGCCTATGCACTGGTCTTTATGGTGTTCATGATGGCGTCTGTGGGCCTGCCGGGCACCGGCGGTTTCGTCGGCGAGGTTTTGGTGTTGGTCGGTGCGTTTAAGTCCAACACCATCGTCGCCGCCCTGGCGATGCTGGGCGTGATTTTGGGCGCGGCCTATATGCTGTATCTCTACCGTCGCGTCATTTTCGGCGAACTGACCAAGGACAATTTGATGAGCATCCTCGACATGAACCGGCGCGAGATGGCGATATTCGCCCCGTTGCTGCTGGTCACTTTGTGGATGGGCATCTATCCGGTGTCGTTCTTGGACTTCATGCATGTCTCGGTGGAAAACCTTTTGCAGAACGTCGAAGCCTCGCTAATCCAGAACGGCATGCTCGCCGTTTCCGGTCGATAGGGGAGCGTGGAAATGACCATGGCCACTATGCCCAATATCATCCCCGCACTGCCTGAGCTTTTCTTGGCTGGCGTCATCATGCTGTTGCTGATGTTCGGCGTGTTCCAAAAAGGCGGCATCAAGGACAACGACGTCGCCGCCTTCAACATCGTATCCATGTTGTCGATGGTGTCGTTGATTTTGGCGGTCTTTCTGCTGATTCCAATCACCGGCCCCCGCATCACCACGTTTGCCGATATGTTCGTCATCGATGTGTTCGCGGTATTCAGCAAAAGCCTGGTACTGGTCGCAGCCGCATTCGGCATCCTGATGTCCCGCGACTTTATGGAACGCCACCACATCGCGCGGTTCGAATTCCCGATCCTGATCTTGTTCGCAGCACTCGGCATGATGCTGATGATCTCGGCCAACGACCTGATCAGCCTTTATGTCGGGCTCGAAATGCAATCGCTGTCGCTGTACGTGATGGCCGCGATTCAACGCGATGATGAGCGTGCGACCGAAGCCGGCCTGAAGTACTTCGTGCTGGGTGCGGTGGCGTCCGGTCTGCTGTTGTACGGCGCCTCGCTGGTTTACGGCTTCGCAGGCACCACCAACTTCGATGCCTTGGCTGTACTGTTCAATGGCGGCGAGACGTCGACCGGTGTCGTGATCGGCATCGTGTTCATCTTGGCGGGCTTATCATTCAAAGTATCCGCCGTGCCGTTCCACATGTGGACGCCTGACGTCTACGAAGGTGCGCCAACACCGGTCACCGCGTTCTTTGCCGTGGCCCCGAAGATCGCGGCCCTTGCGCTGTTCCTGCGCGTCATGATCGGCCCGTTCGGCGGTTTGATCGAACACTGGCAGCAGATCATTGTATTGGTGTCGATCCTTTCGATGGCGCTGGGCGCCTTCGCGGCGATCAACCAGCGCAACATCAAACGCCTAATGGCCTATAGCTCTATCGGCCATGTCGGCTATGCCCTGGTGGGTTTGGCCGCAGGAACCGAAATTGGTGTCCGCGGTGTGCTGATTTATCTCTCGATTTATCTGGTGATGAACATCGGGACGTTTGCCTGCATTCTTTGCATGCGCCGGGGCGGGCGGATGGTCGAAGAAATCGACGACCTGGCCGGGCTCGGCAAAACCCATCCGTTGCTAGCGGCGACGTTGGTTGTGTTCATGTTCTCGCTCGCCGGTATTCCACCGCTGGCCGGCTTCTTCGGTAAGCTGTACGTATTTTTGGCGGCGATTGAGTCCGGGCTGTATCTGTTGGCGATCTTGGGCGTGATCGCCAGCGTGGTCGGCGCATTCTATTATTTGCGGATCATCAAGATCATGTACTTCGATGAGGCACTTGATGCGCTGGACAAGCCCATCGGGCGCGATTTGTCGGCGGTCATCGGCGTTTCAGCTTTGATCATCATCTTGTTCTTCGCGTATCCGGGGCCGGTGATCAACAGTGCCCAAGCCGCCGCCAAGGCGCTGTTCGCGGGATGACCATGGACACCGGCAAGCTGCCAAGGCTGCCGGCGGTCTACTCACTGATCGCCAAGGAAACCGTCACCAGCACGATGGACGAGGCACGTGCCTTGGCCGAACTGGGCGAAGAGCAGACCCCCGACGGCACGCTGATTTGGGCTAAGGAACAAACCGCCGGCCATGGCCGTCGTGGCAACCCCTGGGACAGCCCGCGCGGTAATTTTTATGCTTCACTGATCGTCCGCCCCGATGTGCCTGCCCGCCAAGCCGCTGAGCTTGGCTTTGTGACCGGTTGCGCCGTGTTCGACACCATCGGCGAGGTCTGCGAGCCCGGCTTTGAATGCCGGCTCAAATGGCCAAACGATATCTTGGTCAATGACTGCAAGATCGGCGGCTTGCTGTTAGAAGCCAAGGCCGAGGCTGGCAAGCCGGTGGACTATGTGATCATCGGGCTCGGCATCAATCTGAAATCGCACCCAAAAGACACCCCGTACCCGGCATCGAACTTCGCCGCCGAAGGACAAATCATCCCGGACGACATGTTTTTGGAAGCCTTTGCCCGACATTTCATGGAATGGGCGAGCCGCTGGGTCGACGATGGCTTTGCCCCGATCCGTGATAATTGGAAATGGCGCGCCAAAGGCATCGGTAAAGACATCACCGTGCGGCTTGGCGACAAAACCCTCGAAGGCGTGTTCGAAGACATCGGCGATGACGGCAGTTTGGTTTTGTCCGTCGACGGCAATGCGCAACACATCCAAGCGGGCGACGTCTTCTTTCCAGCAGCCATGGCGGCGGAGGACTGAGCGATGCTGCTTGCCATCGACAGCGGCAATACCAACACGGTGTTCGCGGTGTTCGACGCCGACGGTGGCCTGAAAGGGCAGTGGCGCGCGACAGCCAAGACTGCCGACGAATTGGCGGTCTGGCTACGGCAACTGATGGCGCTCGAAAACATTGATCGCAATGAGATTGATCAGGTGATCATCGCCACCGTAGTACCAGGCAATCTGTTCGACCTCCGCACGCTGAGCGAAAAATACTTTAATTGCAAAGCGTTAGTTGTCGGCGACGCGAACGTATCGCTGGGAATCGACGTTCGGGTCGACCGCCCGGACGAAGCCGGCGCCGATCGTTTGGTCAACGCGGTGTCCGCCCATGCGACCTATGGCGGGCCACTGATGGTTCTGGATTTCGGCACCGCGACGACTTTTGATTTGGTTGCCGCTGACGGTGCCTATGAAGGCGGCGTCATTGCACCCGGCGTGAACTTATCGCTGGAAGCGCTGCAAAACGCGGCTGCACGTTTACCGCGGATCGATATCGGTCGACCGGCAAAAGTAATCGGCAAAAATACCGTCAGCGCCATGCAATCGGGTATTTTCTATGGCTATGTGTCTTTGATTGAAGGCCTGATCCAACGTATTCGAGACGAACAAGGCCTGCCCAAACTGCGCGCGATTGCCACCGGTGGCCTTGCACCCTTGTTCGCAAGCGCATGTCCGTCTATTG
>Ga0129326_1435670_pt1 | contig 37232 bp, 37 predicted proteins | sample CPBNA2_2_FD_105427 | JGI IMG/M metagenome (GOLD analysis project Ga0129326, IMG submission 105427) | Freshwater to marine salinity gradient microbial communities from Chesapeake Bay, USA - CPBay_Spr_15_0.2_RNA2 (Metagenome Metatranscriptome) | ecosystem: Environmental > Aquatic > Marine >... | reverse complement strand
GGCTTTTGTGGGTTGTAATCCCCCCAAGAAACCAGAACGGTTATTTCTCGAAAATTCTTTTAAGATGAATCAAAGGAGTTTTCTATGCGCAAGTCCAGATATACCGATAGCCAGATCTTGGCCATCCTGAAGAAAAATGACACCGGCGTGTCAGTGCCAGATCTCTGTCGAGAACACGGCATGAGCACAGCCATGTTTTACAAGTGGCGCGCCAAGTTCGGTGGTATGGACGCGTCAATGATGAAGCGTCTCAAAGAACTTGAGGACGAGAACAAACGTCTCAAAAAGATGTATGCCGAGTTGCTAAATCTCATCATCAAAGTGGGACTAATGATGGGGAAAAGTCAATGTATATTCAACCGGGAAAGCCAACGCAGAATGCCTACATCGAACGATTCAATCGGACGGTGAGACATGAGTGGTTGGACATGCATCTGTTTAAATCAATAGAGCATGCCCAATACCTGGCCACTGAGTGGCTTTGGACTTATAACAACGAAAGACCTAATTCGGCAATCGGAGGAGTGCCCCCAAGACAGCTGCTGCAAGCAGCATAACTTCTACGAATAAACGTCTCGGAGAATGGGGGATTACATTGCAATCTGGCTAGAAGTCTAATGTATAACACCGTGCGTTTGATATTAAGCCAGTTAATGTCCACCACCTTTTAAGATAACAATAGCACCCTTCCAGATTACCCATAAGTCGAGCCGCAGTAGTCCAAAAGATGATCGAGTTAAGTACTCATCAATATACTGATACTCATAGAGGGAATTACCCATTTCAGCAGTACCCTTGTTAATATGCCCAAGACCCAGTAGACCACCCTTTAACAATGTACGAGTAACATTCCCTTGAGCTTTATCCCTCTCATAATGCAGGACCGAAAGAGGTCTTGGGCCGACGATACTCATATCACCAATCAGCACACTCCAAAACTGTGGTAATTCATCCAAGTACCATTTTTTGGCAAAAGCACCAACGATAGTTCGGCTCTGGGGCGTCCATTCAGCAGAAAAAGCAATCCAGTCATGACGCGCCGCGCCCTCAGCATCAATATATTTTGTTTTAATCAGACGAACCTTCCACTTCTTTATTTTCTTCCCACCACTTACGCCCCAGTAGAAAAAAAGCATCGCTCCTTTATTTTCAGGGATTAATACTCCCTCAATAACATAGGCGATTTTTAACAGCAGCAATATCGGCAAACTGATTGACAGCAACATTAAGGCTAAAACTTTATCGAATAACACCTTTAAAAATCTGGGGGGCAAGGCCTCTTTACGAGCAAATATATGTGCGTACTCAACTTTGATTTCACTTGTTGGGGGCGTATAGGGAAATGCCTCAGTGGGTTCTGGGGTAGTTGCGGCTGACTCATTCATAAAATAAATTTTTCCCTTTTAAACTGACGGCTAAAAATTCTACTGCCATTCATCAGGACAGTCCTTCTTCCAGTCAACAAAGGCATCGTCCAAGGAATACTTATACTCATAGCCCTGTTCTACCAAATAAGCCGGCAATATATTATTTGATCGGATGAGTTTCTTGATTCGAACAGAACTAAAAGGATGTTGGATGCCCAAAGGCCGTGCTACAATCTCAATGATATAGGCGACTACAAAAAGTAGCCCGCTTGGAACCGAAGGAATCCATATCTTCATATTAGCTACTCTGGCAATAGCATCTACGTACTCTTCAATTGACGGCCCTGGATTCATTGACATATTAAACACTACAACACCATTATTTGATGCCTTTTGGCGGTCAAGCACCCACATCATGGCTCTACACAGCTCTTTCACATACGTACCCGCTTTACGTGTTTTTCTATTTCCCATGTAGAAAAAATAACGGTTGCGAACAGCTTTAATCAACCGAGAAACATTACCACCCTCTCCCGGACCAAATACTACGCCAGGCCTAACAATCACCAACTTTCGTTTTTTGTTTTTAGACTGCCATATTTCGTGTATCTTTTCCGCAACGAGTTTTGATCCACCATATGCCGTTGTGGGGACAGGCAATGACTTTTCACCTTTTTCACTCTCGCTCGGCCCATATGGTGCGATAGAGCTAGTAAATATTAGCAGGTTACAGGCAACGCGCTCCGCCCAATCACAAACATTTTCAGCGCCAAAAAGATTGCAATGATAGTATTCATAATCCTCATGCCCAGGCTCACGATGAACAGCAGCAAAGTTAGCGATCAGAGTAATAGACTCTGACGGTACCCAATCAATGGTTTTGGTAACATCCCCCCTCACGAAATGAATGTTTTCGTATGAACCAAGTAATTGGCGCCTGTGCTCAGAAGTTTTGCAGGAGGATGCCTCAGTATCAAACAGATAGACTTTTTCAAAATCTTCATATTTGATAAGATGACTAGCAAAAAAAGCACCTATAAAACCAGTACCACCAAAAATCACAGCAGTTTTCATAATGACGCTCTCTTTACTTTAAGGTATAGATATTAAACGATCGACTTACTTATCAGTTGCTGAGTAGCCATACCTATCTCATCATGACCCGATCCGCGATATTCCGAATTTGATTTTGAAAAGAATGCACCGCAAATTTCTTTGAATGCCGAATTAGTTCTTCAGAGGTTATTTCTGTTTTTTGACATCTATTGACAGCGTCTTTTAAAGATTCACTCGTGGGGTCGGGAAAAAAAATAGCAAGCTCTTTTGTTACTTGGCCATCATCACAGATCATCGTCTCCAATACTCCTCCTCGACCCAAAGCAATAGTGATGGTCCCATGTGCTGCTGCCTCTAACGGCACTAATCCATATTCAAGTTCAGGAGTAAAAACAACCGCTTGAGCTTCCGCATAGTATTTAGAGAGCTCACTATCAGAGACCGAGCCTAAAAATACTATATTACTATTAGCCTGGCTTCGCAGAACGGACTCTTCGGGACCTGTTCCAATAACATAGAGGTTTAACCCGAGTTCATTAAAAGCTTTAATTGCGTATTCTACTAACTTCCATTTCTCCAATCGACTGACCAGTAGATAATAATTAGATTTAACTACAGCAGATTCCTTTTTTTCTATACTTGGAAGGACGATGGGTGAAAAAACTATTTCCGAATCCATATCATATATTGTCCTGATGGCTTTTTTCGTTACATCAGAAATAGCTATAAATTTATCAACCCGCCTTGCAGCGTTTATATCTCTTCTACGGAGTAATCCCATCACCATATTGATTCCTTTTCCTACCAGACCTGAATCAGACCTAAAGTAAACGTTGCTATTCCAAATAGCTCGAGTAGGGAAGTAGCAGTAACACAAATGAAACCCATTGTGGTTTTTTATGTACTTGGCAGTTGTAGCAGATGAACTGATGATCAGATCATAATCTCTAAAATTCCACATTTGCATCAGAAAAGTTGATAGGGGAAAACAGATTTTAAAAATCTGATGATTTTTGATAAACCGACCAAGCCAATGGGTTGTAATTTTTTTATTTTGAAATTCAGGCCAAGTCGATTTTCTGTTATAACACAGAGTAAAGATATCAGCTTCCTTGAATTCATCGCACAGATGTAAAAACACCCTTTCAGACCCGGCTTTAGTTAATAACTGATCTTGAATCAGTGCAACCTTCATAATTCACCTTTAAGTGCAAATTTTGTATTATCCAACATGTCTTCGAATACATCCATAACATTTTTCTGAGGTATCTTTCTCAAATATTTTTTTAATTTAGAAACATTTGCTGTAGGAAGTAATGGAATCTTACTAGTTAAACCATTCGCTTCTGTAATATGATCCTTATAGTCAAGCCCATATTTTGCGAACAGTTCGCTCACAACCTGTCGGGCTAAGACATTCTTGCCTGTAGCCAGAATGAAGTCTTCACCGGCATAGGCTAGAGATAAATCGATAAGGATATCCATGTACTCTCTTGCATCCCCCCAATCACAATAAAAATCAAGCGAGAAAACGCTCCCATTGTAAGAATTATTATTTCTACTCTCTTGCAGAATATTTACAATGTTACGTATGAAATATCCCTCACCTCTCCGGGGAGATTCATGGTTAAAAGTCCAAAAGACTGAGCAGTTCAACCCATATCGTTCTCTGTAATAATTAATAATGTCCGTCGCAGCGTTTTTCGATACTGAATACAAGCAGTTCGAAACTCGATGATCAGTTTCGGAAATCGTACTCTTACCACTCATACCAAATACCTTAGAGGAGCTAATATAGGTTAAGCTAGCCTCTCGATTCTTTTCCAAATACTGTAGAGCAGTAACTATTCCTCTTACATTTACCGAATAAACCTCATCCCAATTTTTTTCATAATCAAATCCCGAACCCCCAGTAACTGCAGCTGCGTAAAAAATAAAGTCCGGATTCACTTCCTCAAGCACTTTGGAAAAAGAAGAGCCAACTGATAAATCAGTTTTTCTATATTCATATAAACTCGTTTCAGCAACCCATTCTGACGCATCCTGACGTCCCAGGCCTATTACGTAAAAACCCTTATCTAAGAGGATTTCTGCCAAATAGCTACCATCCTGCCCATTGACGCCAGTAACGACACATACCCATCTTTTTGTCTTGACGATATTCATTACCTAAACATCTGCGAATGTGAGCATCGGCAAAGGAAACACTAAAGTCCTACCGCTCATCTTAGGATTACTTTCAAAAAACTTTTTGAAGTGCCAAGGCAGAATTAACAGAAAATCCGGGTTAGAATTTAAAACTTGTTCTTCCGAGGTAATTGGTATTAAAGTACCAGGAGTAAATGAACCATGCTTGTCTGGATTTACGTCGCCAATCATAGGAAGAAGATCTTCATTTATTCCATAATATTGAAGTAAGACATTTCCTTTGGTCGAGGCACCCAATCCGGCAACTTTCTTACCTTCGTTTTTTACCTTTTGTAAAAACTCAATCAACTCAGCTTTACCCGCTTCCACCCTACCTACAAATCTTTTATAACAATCTAAGTCCTCAAGTCCCAACGATATTTCGTGGTTAAGTATATTGTTAATTTTTTCTATATTACTGCATCTGGATGATTCCTTTTTAACCGCACTAACGGAAAAACTACCGCCGTTAATGTCATTAAATTCAACATCAATAACCCTCATTTCAGCACAATCCAATATGTACACAATTTGCTTTAAAGCATAAAAATCAAGATGTTCATGGCAAATAGTATCGAATGAATTTGCTTCTAACATCGCCGGCAAATAGCTCTGTTCGAACACCCAAACTCCACCTTCATCTAAAATAGAGCTGACTTCTTTAGCGAATTGAACAGGGTCTTCTAAATCATAAAACATCGAAAAAGATGTTATTACTTTTGCCTTTTTCTCTCCATATTTTTCTCTAATTACATCGGCACTAAAAAACTTAGGAATTAGACTAACTGACCTTGGATAGTATTCTGCAAACTTAGCGCCCGAAGGATCAACGCCCACAAGTTCATATATATCCTGAGGATATGCTTTAAGTCCTGTGGCATCATTACTACCAATGTCAATTATTAAATCGCCCGGCTGCAGTGAACAACTAGACAATATCGCCTGCATCTTATCTTCAATATGCTTAGCCATACTGGCATTTAGACCTGTTCGGTACCCGTAGTTCATTCCGTACATCTCAGCTAAATCATAGCTTTGCTTCAGTTGCACCAGGCCACATCTTCCCTCTCCTGAACATTTCACGAGTTCCACGGGGCCCGAAGTGATTTTCATATCTCTAGTCGATGGAAACACTCCCGTCATTACTTGATTACCAAGGTCGAAGATCAGTTTCAAATCCTCTGATCCGCAAACTCGGCATGCTGTTATTACCTTTTCCATAGTACCTATATCCTTATCACGTCTATTTTTTTAAAAAGTGTTCGCTTCTTTCCTTAGCATTAGCTAAATCACAAAGCGCCATCTCCGACACTAATTCATCGAATGAGATTTTTGGTACCCACCCAAGATCTTTTTTAGCTAAACTAGAGTCTCCCAGCAAAGTTTCAACCTCTGTAGGTCTGTAATACCTAGGATCTACTGCGACAATACACTTGCCGTCCTGACTATATCCTTTTTCCTCGGACCCTGACCCTTTCCAAGTAATTTCAATACCAATGGCTTTTGCGGCCAAATTCACAAAGTCTCGAACGCTGTACTGGACTCCAGTTGCAGCCACGTAATCTTTTGGCTCGCCGTTTTGAAGCATAAGCCACATCATTTCAACATAATCTTTCGCATGCCCCCAGTCTCGCAGAGCATCTAAGTTTCCAAGATAAAGACAACTTTTCTTGCCCAACTTAATGTCGGCTAAACCCATGGTGATTTTTCTTGTTACAAAATTTTCACCTCGACGTGGACTTTCATGATTAAATAGGATCCCGTTACAAGCATAAATTCCGTAAGCTTCCCTATAATTTACAGTTATCCAATAGCCGTATAACTTGGCTACAGCATAGGGGCTTCTTGGGTAAAAAGGCGTAGTTTCTTTTTGTGGAGTTTCTTGGACTAATCCAAACAGTTCTGATGTTGAAGCTTGATAAAAGCGTACTTTCTCTGACATTTCTAAAGTTCGAATCGCTTCTAAAATCCTTAATGCCCCTGAACCATCGCAGTTTGCAGTATATTCAGGCTCCTCAAAACTTATCGCAACATGGCTCTGAGCCGCTAAGTTATATATTTCATCTGGCCTCGTTTTTTGAATGATTTGCATCATATTAGTGCTGTCCGTAACATCTCCATAATGAAGAAAAAAATTAACATTCTTCTCATGCACATCTTTTAGTAGATGATCAATTCTCTGTGTATTATACGATGATGATCGACGCCGAACACCGTGGACTTCATAGCCCTTCTTCAACAAAAATTCCGCTAAATAAGACCCGTCTTGACCTGTAACACCAATTATTAACGCTTTCACATTCACTTTCCTTTTTCGTGACCCAACCAAAATCTTGACGTAGTAAAGCATACCGTCACATCAATATACTATAGTGTACATTCCATACTCACGCGTATCCTTATCTCAAATTATCAAACATCACCACGGATCTACTACAACATTCTCTCAAAGCGAGAACTGACGCGTAAGCCACAAAATAGGCGGCGGTTGGTGCAAGTAGTTCAAAATAGGGGATAAAGATTACATTAAGCGAAAGGTTTATGGTAGCACCAGTAGCGATTGTGATTAGTAGATAATGATCACCATGAGTAATATACAACTTATAATAACTCCTCATAGCAAGAGCATTAAAATGTGCACCGATCGACAAAATATAAAAAATGTAAACATACTTTTCAATCTGTGATCTGTCCATAGCCAAGACTAACAGGGGAAAATTGCCCAAAGAACTGACATTCTAAATAATCTGTTTAAAAAATAGCCCTTCATAAAGTCTGCACAGAATTGATCTTGATAATTCCATGTCGCCCATTTTGTAAGCCTCAATCAACTTGAGATAAATGATTACCAAGAAGCTCGTAGCAATGATACGTGTTAGGTTTACCTCGATATTGACAAAAAAAAAAACTATAAATTCCAAGATCATGTCCACGTAACCAAAAATCCAAACAATGGCCACTTCATCAAGCAAACACAAACCAAGCGTCAGACCTTTTTTATTAGACCTAAACGGAAGGATACAATCCTTTTATAAATAGGCAATCCTGCCTCATAAATCTTAGATACGATTGAACTCGGCAAGAGTAGGGCTGGAATATGTAATAAAAGAAACGTCGGTTTAAACTGGAAATAAGGCCGCATATCAAATATGATTCTCGAAATTTCCAGAAAATCATAACTATCACGAGTTATCTTATAGTAAATAATTTGTCGTAAGTTATCATCCCATCCTAGCTGCCTGACGTGATTAATGGCGATCACAGAATACCCAATCTGTTCCATACTTGATGATAGAGACAGAAACCTAAGGTGAGCCCCAATATAGAATTCATGTCCTTTAATTCGTGAATTGTTTTTCTCACGCCTTCGCTCTCGAATATTCAAGCCAAACTGATGTATCAATTGTTCGCCAATCAGCAAATTATTTCCTCTGATAATCGAGTCTCTTGCCGCATATAAGTTGTACCAAGCTGTATCATAATATTCATCCGTATTTAGTTGCTCCCACACGCTCTTATTAAAAACGCATGACGACACGAAGCTAAAAGCCAAGTTAGTTTTTTTAATCATATCATCGGAACTCAGAACCTCTGTATTTGATACTGAACAAGCAGAAGTAAGAATCTCTCCGCCTACGTCAACCGCATAGTTTATGAAACAAAATACAAACTCTTGATTAACATTCAAAGAAGTAAAAACTTTATGCAGCGCCCCATGTAACAGCAGATCATCATCAGCCATCAGCCATACATACTTGCCAGCAGAGAGCTCTATAGCTCTGTGACAATTGCCGTCATAGCCCAAATTAGATTCATTTCTGTTAATTTTACAACTTATCCCGACATTGGAAGCTATCCACTCATCTAAAATAATCGAAGTATTATCCGATGAGCAATTATCGGAAACAATTATCTCGAACTTATCGACTTCAATTTCTTTGGCTTGATTCGCTATATTATTTAACGTGAAAAGTAATTTTTCTGACCGATTATATGTAGGTATGGCTATTGATAATAGTATACTCATTAAGCACTTCTCTCTAAATCAACCTTTTCATAAATATCTTTTATTCTTTCAATATAATCTTCACTCAGTTTAGCTCCAGACTGCACTTGAATTAACTCTAGTGGGTAATTTTTGGTGTTCTTTCTCCTATGAATACGGTCCATTGGGATATATATGGGTTCGTTTTTTCTCAAGAGTAAGGGCCTCCCACAGTTAATTAATTCAGCAATGCGCTTGACAACTTCGCAATACTCTGACTTGTGTTTATGCCGTTGAAGACTTAAACGGACCCTAGGTTTAACTTGAGTTCGCTTACCTTTAAATCCAGGACCTTTATCAACGCTATCGTACCAAGCCCAACGCCTATGTACCTCTCTATTAACAAGATAGCCGTCTCTATTTAATTTACTAAGTTCCCTAACAAGATGTCTAATATTTCGAGAGTCTCTATTTCGCTGATCGACAGCCAAGGTCACACTAGGCGTATTAACTACTGCACAAACATTTAAGTCAATTCCACAAACCAACCTTCTGTTCGCGTGAATCAATGTATTTTAAAAATCAGAAGTCAAAATATCCACAAATTCTGCGTTGCCGTATTGGTCTTTTGCTCCTACGTCCCAAACAGTTTGCCATGCTCCCAACTCGTTCCAACCAGCATCTATCTCTAAATTGTTTAAGGAAAAATCAGACATAGGAGACCTTTCCATGATCGCATGGTCTACAGATAATGATTCGAATTCCTCGAAATCGCAAAGTTCAAAAGATGTCGGATTCAAATTTATCCCCCTGCTGATCCATACCTAATCTGTACATCCTTTTAATAAAAACGCAATTTAATCTACAATTTCCATACAATGAGCGGCCTTCACAACAAAGATACCGCTATTCCGCGAAAGCGCATGACACTTGACAAATGCTCGCGCATTTTCCACCTCAGGCTTATCAATAAATCTTTTAACTTTGAATTCACCGTTCGTCCCTTGAGAATCTTTTCTTTCAATATATCCGAACGCAGTCTTAGGTCTAAGAGCGTTGAATCCAAGGAACACCATCCCACCAATTCTAACTACTCTCACTGCATGTATTAATGCAGTTTGAAACAATTTTTTATTAACAATAGATTGGTCGGCTGGGCTAACGACTAATATAGCGTCCTCATAATTCTCACAACTTTTCATTGGGGCTAGGGTCATTGCTGGACAGGTATTTCCTCCCACTGGCCCTAAAAGGATATGGGTATTAGTTACCCCTAATTCACTTTGCTGATCTTAGACCATGTTCTCGTAATCTTCACTAGTGACAAAAATAAAATTCCCGATTTGTATGGAGATGTCGCTTATTTAGGTGATTTTCTCAATTGCTTCTCGAAAGAGGCTCATTTCGCTAGATAAAGTTAGAAATTGCTTTCGGAAGTTTGCGCGCGGGACCGGTCATAATATAGTTCCAAATCCTACAACCAAAATAGCAGGTGAAACTTTAAGCGTCACATATCCCTCGTCATAGTAAATTATAAATACTCGATTTTCGAACCAGAAAATCAGATCGTTTATAATTTACTTAAAATAAAGACGTCGCAACCAACGATAAATTATTATTAAGAGGTTGAAGCTGAAGCTAAAAGATTCAAACGAACTATCTTTTCGACAGTTTATCCCATAATTGTTCTTGGTATAGCTCTATTTGTTGATGCGTGAAATCATGCATATCCGCACCATTATTGTATCTAGTATTCCAGTCCACAATTAGTTGTAATGTTTTGTCTATATCTAAGAGCGGTTTCCACTTAAGATATTTTTTTACCTTTGAGATATCTAGAGTCAAGAGGTTTGCCTCATGGACATTCTTATCTTTCGCAATATTCCACTTAATGCCTGACGGCATTAAATGATCTAATTTCTTCAGAATATCCAACACAGAAATCGATTCGCCTGTTTCAGGACCGAAATTCCAGGCTTCGGCATATTGCATACCATGTGTACACAGTTTCTCGGCAAGAATCAAATAACCTGATATTGGCTCTAGTACATGCTGCCATGGTCTGGTCGAGTCTGGATTTCTTACGCTAACTGATTTATTTGAATTAATTGCTCGAATTATATCGGGAACTAAACGATCCTCAGACCAGTCACCTCCACCGACTACATTTCCCGCTCTGACCGATGCTACTGCCAATCCATGTTTCTCATACGTCTCTTGGCTGAAGAAAGATTCTCTAAAGGAAGAAGTTACTAATTCTGCACAAGCTTTACTGCAACTATATGGGTCGCGGCCTCCCATTGACTCATTCTCTCTGTAACTCCAGATCCATTCCTTATTCTCATAACACTTGTCTGTTGTTACATTCACTAATGCCTTAACCGTGCTACATTTTCTTAAAGCTTCTAAAATATGAACTGTCCCGATAACATTAGTCGTGAAAGTCTCAATAGGATTACCATAGGAATATCTAACAAGAGGTTGCGCAGCCATATGAAAAACAATCTCCGGCTTCGCGTCTGATAGCGCCGTTGCTAAACCATGGTAATCGGAAATATCACCTATAATTGAAGTCATATTGTCGGCAACTCTACCTATCTGAAATAGGTTTGGACTTGACCTTGGCTCTAGGGAATATCCTGTTACTTGAGCTCCCAATGACTGCAACCATAAACTTATCCATCCACCCTTAAATCCTGTGTGGCCAGTGACGAATACTCTCTTATTTACCCAAAAATTTTTGTTTATCACCATGATTTCCAGGGGGCATGTTTGGTAACCCACAAGTCCTCTAAATATACTTTATCTCTCAACGTATCCATAGGCTGCCAGAATCCATCATGTTTATATGACATTAATTGACGTTTCTCGGCAAGCTCCTCAAGGGGCGAGGCCTCCCACACTGTCTCATCACCCTCAATAAACTCTAAAACGGTTGGCGATAAGACAAAAAAGCCTCCATTTATTCTTCCCCCATCACCCTTCGGCTTCTCCACAAACCGAACAACCTCATTTGACTCGCCAATATCTAGGACCCCGAATCTGCCAGCCGGCATTACAGAAGTCAATGTAGCCTGTTTTCCATGGGCCATATGGAAGTCTATTAGGCTTGAAATGTCTACATCGGAAAGACCATCTCCATAAGTAAAGCAAAAACACTCCTCATCTTTAATATGAGAAGAAACTCTCTTTAATCGCCCTCCCGTCATACTATCTTGCCCTGTATCGACCAAAGTAACCTTCCACGGCTCAGCATACTCCTGATGAACTTGCATAGTATTCTTTTGCATATCGAAAGTTACATCCGATCTATGTAAAAAATAATTAGCAAAGTATTCTTTAATGATGTAGCCCTTGTAACCGCAGCATATAATAAATTCATTGATCCCATGAGTTGAGTAATGCTTCATGATATGCCACAGAACAGGCATTCCTCCGATCTCAATCATTGGCTTTGGTCGCAAATTCGTTTCTTCTGATATTCGAGTCCCAAGCCCTCCGGCTAAAATAACTGCTTTCATATTAATTAATTTCCTAAGCTGATTAAAGGAATTAACATTTAAACATTGATCGCAATAAATTCTTCAATAGTCGCATGCAGTCTCTCAAACATTGATTCATTAAGTCCATGATGCAGAGGAAGTAATACCCCCCTTTTCATAATTGCGTCCGAATTTGGATATCCTGCGGCTACAGTTCTCTTCTCTATATTTTTGGTCATTGGCTGCCTGAGTATGTTGCCCGTGAATACAACTCTCGTTTGTATGTTTCGTTCTTCAAGATAAATTTGAAACTGCTTTCTTGTGAATGGGGCATCTTCCTTGATTAAGATAGGAAACGCTAGCCATGCCGTATTACATCCATGGGTTTCCTGCGGGTTTTGAAAAAACTGGGAATGTCTCTCAAAAAACTCACACTGTCTTTTATAGTTCGATTGTCTAGTCTGAATATTAGAGTCTAATTTCTCAAGTTGAGCCAGGCCAAATGCAGCACCTAATTCATTCCCCTCTACGTTATATCCAACGGTCTCAAATACAAACTTAGCATCATATTCAATACCATCTAAATCAACATTAAACCTGTTCTCAATAGCTTCACTTTTATCGTCAAATAAAGATGAACTTCTACCCCAAGATCTCAGAAGCTTCGCTTTCTCCATTACAGCATGGTCGTTAATTGCTAAAGCCCCACCATTTCCAGCACAATTAATGATATGTGAACCATAGAAACTAGTAATCGACATGTCACTAAAAGAACCTGAGGACTTACCGTCAATAGTCGCACCAAGCGTATCAGCTGAGTCTTCAATTACTGTAAGCCCATACTTATCCGCAATTTTTCTAATTTCCGGCCAATTACACAGATTACCCATTAAATTCGGCGCTAGAACTGCGACTGTCTTCTCAGTTATTTCTGCTTCAATAGCTGCTGGATCTATGCAGTAGCTCATCGGTTCCACATCAACAAATACAGGGACGAGGTTGTTTTTGACCAAGCAGCCGACTGAGGTTGAGAAAGTAAGCGCCGGGGTAATGACCTCTGACCCATCAGGGAAATTAAAAGCTTCAACCCCAATCAACAAGGCCGATGAGCCTGAATTGACGTATAAGCAATGCTGTTTATCGAACAGCTCCGCTATTTTCTTCTCAAATCTACGGGAATAATTTCCCATTTGCGTCGACTCAGATAGGCATTTAACCACCGCGTCGATCTCTTTCTGTCCGTAGACCGTTTTAGCGTACGATATTTGCTCAAAATCCATATTAATTCCTTCGTTTTAAAAATTAAACTTCGTTGCATATTTCATAACATTCGATCCAGAAACGTATAAAAAAGTTAACCAAAAAGCAAAAAACCACCCAATTTGGGACGCTTGAAGTGTCGAATCCAGAAATAAATTAAATATTAATTGGGCCGCAACCGCTAACGACAATGCTTTAGGGTGCTTACTTTCGATCAAATTCAAGCTTCTTATCAATCTATAGAAAAATAAGATCGCGCCGAGCAGAGCGCTCAAACCAAACTCATAAAAAATTTGGAGGAAATGATTGTGTGCACTGTATATTTCCCAAACCGATCCATTAACGTAAAAATTTATTTCACCCACTCCAAATCCAAAAAATAATGAACTAGGACTTTCCATCATCAAATTAAGAAGATGTAACCAGACGCCGATACGCCCACTGCCCTCCATAAATTCAGCATTAACCACATATCGTTCGGCGATAACTCCAAACTCAGTATTGAGAAAATACAGAATCAAGCTACTAAAAATCAACGAGGCACTCACAGTAGCAAGAGCAAACTTGGCCTTATCAAGCACACAAGAACTATAAACTAAACCGCCCAAAATAAAACACAACATCCCATTTCTCGATAACGTAGACAGTAACACAACACAAAGGTAAACAATAGTCGCAAGTATTAAGATCCTTATCGTTATTTTACCAACTGAAATAGACATTAAATAAATCAAGCACACCAGTGCATTGGAAACCAAAAGCGCATAAGTATTAAAGCTCCCTAATGCTAAAATATCCAAACGTGAAGCCAACCCGATTCGCGCTAAATCAAAAGGACTAGACTCTACTAAAGTAAACGTTGAAATAACAACACCAAAAGGAACGGCAATTGCTATATATGTTAGATTGACACTTCTGTATCTCAGTGCGACCAGCAATCCAACTGACAACGTAAGAGTATAAAAGTATTTAAGAGTTTCGGTTGTGAACAGAACCCCTGGGTCAAACGATCTAAGCCAACTACTCAGCAATAATAGAGTAAACAAACAGCAGAGAATTAGTACTTCATATAGTTCAAATCTAACTTGAATCATTTTGGCGATCAATAAGAAAAAAACACCGCACACAAAACATAACCAGACGAGATGGGCAACATAAATCGGTGCTCCACCGGTACCAAGTTTAAAATTTAAACCTAAAGATATGGAAATACACACAAATAAGATTAGAGACAGTGGCGATTTAATGTTCGTCATTGTTAAATATCTCTTACTTCAGACCAAATAATCTCAAGTTTAATTTCCGTAGTGCCAATATTATTTAACACGGACCACGCCGGAGAAGCGCCAACAAAAAAAGTAATAGAGCATACTCTAGGCGAGCAGCAGCTCACGTTCATGGTCGACCGAACCAGCAACAACCTAAAGGCTCGGCAATACTCAATTTTTCTTGCCTACAAGAGTAAACGGCGCTAGACCCAAAAGCGTCGAACCTCAACGGCAGGAGGGCTACACAACCCAAAAGTGATCTTTTTTCGGTGCGATAAAAAGCCACTCAAAAAAGCATTAACACAATGTTTAAGCCTATTTTTTATACTTATGTCAAATACATATCTTCGACAAGCCGCTTGATACCCGGACAAAATTTCTAATTATTTAAAGGCGAATTACGCATATTTCTAATGTAGAATAAATTGCCTCGTCCAACAATTATTACCTTAACCACTTGAACAGTTGAGCTGCTGAAGAAACTTCATTTTGATAAAAATATCTTCTATTTCTTTCTTGGTACTGTAAATTGAATGAGGCATCACGATCGTCATCAATATGATAGACATATTTAAAAGCGAAATAAGCACTTTTATGCTCTTCTAGGTGCTTCGTATAAACCGCAATAAAATTTTTGTTTGTATATTCGTATTCTATAAGAACAGTGGAGTTAAAAGATATTACGGTTCCTACTTTCTTTATATCATCAATAATATCAGTTCCTTGTAAAAAAAATTGCCGCGAGCTTAGTGACGAAATATCAACTTCATGAAAAGGATGCTGCCTAATATAGACATTATCAAAATGTCTCAACAACGTCCTGATTAACTTTGTATACAATTTCCTTTCAATTTCAACTGATGTCTGAGAAGTTGCGCTGAAGGGTTGAACTACTAGCAGAACATCACGGTCGACATCGACATCAACATCCTCAGCAACTAAATTGTCTTTTTCTCTAAACCCTTTGAGAATATAAGAAGACGTGATAACGTCTTTTGCATCCCAGCCAGATTCGACAAGAAAGTTTTTATACTCCTCTGAATATACAATATATTTGTCGCCAAGCTTACTTCCAAACCCAAGGCCTATAACCGAGATATCGAGTAATTTATTGGTTATCAAGTTTATTAAGTTTTTAATCAAAACCTTATAAAATTTTTTCTGATGCATTTGGAACAATCCATGCTGCAAATTGATAACTTGAACATCAGTATTACGGCTCAAAGAGGCTATCAAATTCTGTGCAATGTATCCTTCAGCATTACTGACGAAAACAAATTTTTTATTGACGACAGCGTTAAGCATTTTTATTTCTGCGGCCCTCACAGTTTTTCGGGACTTAATTCTATTAATAAACAAATCAAATAAATTTTGGCCGAAAACGTTCGAAAGTTCCAGATTGATTGAATCGGAATTAAGTATCCTAATCAGCTCTTCATAACGATCATTAAGATGGGATTCAAAGATAATAACTAAAGAATCCTTGATGTCCGCGTCAAAGCCCCTATTTCTCATAAGATAAAACCATCATCGATAGTAATATTTTGGCCTGTAATGTATTTTGAATCATCCGAAATTAGAAAAATTAGTGCTCCAGTTATATCGTCGGCGTCAAGCATGCCTTTGCTGTTGCAATGTGCTTTGTATTTACTCCTGAACGCTAAAGGTTGATTATCTAAAATACCGCCAGGACTAATCGAATTATATCGTAGACCTTTTTTTCTGTGGTACTTGGCGAAGTATTTAGTTAGCTGAATGATCGATGATTTGATCACAGCATATTCCACCGGCATCGTCATATTTGTCTCTTCGTATACTTCGAATTTTGGTGTTATAACACCATAAATGGAAGCAATGTTAATAGTATTACCAAAACCTTGGATATTAAAGAATTTCGAGGCCTCTTGCATCACAAGGAAGTATCCACCTAAGTGCGAATTAGTATTGTCACAAAAACTCTCAAAAGTCACCTCTTCTAATTTTGAACCATAATCGCTATTTCTTGGATACGCGCTGTTAACTACCGCACTTACCTTCCCATATTGACTACAAACATGAGTAAAAACGGCCCTTATTGAATCCTCACTCGTAATATCTAAAACCATATATTCGAGCATATTGTTTTCATTTAAATTATTACAGTTAGCTATGGCGTTTGAGTCTATATCGGTTGCAATCACTACAGCAGATTGAGCCAATAATTGTTCCGTGAAAATTTTCCCTAGAGCACCCAAAGCGCCAGTAATCACAACTACTTTATCTTCTAAATTTCTCATAAGGATTAAATCGTATTTTTCAAAAGCATTTCTACAATAAGAAAATCCAACTCTGAATCTATATCTTGAGATCTATTTTCAGGCATTACATACAAAGCGGTTTTTTCGTTGAACAAAGAGTCTTTTTCCATAAGATGCTCCCTATCCCAGACATAGATCGAGGCATTCATATCGTAGCACTGCGGGGAATCCTGGCGCCTATTAACGGCATTCACCGGCGACTTGGATAATTGCACCACATCGTCTGAATCGAGCTCCACCAAATTAAAATATGGTGACCTCCTCGAGGGGCTCGCAGTTATGACATTGCCACAATTTTTAGTCTCCAATAACTTCACCGAATTAGTAATATCTTCAACTAATCTGAGCGGTGAAGTTGCGTCGAGATCCACATAGGTACTAAATGTAGTTCCCACCATAGCCTCCACTGCCGAAGCACAATGTTGTATAACCGGAAACTTCGGCGCGGTGTCAGAAGCTAACTGTAGGGGCCTGTTGATAATGAAGTCACATCCCATATCTTTTGCAATGCCCAATATTGCCTCTGAATCGCTACTGACAGCGATATAGTCGAATAAACTAGATCTCTGCGCCTGGTCGATCGAATGAGCAATTAAAGGCTTCCCTCCGAGATCTCTAATATTTTTATTAAGTACACCCTTGGAGCCAGCCCTAGCACAAATGGTACAAAGTCTACTCATTATATTTCCAGTATCTCCCGTTGCAGCGTTCCGTTACTTCTATTAGCTCTATGGTATTTGTAGCTTCTTCAACAGAACAAAGCCTGCTTCGGTCATTCTGTAACACAGCCAAGTGCATCTCATAATAGGTAGTATCAACGCCGACATCAAAAACCTCTTTAACATCATCTATTAATATATAATTATTGATTAGATCTATTTCCAGACAATGCTTTTCTGTATTAATAATCATCCACCTTCGCTTAACGCGATCCAAGTAACTCATTTGAACCGATACGATAGGGCATCTTTGAGTAGACATAAGGATCGTGTAGACATCTTCAGTCGCTATTTCTAGACTGCTCACAGTCCCGCCATGCGCGGTAACTGACTTCCATGCGCCCAACAACCAAATCAAATAATCTATTTCGTGGCTTAAATCTCGAAGAACACCACCACCTTGTTCTTTTTTCGCTGAGTACGATTCCCTGTAATCAATCCCAGGGCGCCAATCTGGCAAATACTGACCAACATAAACGTTGGTTGAAAGCACCTTATTAACCGATAGCAAGCTTTTTAATCGAGACAAAATGGGGTGAAATCTTAAGTTGTATCCGACATATATATTGGCAAATTTATTTTCAGGAACGCTGCTAAAGGTACAGAACAATGGCTTCTCTACCAAAACATTACCTTGAAAATCACCAATCGCCAACTCATCCATAATATCAAAATGAAGATGAGTAGCATTGCATATCACAACGTACTCAGGGGAAAAACCAACCAATGCGGTCCTTACGTCTGAATAGCTTAGCTCAAGAACATCTTCCTGAGCAGAAACTACAGCGACAACAAAACCGATATCTTTTAGAACCCTTACATGCCGTTTCCCGATCGAGCCATATCCAATTACGAGTGCCCTCATTGACTTTCATTATCTCGCTCTCTAACGGCTAGTAAATCTTCGGCCCGCCCGACATCGATCCAAGACTCATGGATCGGATATGCTGATATTATCTTACCCTCAGCTTTGTGTTTTTCGAGCAAAGTTGGCATGTCACAATGTTCGCCGATAGGCAATAAATCTAGCGCATCTGGCTCAAGCACATATACCGCTGCATTTATCATCGAATGATAAACTGGTTTTTCCTGAAAACTAATAACTTCGCTCCCATTAATTTCTACGACACCATAAGGATGAGAGATTTGATATGGTCGCGTCGCCATTGTTGCTATACCAGCATTTTTTTTGTGGAAAAGTAAAATATCAGAGAACCCAATATCAGTTACCAAATCACCATTAGTTACTATAAAAGGCTCATCTAGTTTTTCGGTAATAAGACTAAGGGCTCCAGCCGTGCCTAATGGTTCGTGCTCGTGAGTATAGGAAATATTCACTCCGAATTCGGCCCCATTACCAAAATAATCTTCAATCATATGGCTTAAGTAGTGGGTTGTAATTATAAAATTAGAAAAACCTTCCATTTTGGCTTTATCAATAATATGGTGCAACAATGGCTTTCCTCTAATTGTGAGCATAGGTTTGGGGCAAGTCTCAGTGTAAGGCCGTAATCGTGTGCCCATACCCCCAGCCATAATTATAACTCTATTATTCAACTTCGGCGTTGTAATCAGTTGGTCTATTACATGCAGACCTATTATTTCAGACTCGATATTAAGCACCGGAATTTGCTGAATATCATGCTTTATCATCAACTCGAGGATCTGAGAATTTTCAACTTCCGCACCGACCGAAATGGGATGTTTATTAATTAAAGAAGCAAAGTCATCATCTAATGCGTTACCTGACAATAAACTTCTTCGCACGTCTCCATCAGTAATCAACCCAACAAATTTACCATCCCTACTTTTTATCATCGCTACTTTTGACGAAGATCTATTCAAGCTCTCGATTACATCTCTAACCTTACCTCCCTCTAGAAGAACACAATCGACCCAATTTTTAGGCAACACCTTTAGTTCATCCTCCACGTCTACATCCTTTCAAAGAGTAGCTGAAATGCTTCGGCGGCTTCATAACCCGCGGCAAAGCCCCTTAACCTAGCGAGCGATTCAAGAGCTACCAAGCTTCTAGGAAACGGAAACACGCCTAACTCAGTTTCATATACGCTCATAATATGTAACTTCCTATCTAGATAGGAAGAAATATCTATGAAGGAATTAGGGCGAAATTGCTGACCATCTTTATAGTTGAAATCAGTCTCAGAAGGCGTTTCATACGCCACTAACTTTTTAATGGATGGATAGCGAAACCATTTTGAGCACGCATTAACACAGTCGAAAACAATCTTATGATCTGTGTGTACATCCCCCCAATGAGGCGTATAAACATCATGTGGTGCAAATTCTTTAAAAACTTCCGACATGTTCGAAATAATTTTGCCGACCGGAATTTGATCTAACCTTGTCGCCGGAAATCCCAGTTCATAGATTTTGCAAAATCCCATTAACTCTTGAACTTTAAGGATGTCTTTTTTCCGCTGAAGTAAAAACTCTTCACTCCAACCCATATCATCGGGTGGCCGAGTGCATATCAACCACGCAACATCAGCTCCTTCGTCAATGTAACGCAACAACGACCCACCGCAACCCAAAATCTCGTCATCAGGGTGCGGTGCAACAACTAATATCCTTTTCGCCATCAGTAAGTAATATCCTTGATAAGTAATTTATCATCGATAATAGTGTTCGCAATTATTTCAGCAATTCTCTCTGATGAGTTCCCATCACCATATGGGTTAGAGCATCCATTAACTGATGAAATGTAACTTTTATCAAAAACCGCCTTTTGGATCGCGCCAATAATTTCATCTTTATCATGAGAGACAAATTGTACATTTTCTGCATGCAAACGACCTATTTGCCTATTACCTACATTTACGGCGGGTAATTTTAACATCGGCGCTTCAAGGATTCCGGAACTTGAATTACCAACCAAACACGCAGCATTCCTCAATAAATTGACAAAATCTACTCTGGGTATATTTCTAGCTACATAAATAAAAGGAAGCGACTCATATTCAGATATGGCTCTAATTATTTCGACTCCGCCTGCATCCGAATTAGGGAAACTGATGATCGTTTTTAGACCCATGGACTTAATGGCTTCTAGCGTAGTCTTCATTTGATTATATGCACTCGCAACTTCAGACGAAAGCGCGTGCTGAATCAAAATAAGATATGGATCATTTTCTAAAATCTGAAAATTTATATTCCTTGATACCTGGGACAATGATAACTTCTCAACTTCCATTAATCGATCAAGACCGGGGTTCCCAACATCATGGACTCTAAACTCTTGCTCACCCAGACTAAGCACTCTTGCCTTACTTTCTTTATTCGTTGTCAGATGGATATGAGCAAGTTTTGTAACGGCATGTCTGATTTGATCATCAGCATTACCGATAACCCGATCACCTCCGGCTATATGAACCAAAGGAATATTCATGTATGTCGAAACCAACGCCGCTGTAATCGACTCTTCCCTATCACCTAGAACCAAGAGAAAGTCTGGCTGAGTCCTCAGCACAGTCTGAACGAGGCCTTGTAATTGAATACCTAGCCCTTTCACTCTCAGAGATTCACTATTTCCACTCAAAAGACTTTCTATTCGATCGACAATATCGAACCCATCTTTTTCGATCTCCTTAATAGTATAGCCAAAACTTTCTGATAGATGCGCTCCGGTTACTACAACCTTCAGTGAGAGACCCGGATGTTTATCGATAGCTCTAAAAACGGAGGAGAGAATATCATATTCCGATCTGATGCCTGTGATACTCAACACAACTCTTTTATTTTCTTTCAAAATTCCACCGTAGTTCGCCAGCTCTGACCACAATTAAATATCATATCTATCGCAGATAAATTATTCACAAAATCAACCTTAGGGAACGATTGTTTGTAGCAACGAGGTAATTTATTTTCAATAAAATCAATTTCTATTCCCTCTTCATCGAACTTTCTAAGTTCCAAATAATTTTTACCTCCCGCGCCAGTAATATAACGTGTGGCACCGTTTTCTCTACAAATGTCGAGCACAAGATCAGAGGCGGAAGTTGTAAACCCCATGTCGCTACTTTTAAGCGTGGGTGTATCAATCCCCAGCCATTCCATCATTTTAAGAGTTAATTCCATGTTCAAATCGCCCAAATTCACCCATTCCTGCTCATAAAAAGACTCAAGATAGGGTGCATAGCATTTGAAATAATCGGATTTGCCGTAACAACTTTTTAAACTCTGCCAATGCTTTCTTTTCCAGTTAACATTATTATTAATCATAGTGTCAGATATTTTTTGACCCGACTTGTGACTTATCGGTATGGTAAGCCAGTGCCGACCTTGCCCAGTCTTTATTTCATTTCTATTTTGTAATCCATTCTTTTGGAAGTCTACTGAATCTAAAAAAACAAAAAGGTCAGATTTTTCAATTTTTAAAAAATATGGTAGCCAAGGGATATAATGCGGTTGATGAATTGAAATAACCATTTATCGTAACCTATCTTCCAAGCATTGCTTGAGTACTTCAGTGACATATATTGCATCGCCATCATCCATTCTAGGATGGCATGGGAGGCATATATGCCTCATCAAACAACGCTCAGTAATGGGCAACTGACCTTCAAATGTTTGATACAAATTAACAAATACGGGCTGCAGATGCAGCGGTGGATTGTAGGCCCAGTCAACGCTGACCCCTTTAGATCGCATAACTTCAGTCAAAGCTGTACGATCAATATCGCTATCGAGAATAATTGGGACTTTCCAAAATGAAGATGATGTTATGTCCTTTGGGATTAGAACCTCAATACCATCAACACCACACAACTCTACGTGATAGATACTTGCAAGAGCCCTCCTCTTTTTGAGAAATTCATCAAGTTTTTCTAACTGAATTCTACCAAGCAAAGCTGACATCTCGGTCATTCTCACATTTCTGCCTGGCATATTATATATCTCAGTGCACGCTTCCATATCTCTACCTCGATTTTGAAAGCTCCTTGCGAAATCTGCTATGCAATCGTCATTAGTAACCAACATACCCCCCTCGCCAGACGTAATGACTTTTGAAGGAAAGAAAGAAAAACAGCCCGCATTTCCGATAGTACCTGCAAACTTTCCATCAACGATTGCCCCCGGAGAATGAGCAGCATCCTCTATTAAAAATAGATCATTCTCATCACATAACTTTTTGAATTCCATAATGTTTGGAGTGACTAAGCCTGCCATATGCACAATGACAATGCCCGCGGTCTCTGGAGTTATTTTTGATTTAACATCATCAATATCTAAACACATCGTTTTTGGTGAAATTTCAGAGAAAATAGGCTTCCCACCATTAAGATGGACAGCCATACCTGTCGCGATGAATGTCTGCGATGGAATGATAACTTCTTTGCCTGAAATATCATGCGCTAGTAATGCAGCCTCCAACGCCGAAGTGCACGAATTCATGGCAATGGCGTGCTTCACATTCATTTGAGATGCAAACTCTCGCTCAAAGCTTTTTACGTTAGGACCCATGCTTAAACTTTGATCTAAAATTTCGTCTATTCCTCGATGAATTCTTTCTCGATCTGAGGAATCAAAATACGGATCCGCCATAGTAATTTTTTTAACTTTCACGACTTACTCTCTTGGTTTGTGAATATTTTATTATTTCTTCAACTAGACAACGCGGCTCAAAATCAAGAATTTCTCGAGCCTTATGATTATTAAGAACAAAATCACCTTGAGGGCCGTTTTTGTCTAAACGACTGACTGTTGAATCTGAATTAAGTGTCATACAAACTAATTCTGCAATTTCCAAAGCAGACATCGTCTGGCCGGATCCAATATTGATGGGTATAAATTCATTGCCCAAGCTCGCAATACAATTTACTGCGCTACAAAAGGCCATTGTTGCGTCATCTGAAGAAAGGTAATCCCTAACTATCTCACCATTTGAGAATAGCTCAATCTCCTTGCCCTGTATGGCCATAGCTACAATATAGTCGATTAGGCCGCCCCCACCTATAAATCCACAGAAGCGCAAGGATAGATATGTACCGCCTGTTTTTTTCTGAAACCACCTAAACCAATTTTCGCAATTTACCTTGCTGCACGCATAGGGAGACTCAGTAACATCTAAAACAGCATCTTCTTTGACATCGAGACTGCAAACATTCCCATACACGACCTGACTAGACGCATAAATAAAATTGCTACATTTTTCAGATAATTGGTTAAGTAAATTGAAAGTTACAATCTCGTTATCTCTAAAAAATTCAAATTCATTTTTTTGGGCTCCAAGGGTAGAACCAGCGAGATGAATTACAACATCGATCTTATCAGCTATAACCAACTGATCACGAAAATCTGAGAGATCAACCATTACCCACTCGACGTTGGGAAGAGAACGCAGTGTGTTAGGTATGACTGACCGATATAACGCAATAATTCTTATATTTGTTCTACTTAATTCGGCGACGAGTTTTTTCCCAAGAAAGCCTCCTGCTCCGGAGATCACTACTGTTTTCATATCCATTACCTAATTTATCTCATTCTTTAATCGCCACATGCCATCTTTTTTATGCCAAATATCATAATTTCGAAACTTATCTTCTAACTCATGGAACTCATTCTCATTGATTTCATGATATTCAAGAAACTCCGGAAGAAATTCACCTGGAAATTCGTATTGCTTCTCTAGCACAATACTCACGGCTTCCTCTCTGGTCATTCTTCCATTCCAAATTTGATAACAGCACTGATCCGTTGGCCGCCAAAATCCAAATTTAAGAAATTTAAACCATATGTGAAGTTCGCAGAGTTTTTCATCAATATTATCATAATCTAGTATATTGCCTGATAACGGGCCCTCTCTCCTTGGCATAAATCCGTAGTCCCTTACCAAATCATAGTGTTTTTTTCCGTCCCACCAGTGGTAGTAACCAAGGTAGATGCTTTTAATTTTTTTATCCCTAAATTCTCGTTTTTCTGGATGATTATAAAAAAACAAGCCCCCTTCATCTATCCTACCTTCAACGAAGTTATTAAAATCGAGATCCATAAACAAATCATTATTAATAAGATCCTCTGCCGACCCATCATCTGTAGAGCTCTCTGCAACAACCCCACCGAACTCCGTCGCGATATCTTCACCCCACACAATAAGCGGAGCACCGTAGTACAGAGCTGCTCTTGCAACCCCTGCGAAAACTACATGATGCTCTGCATAGTTTGGATTTCCTGTTTCGAACAATGCAAGGCGCCTAATCTTCTGTTGCACACTAGGTCGAACATTTATTTTAATTAAGTCAACGTCCATATTTGACACCATCGCATTCAGGTTTGCGATACCCTCAAAAGTTTGTAAGTGCGCCGTCACATTGATACAAAGCACCCTGAGGTTATAAACCTTACTCATCATATATGCCTGATAAGCGCTATCCTTTCCACCGCTTACAGGAACAATACACTCGTAACCATTACCATTAGAGCCTCTTATTTCATCACACAGCCTGCGTAATCTAGCCTCCCTTTCCTCCCAATTTATTTGATGTTTTAACTCTACAGACCTACATGCGCTGCATATGCCATCAGAATCTATTTTCAGGCCGGGCTTAGTATCAGGTAAAACACATCTTTGACAATAATTCATCATTTGATCGACGGCCTAATCCAATTTCTTTTTGTCATTCCACCATTTTTAGCTCGATTTTCATGCGCACCATAATTTCTGGAATCAATATATCCACGCCCCATTAACAAATATTCATCATCGCTAAGATCGGGCTCAGCGGGCGAGGTTACTCGAAAGTCGCAATCATCATCTATGCCGCCTAGAAAAAGATCACTGCTACTTTTATAGTTAACAATCGAATCACGGAGCGTCCACTCATTATTTACTTTTTGCCACGCCTTATTATCCCTGAATTTATCTACATGATTGAAAAATTCGTCCTCAGTCATATCAATCCAGTTCAAAAACAAACCCAAATCTTCTGGCGGTTTGGTCGTATATTTTTTAACCATGTTAATTCCGGTTTCTCTTGTCATCCTTTTAAGTCTTATTTCCCTTGATGCATGGTCCGTGACCTTAGAATAACCGTACCTTAGGAACTTCAGATAATCATGGAGGCCCGAAGAATGAAAGCAATGCACATCCTCATAGGTATTAAATGTTCTCTGCTGGATACACGATTCATAACCATATTCGTCTATCATCAGCTCATGCTGAGTTTTTGAGTCCCACCTTACATAATTACTTAAGTAAATTCCCCTGACACCAACTTTTTCTAACTCACTATCATAGGGATATATATAGGGCTGCACCTCACTTCTTTGGACATCACTATTACCATTGACTAAATCTTCAGCTGAGATCCCCATTAAAGCATGTTCTTTTCTGCATCGGTGACTCATCTCTACTTCATCAAGATGGGAAAACATTCCCGTTTGTTCTGACCAGGGGTGCACACCCCATATAATTAAAGGAATTCTAAATCTGACTGCAGTTTGGACTGGAAATGTTGTATATCCAGCTAACACTTGCCAATACATGCTCCCAAATTGTTTTATCGTCTGCCTAGTAATCTTTTTGACATGCGAAGGAGAAAGAGTCGATGTCACAATATCGCAATCGAAGACAGTAGAGAGGTTCGCTAAATTTCTGATACCTAGTCTCGTATTGTAATGAGAATTATAGTTAACCAAAAGAGGATTCATACCCAGTATATTCTTAGCGACATGAACTATAAAATAACTATCACCGCCCCCAGTTACTGGGATTATGCAGTCGAAACTTTTTTTGCCCATTATTTTTGAATTCGTATGAGCTATGTTCTCAAGCTTCTTGAATCTCTCTACCCAATCCAGCGTATCTTTTTCCTCATGAACCCTACAGCCCATGCATATTCCTTCGCTATCAAATATCATTCCATAAGGATGGTTTTCTGGATAAAGGCATCTTTTGCAATAAATCATAATATATCTTTGAACCCTTTACTAAGTTCAACCTTTGAAAGATCTTCTCCTGACATCATCATTAGTCTTCCGTTTTCGTCGAATTTACGACCTTCATAAGTTGCCTCACTGTCCATTCTAATGTCTACACCAGCTTGCAATAAGTTCATCTTAGCCACGATAGTGCTGTGCTCAATATAATGAAAAATATTACCAGCAGCGACAGCTGATGCGCCCCCCTCGGTTATTCCTAAAGAGAAATGAGAAAAATCACCTACCCCGCCACAGACAATAACCGGTATCGATACAGATTCTGTGATTTGTCTAATCAAGGTAATATCGTAGCCTTGTTTGGATCCGTCTCTGTCGATTGAGTTAAGAAATATTTCACCAGCCCCTAACTCCTCAACTCTTTTTGCCCACTCCTTAGCTGGTAAATTCGTTGGTACCATACCTGAGTTTGCGTAAACTCTATAAACACCATCATTATCTAAACTGCAATCCATCGAAACAACTGTACACTGACTACCAAACGTATCTGCTAATTCAGTTATTAGCTTGGGTGTTTTTATGGCACTAGTATTGATGGAAACCTTGTCGGCTCCAGCTCTAATAATCTTTGCAACGTCTCCTACGCTCTTAATTCCACCACCAACGGTCAATGGCACATAACAGGATTTAGATAACACTTCCAGGAGCTTAGTATCTAAAACCCTATCCCTCGATGAGGCACTCATATCTAGCAAAATAATTTCGTCCACATCCCACCTTGCTACAAACTCCAGCGGAAACTTTGGATGGCCAATTGGAAGGTATTTCTTAAAGCCTATGCTTTGAACGATCAACCCATCCCTTATTAACAAACACGCTACAAGTCTCTTCTTCAACATTAACCTTAAAACTCCACGTGTCTGTTTTTTACGAATTCAATGAAGTTGTTAATCAAATGAAAGCCTTTTCTCTGACTTTTTTCTGGATGAAATTGAACACCAAAAATATGACCATTTTGAACAACCGCATTTATCGAATGCCCATATTCTGCTGTCGCAGCTACGTATTTTGGATCACACATAAACCGGTATGAATGAACAAAGTAAAAACAACTATTATCAGCGATATTTGAAAATAGCGGCGCCTTATTCCTAATTTCGACATTACTCCATCCAACATGAGGCAACCTATAATCCTTCAAATCTGGAATTTTACATATCTCCCCGGGAATGAGAGACAAGCCACGATTCAAACCTCTCTCATCAGACTTATCGGAAAGGAGCTGCATACCCAAACATATACCCAAAATCGGGATATTGCTTTCTAATACCGCATCTTTAAGTGGATTGGTTAGGTTTTTACCCTTAAGGTTAAACATCGCCTGCCCGAAAGCACCCACTCCCGGTAGAATTAACCCATCGGCATTTTTTAAATCATTAGGGTCATCCGTAATCTCAACACTGCAATTAAGATGCTCAAATGCATTCTTTACAGATTGGATATTACCCATCCCATAATCTATTATCTTAATATTTGTATAATCCATATTTTTAAATTGAAATCTCTTCATCTGGATAGAAATCTTTACTTGCAAATTCGCCGATCACGGAATCAATTTTCATTGGTGATAGGCCCGTCCCCGGTCTTTTAACCGTTAAATTATCGTACGTGAACTTCTGGCCTTTAGAAATAAATGTTCGAGCTACAATTGATTTCCTAGCGACGGCCATGTTTGACCTTTCTATAGCAGAGGGAACTTTAATTCCGTTACCCATTGCTTTTTCAATATTTCTAATAGACTCTACCATCTGCGTAAACTCTTTCATTTCAAGGCTCGCGGAATGATCGGGGCCAGGTAGCGATCTGTCTAACGTGATATGCTTCTCGATCACAGTAGCACCTAACGCGACTGCAGCAATTGCAACCTCGATCCCCGAAGTGTGATCCGAATACCCAACCTCAACATTAAATGTCTCTCTAATAGTTCGCATTGCGTTTAGATTGACGTCCCCTATAGGTGCTGGATATTCCGTACTGCAGTGTAGCACCGTGATTTTATCTCTAGATGTCCCTGCGCTCTCTAATGCGATTAATGCGTTCCCAATATCATCCATGTTTGACATCCCTGTCGAGAGGATAATAGGCTTTTGATAAGCACCCATCTGTCTCAGATAGGGCAAATTCGTAATTTCACCAGACGGAACTTTAAATCTTGATAAATTCAGACTCGCTAAAAACTCCAAGGAGTCAAGGTCAAAAGCCGAAGAAAAAAACTCTATATTATGCTTCCTACAATGCTTGATTATCCGATGATGATCATTTTTTTTTAATTCTAGATTCTTTATCATCTGATAGTGTGACTCAGCGACCGAAGTATTGATCCGCTGATAATTAGCTTTCTCGGCCACCTTTGTAACTAGACTTTTAGCTTCGAATGTTTGAAATTTAATAATGTCAGCGCCCGATGCAGCAGCTTTCTCCACTAACTCACAGGCCAGATCCATTTTACCATTGTGATTAACTCCGGCCTCAGCGATGATCAAAGTCATTTTTTGCCTCTCTTAGCTGGCATGAACGATCCCGGTTCAAGATCGTTAAATAACGTCTGGCCCATTCCAATTACACAGTTTTCACCAATGCTGACTCCCTCTTTAACCACACAGCCGCTGCCAATAAATGTCCCTGCCCCCACGCTCACGCCGCCATTAATTTTAACACCCGTCGAAATATGACAGTGCGAATTAATCAATGAATCATGCTCAATTAGCGAATGACTGTTAAGAATACAGTTTTCACCAACAGTCACACCTGCATTTATAATACTTCCATGAAAAATAATAGTCCCAACCCCCAAGCGAGATCTTTTTGACACATATGCAAACGGAGAAACAATTGCAGGAGCCACCTTACAAAGTTGTTCGAGTTTATTAAAAAGCGATATCCTGCTCCTGGGACTTTTGATCTGACCTAAAGAAACGACACCTAATGCCGAAGCATTCGCTTCTCGGAAAACCCTGTCAATACTCTGATCACCGCCAACAATATGATATTCAAAAACAGAAGTGCCAATTTCCTCCTCGAGACCAATCAGTCCACAGATTTCAAAATCATTTGTTGATTCAATTACCTCAATGCAAGACCTTGCGTGCCCTCCTGCTCCGAGTAAAAATATCGGTTGTTTAATGTCACAAATCATAGGCGTACCAGCATGAATCCGATGAGCTCAAAGCACACAACAGCAGCCACATAGAATCTGATGCGTGTTTGCCAAATTTCTTTAAAAGGCATAGTCACATTATAAATTTTTGTTGACCACTTCCTCTCTAAGGAACTTGGCGCTCAACTTAACCTTTACAAAAAGACACTTAATTCCCCAAGAAATAATGTATTCTCTATTTTTTTACCAAACACCTTTTAAAAAAATGGTATTAAGTTAACGTCACATTTTTTGGTAGTAAAAAATCGCTGCTCAACTAGATTATTGTGAGGCACAACTACCTAATTTATATGCTAAAACTGCATCTCCATTTTTCTCAAAGCCTACAAATTGGCCGCCAGAAGCGATAAATACTATGTATTGACATCCTTTATACTCAAAAGACATGGGGGGTGCAGAGCCCGCATAAGGCATCTTTTTGGCCCATATCTCTTCTCCATTATCAATACGATAGGCCCTAGCCATCTCATCTGGTGTTCCAGTCGCAAACACTAAGCCAGACTTGGTGGACAATACACCCCCGAAGCTTTTATCCCCGACTGCGATAACATCCCCGTTCTTGTTTTTTCTGGTCCCGAAAGGCACGGACCATTCTAAATTTCCAGATGACAAATTTACTTTCGCTATACCTCCCCAAGGCGGTTTCGAGGCTGGGTATCCATTTTTATCCAATAACATTTGCCACGAATAGTCAATTTCTAATACGCCTTTGGACAATAGTGTATTGTCGATCTCAGTGAATTTTTCGTAAAGATTTGACAACTCAGTTTTTGTGACGTCAAAACCGCCACTAGACTCATTGTGAATTGCCCGAAGCGTTTCATGGTGCAACATCGCATCTCCTTTGTTAGAGAGCGTGATACCGACTAGTGGTGGCGCATAATAATCACCTTCATATTCATTTTCATAATTCCCTTGTCTGGCTATTCCATGGCACGAGCTACACTGCTTAGTATACACTTCCCCATTATCAGTGTCGGGAAGCATCCCATAAACAACGTTTGCAATCGTTTCTTCCTTTTGGAAATTCGCCCATCGTAGATCTATATTAGTCTCATCGATATTATCCTGAAAATTCTCACTTGGAACCTCGAAATTAATATCAAAGACTTCTGCAATAGAAGAAGCTACATAATTCACTGTGTGCAAATAATAAGCTTTAACAAGATCCAGTAATTTTCTAAATTTGACGGCATAAATTTTTATTTTTGTAAACCGTGAATCCTGATACTTTAACCGAAGAAGCCATGGGTCTTTATTAAATGGGATTACAATCGCATCTTGCCTTGCGGACAGCGCTGCGCCCATCCATTGCGGCCCTCCATGGAGACCGTATATTAATAAATCGTAATTCAGTGAAGGAGGCAGAAATATTCCCGACTTTGCATACTTTAGTTTTGAATCAACGTAAGCTCTATTTTCTTGATCGAGGTGGCTAAAATCGTTTTCAAGATCGACCAACACACCAGAGACTCGCTGAGGAAGCAGAATTTCTTTCTGAAACTTAGAAGTAATTTCGCCAGGCACGTCAGAAGCTGGAACAGGAATTTTCGTAATGGAGTTTTTAAAAACAGGTTCTCCCGTATTTACATCTAAATAAATAATCTCTCCAGTCTTAGATAGGCTAAGGACAGCTGACGTCTTTAGTAATTGATTTTTAATGATCATTGGATTACCAACGAGGTCCAGATCCCACAAATCATGTATTATATGTTGATAGTGCCATTTAATTTCTCCGCTTCGCGAGTCAAGGGCAATCAGGCTATTAGAAAGATCATCCTCTAGTCTTTTCCCGCCGTATAACCCTCCCGGGTTAGCAGTGTTTACAAAAATAATTTTGGACTCTATATCATAAGAAAAACCCGACCAGACTCTTGGCTGTACGTTTCCTTTAAGAAGGTCGTTATGCCATAGCGCCTTACCCGACTCAAGATCATACGCTTTAACTCCATCTTTTAAAGTAGCGATAAATACTTTATTTTCACCTAATATTGGCTGGAGAAGCGATGGTCCACACTGAATTTGTTTTACTAATTTCCCGAAATCTGCATCCAGAATTGAGACACCTTTTCCCGTCGGGACAAGTATAAGATTATGCTGACGGGAAAATGTAATGCCCCTCCTTCCTGCAGGCGAAGGAACTTTAGCCCTCCACACTTCTTTGCCATTTTTTGGATCCAACGCAAAAATAGACCCATATATTCCTACTGTAATTAGGTACTTCCCGGTAAATATCGGCGAAGACTGAATTGATGCTTCTTTGTTGAATTCTTGCGTATTAAATATCCACTCAACATCTAAATCTTCGATATTATCTATATTTATTTGATCTAACTTCGACAGCCTCGTTGAAGAATAGTCTCCTGAGCTAGTTTCCCAGCCACCCTCATAGGCGGCTCCAAACAAATAGGGCGCAATCAAAAGACACGTCAACATTACTTTGCATTGAATGAATCTCATCGCTTTACACTGCTAGGTATGTTGACAACTCTTGCTTCCAACCATAGAGAATTTTTTAAGTCACCCGCAATACAATTTTTATACATTGGCAATTGATTCATGAGAGTCCATATTGGTCTTGTCATAACATTCGCGCTATTGGTGAAATCCAGAAAATCATCTCTAGCAGACCGAGAATCACAAATTATAGCGTTTAACCAATAATTTGATCGGCAGTCAGCAGGTTCTGATATGAAAAGATACTCACTACCAGCGAATTGATCTTTATATAACATTGCCAGATCTCGCTTTTGTGTTAAAAAGTAATCTATCGATTCTAACTGCGCCAATGCTAATGCCGCATTCAAGTTCGGGAGTCTATAATTAAAGGCTAGTTCATCATGGAAAAATTCAAATTTATGAGGCTTTTTCGCAGTAGTCGTTAGATGCTTAGCTCTTACTGCTAACTCTTGACTGCATAAGATCATCCCACCCCCACCAGAGGTAATGATTTTATTCCCGTTAAAGCTAATTACCCCAAACTCCCCGTACGTCCCTGTGTGCTTACCTTTATATAAACTCCCCAAAGACTCTGCCGCATCTTCGACCAGCGGCAAATTCCATTTAGAGCAAAGCTCAACTAGCTCAGACAATTTGACCGGATGACCAAACGTATGCATTGGCAGGCAAGCAGCTATAGCCTTCCCATCACCCTTAACACGACAAATGTCATTATCATCAATAAAAGCATGCTCATTGAGCCAATATTCGAGAGCGGAAGGGGAAAGCCCGAGAGTTTCCAAATCTACGTCTATAAAAATTGGATCTGCTCCGCAATACTTGATTGCATTACATGTTGCGACAAACGTTAAGGCTTGCGTAATAACATATTGGCCTTCCTGCACTCCGGTAAGTAAAAGTGCCGAATGAATTGCAGCTGTCCCATTGACCGTTGCAACTGCAGCCTCACTTTTAGTGTATGCAGAAATTTTTTCCTCAAATTGATCGACAAACTTTCCGACACTAGAGACGAATGTAGACGCGAGAGTTTCAACCACGTAGTCGACTTCTTTCCCAACAAAAACTGGTTCATGAAGCGGGATAAAATCCTTTCGCCCGTAGTAGTCTTGGATGAATTCAACTAAGTTATCTCGCATTCCATATCTTCCTGAAATTGTGACACATACATGTCATTTTCATGGTTTTTTGGTTCTACTCCGTCAAAACTCTACCCCCAGCTGAGTAGATCTTTCTCCCACCTTGAGATTCAATCGAAAATGATAACTTTAGCGATATGACGTCAAAAAAACCTAAATACCCCAGCTTAAAGCCGCATCCAAACAAAAAAGCTATATGGTTCACACATTATAAATACCTGTTTTGTACTTAGCCAAGTTATTTGCATCCAAAAACCAGTCTATAGTTTTAGACAAGCCCTCTCTAATGCCTACTTCAGGGCTATATTTAGTAAGCTGATTTATTTTAGAGTTGTCGCACCAAAGCCTAAAAACCTCAGACTTATCTGGGCGAATTCGTTGCACATCCTCAATAAACTTTACTTTGCTTCCCATAAGCTCTCGGATTAATTCGAATGTTTCTTCAATAGAGATCTCATAGTTGGAGCCAATATTTACAACTTCTCCTACCGCTTCTTCGCAATTTGCCAGAGCAATGAACCCCCTGCACGTATCAGAAACATAATTAAAGTCGCGAGTCGGACTGACATCTCCAAGCATTATCTCATCTCTACCAGCCGCTATCTGACTGATGATTGCCGGAATAACAGCCCTTGCAGACTGCCGTGGACCATACGTGTTAAATGGACGAGCTATTACCAACGGTAGATCAAAAGCGTTGCAAAAGCTCATGGCAATTGCATCGGCGCCAATTTTTGATGCACTGTAAGGTGACTGAGCCTGGATAGGGTGTACTTCATCTATCGGTACATATTGCGCTGTGCCATATACCTCGCTAGTTGAAGTGTGAATAACTCTTTCCACTTTGTTGGTCAAAGCGGCTTGGCAGATATTTAATGTTCCACTGATGTTTGTGTCAACATAGCTCTGAGGCGCAACATAGGAGTAGGGAATAGCGATCAGAGCCGCCAGATGAAAAATTATATCCACCCCTTTCGTGATATGGATGCAGTAATAGGGATCTCTAATATCACCGTTTAAAATCTCGATCGAATCCACACAATCTATATCCTCAAGCCAGCCCCAGTAATTGAAAGAATTATACTGAGATAATGCCTTGACTTTGTACCCTTGAGCCACAAGCATTTCTGTGAGGTGAGAGCCGATAAATCCATCCGCCCCAGTAACTAATACAGTGTTCATATTACTCATATATTTAACCCTTCTTAACTTGTGCTGTGAAAATCCGTAGAGGCCAAAAAATATTAGCCTCTTACACTCATTATAAGGCTAGGGTCTAATTCTAATCCTCGACGGTAGAAGTACCCACGAAAGGCCCAAAGACACAAAACTGAAATAAAAGCGGCTACGGCAGCCCCAAGAACCCCCATAAAGCTGACAAGTACTACAGAATTAATTATCGCAAGAGATAAGCCTCCTATTGAGGCATACATCATCTCCCGGTCCATATTTCTCACATACATATCTAGATTGGTAAAGTCCGAGAAAAGCAGCATAAGATTTGATGCCAACATTACATAAAAGATGTTTTTATTATCTATGTAATCATCCTTACCTACAAAGCTTAAAAGTGGATCAAAAAGCATAATTGCTGCGAGAATAGCGGCCAATGCGAATATCAGTGTTTGCCAAATAAATGTTTTTTTAATCTCCCCGTACGCTTCACAACTATTGTTCCTGAATGCATTTATTGCATGTGGAGCGAGGAACACGTTTACACCATAGGTAACCACTAATAGGAGAACCGACGCAAGAGACGCCAAAAAGAAGAACACACCCACACTTTCGCTATCAATAATACTCTTTAATGTGAACCTTTCAACGTTTTGAGACAACGCAAAGAAAAGGGCCGTGACAAAAAACGGGAGCGCTCTTCGTAAATTATTCTTCATTTTTCTAAAGTTAAAATTCTTATAATCTATATTAATCAAATAATCTCTAATTAAAAATAATCCCAGCAAGACCGTACACAGTGAAAACATCATCCATACAAGCAATAAGTTCGTGATGCTTAACTCCATCAGACCTAACTCACTAAACACTAATAGGCAGATGACCCAAGAAACATTTCTAAAAAAGATCAAAAAAGACCCAAGTACCGGCTGAAATGTGAACTGCAAAAATCTTATAATCTCTAAAGAGATATGCTCACAAATCAACAACCCCAACACTACATAAAAATACTCACCGTCTAGAAAATCGACCAAAGTAAGAACATATAATAGCGGAGGTAATAAAATATAGAATACTAAATGAGTTTTAAGTTGATCAGTAATAATTATACGTATATCAGTGATTTTCGAAGCTGCTATCTCACGCGAATTTACATAGTGAAGCTCGCCGCCGATAAAAATTACCCCTATAGAGATAACTGCAACGACCAGACCAAATTGCCCAACCTCTGCAGGACTGAACTTCACCGCCAAATATAAAAACAAAAAAAATTTCGTTACAGCAGCAGAAAGCCTAAGAAATACAGAGAAGACTTTCTTAAGAGGTTCAAAATCTGTTAGCTTAGCCAACATGCCAGTCACCTAGATTGACTTATTGATTCGGTAATCCCCTCTTCTAGTGAGTATTTCGGAGTCCACCCAAGGTTACCAAGAAATGAAATATCACAATCCGACTGTGTTTCAATATTGCGCTGGGGTATCGCACCAAAATCGAGTTTAGTTTTAGTATTATTTGTTAATTTTTTAATCAAAAAAACGAGCTCTTTAATGGATATTAAATTATTAGTACCCACACCTATCTCGGTGAAACTGTCAGTGAAATCATGGATATTATCAACAACAACCTTGTACGCTGAAACCACATCATCAATATAAATAAAATCACGTTTTTGCAAGCCTTCAGACAAAGCCAGTGATCCTAAATTGTTATCACGCAAGTTAGCGATCAAGTAACTCACAAATTTGGAATCGTCATCACCAGGACCATAGAAGTGCTCTAAACATAGATTAATAAATTTAATATCTTGAGAGAACAAATGAGCCCACCGTAGAAACTGCTTTTTGGAAAAACTATACGCACTAACACCTTCACTTAGCGCTGTGTCAGTATTGATAAAATACCGAACTCCTTTGCTCGCTGCAGCGTCAAGTAGAATTGCTGGTAGAGTAATATTTGTAAAAATCGTATCACTTATACTTGCGTCTTTCCTGCCGTAATTGGTCGCACAGTGAATCACGCAATCAATGTCATGCCCGTCAAAACCCTTCAGCCAGTCATCATCATTAATATTTACAAATGTAACACTGCCATTATCGGCAAGACATCCGATATGACTCGTGCTTCTCTTGGTACAAATAGCCGAATGACCACCCTCCACAAGCATATTCACTATCTTTCTACCCAAAAATCCAGTTGCACCGGTAACAAAGAATTTCATAGAGAATTACTCGATTTATTAAAGAAATCATAAAACCTATTACATCGATTCTGGGCTTAAATATCTAGCCCCGAGAGTGTCTTAACCATCGCCTGAAGCATAGTGTCTTTACCATGCAGCTTTAGAAACTGCTTAGGGTGCGCCGTCCGAGAGAGTGGCCACAGTCGCGCGCCAGATCTTCCCACCATAATGACCGGACAAATACCTACATTTATTTCTTTTTCTGAATTATATTAACAAAACAGTACATGGTTAACGTTTAATTATTCTTTTAGAGCGCGAAGAAACTCCGAAAACTAATCTCTCTAGAGCGCGATAATAGCCTTTATCACCACCCAGCAATCCCTTCCATTTTTATGAAGTAACATTCATTACTCTCAACACCCAAGAGCACTTATCGTGAATCAACTTCGCTTTCTCATGTCAGTAAAATATCGGCGACGTAATTCCGAACGAAAAATAGGGCTGATAATTGATGCTAACAGAGCGAGCTGTCTATCCGGCTCGAG
>Ga0129326_1253646_pt1 | contig 49567 bp, 44 predicted proteins | sample CPBNA2_2_FD_105427 | JGI IMG/M metagenome (GOLD analysis project Ga0129326, IMG submission 105427) | Freshwater to marine salinity gradient microbial communities from Chesapeake Bay, USA - CPBay_Spr_15_0.2_RNA2 (Metagenome Metatranscriptome) | ecosystem: Environmental > Aquatic > Marine >... | reverse complement strand
TGGAAAGTAATTCTGCCACTCTTCATCTGCGTTATAACTATAGGTGCCTGCGTCTCGCAGCCAGTTCTGTTCTTCGATCCACAAATCAACGTGGAGCGCATCACACTGACCAGGTCGAAACTTGAATTTTGGGAATCGAAAAAAAACAACAACTCCATCATTGCGCAGAATTGTATAGCCGCCATCCGGGTACTGCCTGCTATTTAGCTGTTCGGCATGACCAATGGGCCTTGCGACGTCCAACCAATACAATGGCTGATCCCAACTTCCTTTGCCTGCAAAAGCTTGAGCATTCAGAAACAAAACCGATGCCAGTTGTACCGAAGGCCTGTAATCCCGGTAGTCTGTATCAGTTAGCGGCAATAAACGGGCGCCATCATTTGCACCTAGATTTGGTCCATCACCATTTATGGGATTAATAAAGGCTGCCAGCCAACGGGTCGCCTCGCCACAGCGCTTGTAAAGCAATGGATTGAACTTTTCGAGATTAAATCTTCGTCTGCAAATCTCGACCAGAGAAAAGGAATCCAGCATCAACCTGTGATAATTAAGCGAATGTTGACTAAAACTTCCGTCCTCTGAGATCAATCTGGCAGCTCGATTTTCGAGATACTTTCGACCCAATTCCATCCATCGTTTGCCCGACTCTTCTCCATTTTTGTGTAAAAAACTGCCACCGATAAAGAGCGCAGAAGCTTCAGATGTTCCATGATTATTGTCTTGTGCAATAGCATATTGCAGGGTGGGGGCTATCCGCTGCAAATGGAGGCGGATCAACTCAAGCATTCCTTTTGTTGGCGTAAACTCCTGACGTGTTATCAATAACGCTGCCGTTAAATGCATGACACGAATTGAGGCTTCCTGGCCACATTTCCAATTCGTACCTTTGTATGGCGGGTTATTCCTGCACCAATCTGTCAGCCAAGACTCAAGCCGATCATATGCCTTTACATTACCGATGATCTGCTGCTGTACACAGGCCAATACCCAATCAAAACGCGATGTTTCCCAGACGGTTTTTATGTCACCAATAGTCCAATCAAAATCAGAAATCTTCCACCAATCACGCCCCGGATCTTTTATTTTTTGCCCGGAAAGACAATTTATATGCCAATCGGGTGGCGAATCGACTAGCGTATCCAACGCAATACCAAAAGCTTCGCTGTATTCGAACCAACCACGCCTTCCAACAAGCAAGGGGTTATCTGACGGTCTAGCGGGCAAAAAAAAAAGGGCCTGTTGGCAGTGACGCGTTGAGCCGTCTGACCGGATTAAGTCCGCTCAGTACAGACAAACGGTAAAAAATGACACGAATAATGTTTGGCAAACCTAAACGCCATGCAGTTATTGCTTTTGACGCCCACAAACTCATTGTTGCCGCAACTGCGTAGCTGCCTCAATACTGACACGAGCAACCTCAAAGATTTCATCAACAGGAATTGGCGAAGGACTGCCTGATATAATCGCGCTCACAAACGCCGCAGCACAAGCTTTATGTCCCTTGTCTTGCCTCCAAAGATTCATTCGTTTAAAGCCAGGCCAGCTATACCCCTTCAGCTTTCTGAAGTTATCCAATTGCAATATACGGCCAGCAACAAACACCTCGATACGCTCCTTTGGAAAAGATGAAGAGCCATTTGCCAGGTAATGAATGCTGCCAAAAGAACCGTCTGAAAACCCTAACGTAATAGTTGCCTTATCCTCCGTAACAGCGACTGAATGATTGTCGCCCATACGCTGAGCTTCTACAGATACGATCTCTGCTCCGGCCAAATACCGCATCAAATCAATAAAATGGCAAGCCTCACCAATAATTCTTCCACCACCTGACAACGCATCCTGTGTCCAATGATCACTCGGAATCATGCCTGCATTCACAGTCATGATGAATGACTTTGGATCGCTTGCAGATGACAACAAGGATTTCATTTTCTGAACTTGAGGTGAAAATCGTCGATTAAAGCCGACCATCAGGTGACACTCTGTCTGTTCAGCTAAGTTAGAAAAAGCTGCACGCACGTCATTGAGTTCTTCAAAAGAAATCGCGAGAGGCTTTTCAACAAAAACATGTTTACCTGCGTTCAGTGCAGAAACAACAAAATGCGCATGTGAGTTGTGGCGAGTAGCGATAACTATGGTGTTAATGGCAGGATTGGTCACCATACCTTCTGCATCGGTGGTAGCCTCAAGAAAACCTGATGCACGACCATGAACAATCCCGTTTACGCCACCCGATGTAGCAATGGTGTGTAATTGAGCACCTGTGCTCTTAAGCGCTGGAATCAACATTCTGGACGCATAGTTACCTGCGCCGATAAGTCCCAACACGGGTGTACAACCAACTCTTGGCTTCGGGGGCAGAAGTTTTGCAGGCGCATTCAAGGTCACCGAACTCAGGTGTCGATTTTCGGTATCATTGCTGTACTCAAGTAAAATTCCCAGTGCAGACTTATCAGCCGATAACAATTGATAGGCTTCCGCGGCATTTTCGAATTTGAATCTGTGAGTCATGAGCGGCTTTACGTCTATCTGGCCGCCCGCCATCATATCGAGGACAGCTTCAAAATTTCGCTGCTCTGTCCATCTTACATAACCAACAGGGTAATCATGCCCTCCCTCCTCGTACGCAGGGTCATACCGGCCAGGTCCATACGAGCACGAAACCTGAAAACTTAATTCCTTTTCATAAAAATCAGCACGATTCAAGTCAAGACCCGTTACACCGACGAGGACAATCCTGCCACGCTTTCTGCTCATGCGTGCGGCTTGTGTTACAGGATCACTTGACTGGGTGGACGCTGTAATTATGACCCCATCAATGCCAACGCCACGGCTGAATGCCATTCCCGCCGCCACGGGATCTTCCCCGCTTGCAGGATTACAGGTCTGCGCACCAAAAAATCTGGCTAATGCCAATTTCGATTCATCAAAATCGATCGCAAGCACACGGCAGCCATGGGCACGAAGTAATTGCACGGTCAGCAACCCAATCAGGCCTGCACCGGTTACAACAAAACATTCACCCAATGTGGGCTGTGCCAATCGGATTCCCTGTAACCCAATGCTGGCCACAACGGAAAAAGCAGCTTCGTCGTCGCTTACCTGATCAGGTATGAGCGCACACAGATTACGAGATACGCGCACTACATCAGCGTGCGGTCCATTCGACAGAACACGGGAGCCAATTTTTATAGACTCCACTCCCGCGCCAACTTCTTTGACTCGACCAACATTGCTATAACCCAATTGCAATGGCTGACCAAGCTTTGATCGAACCGCATCAAAGGTAGCAAGCAAACCCTCTGTTTGCACTTTATCCAAGACCATTCTGACTTTTTCTGGTTGCTGACGCGCTTTGTCAATATAAGACGCTCGGCCAAAATCAACCAACATTCGCTCTGTGCCTGCCGACATTAGCGTGACCGAAGTGTCAATCAACAATGATCCAGGTGAAACACGAGGGGTTGGCGCAACTACAACTTCCGTTAATCCAGTAGAAAGACTTTGTAAAACTTGCTTCATATCGACGCCATGCTTAGTGTGTATTCAATAGCCTTGCCAGTTCAAAGACTATACGATCGCCGGCATGCCCATCCCACATTTCCGGGATTGTGCCCTTCTTCCATTGGCTCGCAAAAAGACGATCCAACGCGGGGGCAAGCTTGGTGGGATCAGTGCCAATCAACTCATTTGTGCCTACCGTGACAGTTTCGGGGCGCTCTGTTGTATCGCGTAACGTCAGGCAAGGCACTCCCATCACAGTTGCTTCCTCGGTGATTCCTCCTGAATCGGTGATCACTGCCTTCGCATGTTTAACCAGATAATTAAACTCGAGGTATCCCAAAGGCTCTACCAATTTCAAATTCGCTGGCAGACCAACTGAGGCTCTGATTACCTTGGCGGTACGAGGATGAACCGGGAATACCACAGGGAGACCGCGCGTCCCTTTTATAATAGCCTGAAGCATAGCGTCAAAGTTCATTGATCTATCCACATTAGCCGGCCTGTGCATGGTCACTACGAAATATGACCCAGTGTTCAAACCCATGGTATGCCAAAAATCTGGAGCACGAAGCTTCTGCATATTCTGTAGCAAAGTATCAATCATGGTGTTTCCAACGAAAAAAATCCTTTCGTCGCTGACTCCTGATCGTCTCAAATTTTGATTGGCAACTTCACTGGTTGTGAAAAACCAGTTGGTAATAGAGTCCGTCACCATGCGATTAATTTCTTCAGGCATTGTCCAGTCACCTGAGCGGATTCCGCCTTCGACATGAGCTACTGGAATGCACAATTTCTGCGCAGCAATAGCTGCAGACATCGTCGATGTTACATCCCCTACTACAAGGCATAATGCACAGGGATGATCTAACAACAATTTCTCGTACCGAACCATAATCGCAGCAGTCTGTTCAGCCTGCGTCCCAGACCCCACTTCCAGATTTACATCCGGTGCTGGAATACGAAGTTGTTCAAAAAAACTGCCGGACATTTTTTGATCATAGTGTTGCCCGGTATGTACCAACCGGAATCGTAATTTGCCACCGGCCTGCTTATGATTCTCGAGTGCGCCGATGATAGCAGCGATCTTCATAAAGTTAGGCCGTGCACCAGCAATGAGATCTATGAGTATCATGTAATTCGCCTGCCACACCATTTTATAGCTGTTTGATTCTCCGGGTTTACTGGAAGCTCTGCTGGCACACTTTTTTGTACCAGCCTGCCTTGTCGAGCACCCGCACAATATGCACGTGACGCTGGAATGTCAGCGATCTCACTGGTGCCGACGCTAATGGATTGAAGTATTTGTTTCATAATGACCTCAAGTTATCGCTTAACAATTCTAAATCCATCCACGCCAGCGATACACGGCGATACCGATCCACTCGTGCACGGCCGAGGTGCTTCGCTGGAGTGCTTGGGCACTGGGCATCCAGGAAAGTAACGCAGTTGCTCCATCACCCACTTCAAAGTCGGTTGCTACAGACACAAAATTTACGCCAGTGGCGCGAAACAAGGCCTCTGAGCGGGGAATATGCAATGCAGAAGTGATCAGCAACGCACTTGTGAAGCCCCTTTCCTGCATCAACTCTGCACTATAAATCCCATTCTCATAGGTGCTCCTGCTGTGCTCTTCCAGCACCATGGCTTCTAGCGGAACGCCCAGATCGGCCAGAAACAGCGCCATGGTCTGGGCCTGTGAGGGCCAGTCTGGCTGCCAGTCATTGCGCCCACCCGAGAGCATAACCATAGGTGCCTTGCCTGCATGGTAGAGCCGTGCCGCATGCCAGACGCGATCCGCTGCTGCACTCAGATCGGCATATGGATAGTCAGACCGTGGCGGCCGCATCACGCCACCAAAGACCAAAATTACATCTGCACGCGGCACCAGATCGAGGGCCAGTTTCACTGCCTTGCCTTCTAAGGTACGCGACACCGCATCCGCCACCGGAGGCAAAGACCAAAGCGTCAGCCAAACCAGCGACGATGTCACGACTGCGAATCCAAATTTTCGATATCTCAAAGCGCATAACAACAACCCTAAAAAACCGAGTAATAAAGATAAGCCAAGCGGATACAATAGCAAACTCAGAAGTTTATCTACGAACATAATTAATCTATCTCAAAATCGAACACTCGCAGGGCACCTACTTGCACGCCTCAATCAGCATGGCTAGTCCAGCACCGGGAAGAAAGCGCCGAATGAACCAGCGCGGCCAAAACCTTTTTGCCAAAGTCAATGCGACACCCCTATGCCTCTGCCCAACATCGGATTCAAGCAGATCGCCATGCGCAAGAGGCGTAGTGATTTTTACTGCCGAGAACGAATCAAACAACCGCAGCGCTTCAGTTCTGGAATAGGCTTTTGTTCCTGGGCTTTCCAGATGCTCAGCATAAACACTGCGCAAGCTGCGCCACGGGCGACCGGCAAACAGTGCATAACGCAGCCAAAGCATCGCACCGATCATACTCCATTTATGATAGATCATTATCTTTGACATCCCCCCCGGCCTGAGTACTCGGTACACTTCAGATATGGCTTTGCTGGTATCTGGGCTGTGGTGAAGTACGCCCCACGAATACACTATATCGAAACTCTCATCGGGAAAATCAAGAGCCTCCGCGTCACCCACCGCGAGACTGGAGGACAAGCCAAAAAGTTCTAACCGCCGACGACTGTGATTCACCGCACGCTCTGTCAAGTCAATGCCAAAGAGCTCAGCACCTGCTTCGGCGAAGTACTGGTGATCAGCGCCCAAGCCAACGCCAATTTCCAAAACCTTCTTGCCTTTGGCCGAATTGAAGTCAGCAAATGGCAAGATAAAAGGCTCTAACCGATAACGCTCTGCCGCATGGGCCCGATAACCAGCGATGTCGATTGCCTCCAGATAAAGGTTTTCGCCGCAAGAGGCATCATTCCAGAAATCTCGAACCTGTTGCTTGGCAGAGTCTGCTGGATTTTCACGTTTATTCACAATACTTACTCCTTAAAATCCGGCTCTTCTAAAGCAATTGTTTGATCCATGAATCGTCTGCACCAAAGTTCTACGCACATAAGTGCCAGCAATGTGTAACTGGCGTCAATCTTCCCCTGGTCGTTAGCCGCGATCAACTTCTGTACAGCAACAGGCTCAAATAGCCCTCGCTTTTGCAAGCTCTTGGCACCCAGTACATCAGCCAAGAGATCGCGCAGCTCAACACGAATCCAATGCCGCAATGGCGCGCCAAAACCTGACTTTGGCCGGTAGATCACATCTCTTGGAAGGTAGGGCTCCATCGCTTTTTTCAGCACCCACTTACCTTGACTGCCGCGTTGTTTAAAGCGCGCTGGGATCCGCGCGGCAAATTCCACCAGATCTAGATCAAGAAACGGTACTCGCACTTCAACACCCGCTGCCATCGACATTTTATCAGTGTAGGTGAGATTGTGGTCGGTGAGAAAGAAGCGCTGCTCCAGAGCCAGCATGCGCTCAAGCCGGCTCGTCTGCGCCGGTAGCTCGGCCAGAAAGGCCAGCATCGGGTCTTCAGCGTGCGACTCCCCCAGCGCCGCGCGGAACTCAGGGGTGTAGAGTGAAATCAAGTCGCGTCGGTCCACCCAGCGAAAGTAATTCACCAGCCGTTCATCACCATTGAGCGTCGCACCGTTGAACAGCTTGCGTAGTCGCCGAAATAGCGGTCGCCCCTGATCAAGATTGCAGGTTATTTGCTCTATACCTGCCCTTAAGGGCCGGGGCAACCAAGACCAAGTGCCTTCACTCATCAAGGCTCTATGGCGGCGATAACCGGTGAAAAGATCGTCACCACCAGCGCCCGAGAGCAGCACCTTGATGCCTTGTTTTTGAGCTAAGCGGCTGATGTAAAGTACGTTCAACCCAGCTGGATCAGCCAACGGCTCATCCAGTTGGGCCACCATGGCTGGCAAATCCTCAGCCATACGTGCAGCATCTATACGCACCACGTCCAAAGGTACCTTTAAATGTGCCGCTACGCGGCGTGCGTATGGCAGATCGTCGGCGATCCCTTCCTCATCCGTACCTGTAGCCTCGATAGTGAAACAGCGGATATCAGGATTTTGCTCGCGAGCAAAAGCCACAATGGCGCTTGAATCCAAACCACCCGACAAAAATGCTCCGACGGGCACATCGGCCACCATTTGACGAAGCACGGCTTGGCGCAGGAGTTGTTCCGTACCTCGTTTGGCCTCATCTTTAGACAGGCCCGGCTGCGATGTTGTCGTAACGGAGTTCCCGCGAAACACGGGTGACCTGTACCACGTGAATCGCTCCTGGATACTCCCCTGCTTCACCCACATTGCCTCTCCTGGTCCGAGCTTTCGCAGTCTAGAAGATGGCGTGCCCTCACCGGGGCACCAAAGAAAGGTGAGATAACGATTGATGGCGGCAGCGTCCAGATCGCCCCAAAGACTACCCACCTGTTTACCACCGTTAGGTAACAATGCCAGCAGCCCCTTGATCTCACTGGCAAAGATGACGCCCGCGCCTGTAGCACTATAGTAAAGCGGCTTCACACCCATAGCGTCTCGCGCTAAGAGTAGCGCCTTCTGATCAGCGTCCCATAAGGCAAAGGCAAAGATGCCGTTTAGCCGCCGGAGCATCGCCGTCACCCCATCAGCCAATTGACGCTGAGCGAGATAAAGATTTAGCAATACCTCTGTATCAGAATGCCCACGAGTTGGTTGGCCAAGAGCCTCAAGTTCAGCCCGTAACTCACGGAAGTTGTAAATCTCACCGTTGAACACCAGCACCACCTTTCCATCCTGACTCACCATGGGCTGATGCCCCATTGGCGATAAGTCGAGGATGGACAGACGAGCATGGGCAAGACCTACCCCATGTGCACGGTCCTCAAAAATTCCTGAATCGTCCGGTCCGCGGTGAGACAAGTCGAACTTAGCTGAAGCCAGCGCAATTGCATCGGGCAAGTCGTTTAATGAAAGAAGATAACCGGTTATGCCACACATTGGTTATAAAAAATCCAAAAACTGCTTCAATCTCGCCTCAGGACCATTAGTTGCAACAAACTCCCGGATACTCGGTTGAAGGTGGGCAAACTGCCTATGCACTGTTTGCAGAGTTTCAATGGCAGATTTTGGATATTGATCAAGTCTGAAGACAAAGGGTTTTGCTATAAAGTTAGGCATGCCAGTTATCGCAAGTGGTAAGCCACACGCAAGAATTCGCAAGACTTTATTGGGGAGGGAAATTACATCTAATTCTTTAACTCCAGCTTGATATGGAATCAGACCCACAAACACATCAGACAAATCGATATCGGCTAAATCCGCCGCTGGGAGCACTTTTACATTCTCATGACGAGTTATCTGCCTTATTGTGCCCGGCGAGCATTGGATAGGCCCGACAAATAAAAGCTTGTAGCCACTACCGCACGCTATAAGGCTGTTCGCAAGTCCTGAAATGAAGTTAAAGTCAAGTTTGTTGTTGATGTAACCCCAAAAAAGGATGGTATTTCTGGTCGAGGCCGTATCCGGCAGTGTGTAATTATTATCAGCCCACGGATAAAACAATTCAGCAGGGCAGATACTCCTCAGTTCCTTCTGCAACGGCAATGAGACCGTCAACACAACATCACTTAACCGACAAGTTTTCTCAAGCGCCCACGTCAGGGGCTTTTCATACCCACCTATGGCCCGACTCCAGAAGTCGTCATTGATAACTGTTACTAACCGGTTGGGGGGGAAAAGGTCTCTCAGAAAAAAATAATCATAGTTGAAGTTGACAATGACATCATCGCGCCGAATTAGAAACTCGTTCTTGAATCGTCTAATCTGACTTTTTTCGCAAAGCGCATTCAAGCTATGTAATAGCGGATGGATGCGAAGCTTGTGTTGCAACAATTGACGATAGCGATATAACTGTATCTGGGCATGGGTTGATTCATCATTTCCTAGTCTTTGTCCTGGGTAATAAGGCCGTTGAAAGAAGACAATCTCATGTCCAGCATCGGCGAGTAACCGTGCCAGTTGGTGACGTAGTCGTGGCGGTTCGGCCCAATCTGTTTTAGTGAAGAAGATAAACCTCACGGAGATCCGATATGTTCGAAGAAAGAACGGACTGCAGCAATGACCGTCTCAACCTCGTTGACACTCAAATGCTCACCTATCGGTAGACTCAGCAGTCGTCCATCCATTCTATTTGCAAGCATAGGTTCTTCCGATTGATGCAGATAGTCGTAGGCTTTAAGCTTGGGCAAAGCAATTGGGTAATGAATCCCGGTCTCTATCCCTCGCTCGGCAAGAAACTGCTTTAACTCATCACGTTTATCGGTCTTAATAACAAAAAGATGAAACGCATGCCGTACCCTGGGGGAAATCTGCGGCAATTCGATAACGTCAATATCGCGCAAACCCTCGATATAACATCGCCCAATCAAATTGCGTTGATCGATCCAGTGATCCAGGCGCTTCAGTTTTGCACCGAGGATCGCGGCCTGCAACCCATCTAAACGACTATTGCGGCCTTCCATAATGTGATTGTATTTATCGATGCGTCCATGATTGGCAATCATGCGGCACAATTGGGCTAAGTCAGCATTGTTAGTGACGATAGCACCGGCATCGCCATAGGCACCTAGATTCTTTCCAGGATAAAAACTGAAGGTTCCGATATCGCCGAGCGCGCCAACTCGCTTCCCATTAAACTCCGCGCCGTGTGCCTGCGCGCAATCCTCGATCAACTTCAGTTTCTTTGATGTTGCCAGCGCCCTCAGACGATCCATGTCACAGGAGTGACCATACAAGTGAACGGCAATAATCGCACTGGTGTTTGGACCAATACGGCGCGAAACATCTTCAAGATTTAGAGTAAAGAAAACTGGGTCAATATCCGCGAAAACCACCCGATGGCCGCTGCGTGTCACCGACTCGGAACTGGCGATAAAAGAATTCGCCGGGACAATGATCTCGGAACCGGGAGGCAGTGCTAGCGCCTGGATCGCAATTTCCAGTGCATCGGTGCCGTTGGCGACACCTACACAATGTTCTGCTTGCTGATACTCGGCAAACGCCACCTCAAAATCGTTTACTGCAGTCCCACCGATATATAGCGATTGCTCGATTGTTGATTGAATAGCCTTATCAATATCGGATTTGATAGAAAGATACTGGTGGTGCAGGTCGAGAAATTTAATCATGATTTGACAACTTTACGAATGAGTCGCGCCGGATTTCCGGCATAAATCCCAGGTACTGTAATATTGTAAGTGACTACGGAGCCTGCGCCAATTACCACATCATCACAAATCCGAACCGGTAGAATCGTAGCGTTCGAACCTATCGATACACGATTTCCAATCGTGGTAGTTCGCCATAATTCCCGGTTTCCCTTTGCGGGTCCTCCGATCTGAAAGGTGTCGTTGATAAACATCACTCCATGAGCAATCATGCAATTTTCACCAATAGTAACCAGCTCGCAAACGAAGGAATGTGACTGTACCTTGCTACCTTTGCCAACCACAACTCCCTGCTGGATCTCGACGAACGGGCCGACAAAACAGTTATCACCAATCTTGCAACCATACAGATTGACTGGTTGAACGACAGTAACATTTTCACCAAACTCCACGTCGACGATGCCTGCCGTTTTTTTTTCTACGAGAAGCTCAGCCATTACGTTCCCCCAAGCGACAATGTTTAGGCTGGAATCGCAGCGCCACCTCGCGCCCGGTTTCGATGGACTCATAAATAGCTGAGATCAGTTCAAGGCTCTTGCGCCCCTCCAACCCATCCACCAATTGCTGAGTATCGTTCAGAATACAATCTACCACATGCTCGTAATATGCCTGATGACCGAAGCCATATACATTCGGCGGATTAACCGAGAAGCCCGCCAAGACCTCGTCATCACCCGCCAACGGTTCAACAAAATTCCAAGTCTTCATTTGATTGACCGCAAATCCCTCGATGACGACCGTGCCGCCCTCACCCAGAATCGAAATGGAGCCTTCAAGATCCTTGGGTCTGACTGCAGTCGTTGCCTCGACCACACCGAAGGCGCCATTGGCAAATTTAAGCAACACCACAGCGGTATCTTCCGCCTCAATATCCACCAATGCAGTTTTTGCCATGGCAAAAACACTAACAGGCTGACCCAACATCCACTCAAGCAGGTCGATGTGATGACTGGCCTGGTTAGCCAATACTCCTCCATCCATCGCCCACGTTCCTCTCCATGCATCCTGGTCATAGTATTTCTGGGTGCGCGACCAACGAACCCGCACCGTACCCATCACGATTTTGCCAAATCGTTCTTGTCTCAGCGCTTCACGCAACTTCATCACCGGCACATTAAAGCGGTTCTGCTTTACCACGAATAGCTTCACGCCGGCACGATCACAGGCCATGATCATGCGATCTGCGCACGCCAGCGAAAGTGCCATTGGCTTCTCCACGACGATGTGTTTACCATAGGGGGCAAGTGCCTCAACATGATCGGCATGAAAGCCACTTTCCGTTAGCACGACCACCACATCTGCAGACACCTCACCCATCATCTCGTGCATATCGGAGTAATACGGTACGCCCATCTTCACCCCTATGGCCTCCGCTCGCCCTGGCTTAACATCACAGACCGCTGCCAAACAAGCATTGGGAATTTGATTTAAGCCGAGCAGTTCGGAGTGGCGTTTGGCTATTCGGCCACAGCCCACAATGGCGAATCTAAGGTTTTCCATATGTTCTCCAACTAATTTTTCAATCGGGCGCGCAGCCAAATCGTTTTGGTGGGCGAGGTGTAAGGCATAGACAATGGAACCGGCCTTCCAGTCAAGTACTTAATTAGATTTTTCAACGAATACCATACACCGTCGATTCGGTCAGACTGAGCTGCAATTACCGTGAATCCGGCGTTCTCTAAAAATCGGGTGACTTGCGTAACACCACCGAACATTAAGTGATCCGGCAAATTAAGCGGGCCTGGGAAATTAGACCTTGCACCAATATCGGCCGCATTACCCGTTTTAACTATAATCTCACCACTCGGATAAAGTAAACTTTTGACATTAGCAAGAAACCCTGGGAAATCAGAAAGATGGGAAAAAACATCTATGATCGAAATCACATGGTATTGGTTGGTGACATCACTCAGAAAAGCCTGTTTGATCGGTAATCCGAGCTCTTTAGCCCTTTCCACTTTGTGGATCATTGGCTCTAAACCTTCTACAACACTCCCCGTCGGCAGCACAGACTGCAATGCTTGAACGAATTCACCGTACCCAGCGCCAACATCCAACCAACAAATCGAATGACTATTTTCAGAGTCAGGAAATAACTGCCTAATCGCTTTCTTGAATTGTCGCTGCTTAGCAGAAGTGCGTCTAGTTTTCGTATTGAGTCGCTCTCCATCCTCTAAGATGTGCCCGCCCATTTTAACGGATTCTTCAATATACGCTACGTTAGGTCTTGGATTCACATAAAGTAAACCGCAGTCATCGCAGCGAACACAATTGAAGCCACTTTCTGCAGCCCAAAGGTTATGGCTCGTACTCTCGCAAAGTGGGCAATCGATATCCTCGAGATTGGTCATGGCCGAAAAAACCCCTTCGGCCTCAAAGCATAAGCCTTCTTCATGTACTTATAAAAACCCTCTTCGCTTCCATACTCTTCATGTTCTCTGCGTGGGCGTGATACGTAACCATCAAAATCCATATTTGACCACTGCATTTTTTTCAAAAAGTACTGCGTATCTTCCTGCAGTGCCTGGGCGTCCTGGTATGGTATTGTCACAAGATCATCCAAAGCTGCTTGGCGCTCCATTTGACCCGCCAGGATTAATGTGCTGAAGTGAATTCGACGTTTATCGATACCGAATTTCTGCGGCAAAATATAGCCTTGGTAGAAACGCGTAAAAATAGACTCATAATGTTTATATGGATATGGCTGGTATCCGTAATCTCTAGCCAAAGTCGACATAGCATCGAATTTATTGTATCCAAGATAATCAAGAAACGGGTCCCAACTGATGCGTCGTATTAATTCATAATAAACACGATCAAAGGTGCCAACGGAAGGAAATGACTTAAGTTTTATCCTTCCAAAACGACGAGCTATTTCTTTAATGTTTTTCTGGTCGAACTTAAACGCATGCCAACTTCGGGGCATCGTCATCCCCTCACTCGTTTTGTTCGAACCTGACAGTATGAAGTTCGAACCAAATTTGGCGGCTTGCTGAAAATTCACGGCCAGCATCGCGTTGTCATATAACAGTTCAATGTCCACCACATCGGCATCGAAAAACGCCTGCATCAGGCTGCGATACTCCTCCCAGTCGATGACATGGGTGTAGAGATCAAGCTCCAAACCCCTTACCAAATTGGCAATATTGTTCTGTGCAAGTTCCGAATTCCATCCGTTATCCATGTGCACGGCGAGAGGCCGCAGCCCGAGCTCAACAGCCTTAACCAACACCCAGGAACTGTCGACGCCACCGGAGACCCCGACCACGCAGTCGTAGGACTTGCCTTTGCCGCTAGCCTTAACTTTGGCTACGAAGGATTGGAGCCGCGCCTCTTTGATCTCGGGATCTTCATGCAAGATATAGCCCGAGTGCTCGAGAAAATCGGTACAGTAGTTGCAAATACCAGCTTCATCAAAACTAATATCTGGGGCACTGGTGTCCATCACGCAGCGCGTACACATTTCATAAGGTCGATCGATCATTTTGTTTCCAAATTTCTTGAAGATTTAACGAACTCTTTCGAAGTGAAGAGCGCCTCAAGTTCATGATAGCGCGGATAAGTAATCAGCACTGCGCGATGAGGACCATGAAATACAAAAAAGGCGCCTGCCGCCACTGCACTAGCGCCTGCGTCGACCAAGGCTTTGATGTCATCCAGACTTGACACGCCGCCGACGGCAATCAGGGGGACAGTTATCTTGGCTGAGGCCTCCTGAACAAGTTCAATATCTGGACCTTGCAAGGTGCCATCACGGTCCACAGCGTTTAAAAGTACCTCCCCGGCCCCGGCCTGGACAAGTTGCTGGGCCATTTCAAGCCAGTGTGTCGGCTGTGGATTGCCTTGGGCAGCACCGAATAGCTGCGGCTTGCCCATCCAGTTTCGCTTGACATCTATCGATACCACCACACTCTGACTGCCAAACCGCTCCGCCAATTGGGCGACCAAGTGAGGATTATCGAGGGATGCTGTCTGCAGACAAATCTTTTCAACACCAAGAGAAAAAATCCTTCCAGCCTGATTTAGATGGGTGATACCGCCACCATAAGTCAATGGCATAAAACACTCGCTAGCAAACCTTTCAATCAGTGCATAATCCGGTTCTTGTGTTTTTTTGCTCGCACTTATATCGAGCACCATCAACTCATCCACTTCTTTCTCGTTGAAGATACGGATTGCGTTGATCGGGTCTCCGACATACTTAGGGGTTTTAAATTTTAAGGTTTTCACTAGACCCCCGTTTTGCAAAAGCAGGGCTGGAATTACTCGGTGTTTTAGCATTTTGTCATATTTCCAGAAATTTTTTGATAAGGTCCATCCCAAACCGATGGCTCTTTTCCGGGTGGAACTGCGTACCGTATAGTCGATTACGACTAATCGCAGCAGTAAGTGCTACACCGTAATTTGTAGTAGCAAGGACATCGTGCGCATCATCACACACTACATGATAGGAATGGACAAAATAAAAACGCCGCTCCTCGATCGATTGGGATAGCAGAAAATTCTGTTTTTCCACAGTGAGAGTGTTCCAGCCCATATGCGGCACCTTGAGCGAATGACTTTGGGCAATGATTCGCTTCACATCCGCTTCAAACCACCCCAAGCCGGGCAAGCGCCCCTCCTCACTACTCCTGCACATTAACTGCATACCGAGACATATCCCCAGTATAGGGATGCTTCCCTCGTTGGCGAGATGTTGCAGGGGTTCTATCCACCCCTCTTCCCCCAAGGCTCGCATCCCGGCGTCGAATGCCCCCACCCCAGCGATGATAACCCGCTCGGCACTCAACAATGCTAGAGGCTCTTTGGTGACGATCGCCTCTCCACCACATTTGCGAACCATGTTAGCCACAGCACCCAAGTTGCTGATCGGCAACGCTGGAATAGTCACAGTAAACTTCGTAGTTTTCTCCAACTTCTGTCGCTCTTTTTACTTCGCAAGATCGGCTTCGAACAAATGATCATATGCCTCAATTAATTGCGGCGCTGATTCTTCCTCCCAGTTGTGGCCTTGCTCCACAACATACCGATAACCATTCTCAGCATATTGAGAACAGGCACCCGGGTTATCTGCCATAGCTAGAATTTTCTGAGCACAGTCCTGCGGATCACCTGCCGAAAAGATCATCCCGGCATTCGCCTGTTGTACCGTACGCGCCAACGGGGCAGACGAAGAAACCAACACCGGGCGCTTTGCAATCATATACTGGAATAACTTGTGTGGAATAGTAGTGTCTGTATGAGGGTTAGAGTGATGAGGTACGCAACACACATCAGCTTGTTGGATATTGGCAAGAACATCTTCCGCATCGACCCAGCCCGTAATCTGTATCTGGTTTGTCACTCGAACATCAACAACCAATTGCTTTAGCATCTCCAGATATTGACTGGGTTGCGCCCCAATCAACTGCACCTTGATCATGCGGCCCGTTTTTTTTATGTGCGACATAGCACGAATCAGGGTGTCTACACCGCGATGTGGCCCAAAACCGCCGATATACAGAACGGAGAAGTGATCCTTTTCAAAGGCGGCTCGACCAGACCCGGGATCAGCGATAAATCGCTTGCTTTCCAAGTTCTCGACATTTACGACTTTCTCAGGAATCAAGCTTGGATGATGAATCGTAGCGCGCTCACGAGCTTCCTGAACAACAGTCAGAACCAAGTCGCTACTTTGCAACAAATTCCGTTCATAAACAAAGATGCGAGGGTAGCTGTGGAAAAGATACCGAAACCAGCGCTGGGCGCCCCGGTAGCCCCTGCGATATTCCACCACGGCCGCAGGCATGTTTTCGTGCAGATCCATCACCACTTTTTGCGTGGAGCGAGCAGCAAACGTAGCCCGCCCCAACCAGATGTCATGCACATGGAGTACATCAGGCTGGTAATGGGCAATGGTATGTTTGATCGCTTGATACCAACTGGGGCTAAAGAGCGCTGCCTGCTCCAGCACCTTATCTGAAACAGAGCTCTGCCCTAGCATTTTGGGGCGGAAGATTTCTATACCCTGCCACATTTCATACTCTGCCTGTTCACCGACAGGTGGGCAGAGTACTGCTGACCCATAACCAGCCTCATGAAGGGAGAGCCCTTCTTTCATAACCCGGATTTCCGGTGGAAATTTAGCTTTGGTGATCTGGAGAATTCTATATTTTTCTCGTTGCATATCAGTCCGCACTGTTTTTTGATGCAAGCAATGCCTCGCTTAACGCAAGGAACATCCATGCTTGCCCCCAACGCATGTAGGGGATATTGGTATGTAGCTCGAAAGGCCCTATTTTACGTATCAAATACTTGAACCAACCTTTACGTTGCTTCATACGTTTAATAATGGGCACGACACATTGATTTAACAAACTAAGCGCCGAATTAAACTCGTTAGCAAGCGTGGCATTAAGCAATATAGCTTCTGCGCAAGAATGAATATTAATGGGATATAAAGTGCCTGGGTACATATTGGGGAAAGCACCTTTATCTGTATATAAAATGAAATTACTCTTGTAAAAATCATAATATCTTTCTAGCGCTTCCTTATAAATCACATCCCCCGTAGCTACCCAGATATTGTATAAACAACGCATCTCAAACCCGGAATGATAATGATCTACTCTACCACTATTTATATAGTCTTGGGCTTTCCCGTAATAGTATATTGAACCATCTGGATTTTGCTCCTTCAATGCAAAACGGACTGCTTTCTTGCCTAGCAAGATAAATGTTTCTTCATTGGTAAAGCATCCCGCCCGCAATAGACAATCCGCCACGAGAAGATTGGTATTGTGAACTTGAAAATCGTCTAATGGCGTATAACTGAAGCAGATCGTATCATTATCTATTTGAGTAATGTTCAGAAATTCAATAAAAAAGCGACAAATGCCTAAGCAAGTATCTAAATACTTTATGTCTTTAGTGATTAGCCATGCATGCCAAAAAGCATCAAAAGCAGCAGCACTAACTACCGATGACGGCGTATGGGCTGGGACAACGACCCCGCTATCCCAATCGAAAGGGTATCCCCAACATGGATAAGGATAGCCAAGAGATTGGTTATCAAGCAACCAATCAAGAAGCTCAACAGCCTTATTTTTCCATTTTTCATCTTCCGTGAGCTTATATAAATTCAGGTAACCTTTTACCGTGAGTGCAATGCCTTTTGCATTCCTGCTAGGTTTTATGCCAAAAAGCCTTCGGAAAGTCTGCGGAAAATAAGATTCCCCTATGACCAAAGGCGCCAGTACCAGCTTTCTTTGAACATTTCTATAGAACGGCACCCTGGGTATGGAGAATGCCCACATAAAAATCTTTGAGCCCTTAATGTCGTAAGGGTCAAACCCAAAGTAGGTTTTTTCAGACATCCACCATTCAAGTCTAAATACCGCCTCTTTGATATATTCCCTATCCATTTTGCTCATCTTTGGTGCCCTTTTGATACTTTGACTTAGATACTTAAGACCGTTGCTTCTAAGTTAGATAGCCGGCTTGTAAAAATCTCTTTCTTTCAGTGCGGTAAGTATCTAACTCTCGCAAATTCAAACCAATGACTAAAAACATTAGCGGAACAAATCTAGTAGCCTGAAACGCCGCATCAAAAAACATCTGAAAACAGAGGGCAAAATAAAGACCGATCCAAAAATACCCCTTCGGATAAGACCTATTTTTAATAATCAACCCACCAATTAATACAACAAATGCTAATAATCCCAAAAAACCTGTAAACATCCAATAGGCAATGAATTCATTGTGAGGGCAGCAATAATCAACAATCGATAAATCAGACGACGTAGGCGAAGCAGCTATCCCAGCAATCGGCGAAAGCTTAACTCGTTCAATACCCATCTGCCAGAGAGTTATTCTGCTGAGCAGTGGATCAGCTTCGAATTCAGATCTATTTTCAGTTAAAGCCATCAGTCGCTCAATTATAACGATATTCTCCTGCAACTCTTGACCACTATCCGTGGTAAACAGATAGACTAAGAAAATACCAACCATAAACGCTGGCAGACTAAGGAGAATAACCTTTGATTTCAATGAAACCCTGCTAAACAGAAGAATATTACCAGCCAAAAGTATAGCAAGAGCAAATACAGTTCTACTCCCCGTAACGGCAATAATTACCAATCCCAACATCGGGTATATCCACGATATTCTTCTATTAAAAGCTGTTGCAAGCGCGATGTAATAAGCTATTAGTGTCATAAAGGCAAAGGTATTAGCGTTTACGCCAAGGCCCGGAAATCTGGCAGAGTAAACTCTGCCTAGTTTTTCACTAGCAATATCAGGATGATAGTAATTGCGCATAACCAACAAACGAACTTCATCACTTAAAAATGGATAACTCGCCACAAACAAACCGAGAGCAACAAGCGTTAACTTGAATATACGTGATTGCCCGATTTCGCCTATATCGTGTCCATTTCTGTAGCCGAAATGAAAACCAGAAATAGCTAATAGTAACCAATAAAATATTTTTAGATCACCAAACTTTGCAGGAATGCCAAAATTAGTCTCAGCATTTATCACCGCAATAGAAAACCCGAAAAAAAGTAGTATTGCATAAGTGATAATGATGGGCTTTATTGTAAACGAGCCTTTCAGCAATATTATAACGATAAACGCCGTTATCAGGAGGGCCTCAAAAACCGTAACACCTACTGGGCCTATGAACAAATAGGGCGTTACCAGCGCGAAGGGGATTAGAAATGATGGACGAAGCATCGAATTCAACATAATTCAAACACTTAGAAAAGCTTCATTCACCGCAAACGCAATCTCACTAACCTGCACCTGCTGCCACAAGGGAATCGGCCATTCGCCAGTCTCTATGCCTATAGCAAATTGCTCCAGTTCGTTCATTAAACCCTTATCCTGCGCTCGTGATTTAATTGAAAGTTTTTCAGCGCCATGCACAGTAAGTGACTTATAGTCATCCAGTACTGCAATTTTGCCATCCACATAAAGCTCGGCAGTTTCCTTTGAATAACTTTTGTGGCCGAGTGCAGTGTAGGTGAGGTTGGCAACTGAGCCATCAGCGAAGCTCAGCGTTGCAACAAAATTGTCATTACGTCCGTAATGATCAGTGGCCGGTCGTATGGCATGAGCAGACATTGCGATCACCTCAGAATCCGCCAAGAAGGTAAACAAGTCATAGATGTGGCAGGCTTCACCTAAGTTGCGGCCACCACCTTCCGGGCCATGCACCCAGTGATCCGCGGGAATGTAACCAGCGTTCATCCGGTAATTGAAAATGAAGGGAGCACTGCGTTTGGCCACAAGTTCCTTCATGCGCAGGGCGTAGGGTGAGAACCTACGGTTATAGCCCGTGAGCAAGATAGGTTTTGCGGTAATAGAGCCAACACGGACGCCTTCACAAGCTCCCTCAACAAAAAACGCCTGTAACTCCGTCAGCTCATTAGGGCTTAAAGTCAGCGGCTTTTCTACCAACACATGTTTTCCCGCCTTCAACGCGGCCAGGGCAAGTGCGCCATGCAGATGATGACGGGTAGCAATAAGCACCGCATCCACCTCAGTATCGGCAAAGACCTCAGCCGGGTCAGTGCACACATAGTCAACATCATACTGCTCGCCTACTGCCCTGGCTGTGGGGCCGGTACGATTCACCACCGCACGCAAACTGAATTTCTTACTGAGTTCCTTCAAATTAGGTAGATGGGATGAGCGCGCAAATCCGCCAGCGCCTACCACCGCAATGCGTATTTTGCCCTCAGTCGGGAGAGGACTGGCTCTAAAGTTTAGACGGCGGCAAGGAGCCGCCTCCTCCCCCTTGTTCGGATAAGTGAGCAAGGCAACCAAGGGCTTGTCACTACCACTGATAGCGGCGTAAGCGGCGGACGTCTCATCTATCGGGAAACGCATCGCGATCATTGGCGTAACCTGTACCTGACCTGAAGCAATCAGGCGCAGGTATTCGGCCATATTACGGTTCTCAGTCCAACGTACATAACTTATGGGATAATCCAGCCCACCCTCTTCATAGCTTTGATCGTAACGACCGGGGCCGTAGGAAGTGGAGATAAAAAAATCGATTTCTTTAATATAAAAATCGGCTCGGTTTAGGTTCAGTCCCACATCGCCCACTAACACCACGCGCCCCTTTTTTCGGCACATTTTGAAGGCGCTCGAAACCACCGCATCTGAAGGGGTGGCTGCGGTGATAATCACACCGTCAGCACCATAGCCATCGGTGAGGCGGGCCACCGCATCAAGATCATGGTCGTCAGGGTGCTGGCCATGTTCCATACCCAGCGAAGCAGCCGTGGCGATACGTGCGCGGTCAGTATCGGTACCAATCACCCGACACCCATTAGCTCGTAATATCTGCGCCGTAAGTTGACCCAAAATGCCCAACCCAATAACCACAAAAGTTTCGCCCAGTGTTGGCTGCGCACGGCGCACTCCTTGCAATGCAATCGCGCCAAGAGTGACAGTAGAGGCACTCTCAAAATCAACACCATCCGGAATGAGCGTACAAAGATTGCGAGCGACACAAATATATTCGGCGTGGTAGGCATACTGGCCACCGGCGCAGGCCACACGGTCCCCAACCGTGATTCCCTGAACAGCCGCCCCTACTGCGGCAACAATTCCTGCAGCAGAATATCCGGTAGGAATGGACGCCTCCTTTTTCTCTTCGATGACATTTAATGTCCGCCGAAAACCCTGATCAGCAACCATTTCCAGCGTAGCGAGAACTTTTTCCGGGTGAGCCAGCGCGCGTTTCCAAAAGGGTATCCCGCTACCGCGCAAACCACTCAACTCAGTGCCAACGGAGAGGCACGAGACCTGCACACGAACAAGCACTTCTCCCGTTCCCAGTTGCGGTACGGGAACTTCAGCAGCATGAGCCACACCTTTTCTTAAAAGGACTTGTTTCATAAAGGATTACCTAGCAGCGGATTAAAGGCTTCGTTGCCTCTAAGAAAATCGATCTCCTCTGGAAATGCCTGAAGGTAACCATCTAACGTAGAAGCAACCAAAGCAACTTGCGTGATAGTCAATCGACCATGCAACGGGAGATTTACGACATGCGCGCAAATCCGTTCTGCCTCAGGACAGCTTGTCGAAATGTAGCCATACTTTGCAGGGGATTCACGGCCACTTGAAACAGGACAACTGAACCAACGACCGGCCTCGATATTATTGGCTGCAAAAAAACTAACAAACCTCAGGGCATCACGCACCAGAATCGGAAATCGTATAAGGTAAATATCAGTGCCTTGGAGCCGCATCGATGGACTTTGGCAACCTCGTGCATAAAGCACCGCTTCGTAGGCATGTTGCGCATATTTGCTATTCGCCAGAATGACATCCAATCGCCTTAACTGCCGCAATAACCATATCCACTGAAGATCGCTTGGCAGTCGCAGATCAGAAGCTGGCGTTTCGGCTGAACTTTTGAAAATACGGAACTTGAAAAGTGCAGCCAATCCGTAACGCCGAAACAAGTGGGGCGCTTGGTGATGGTACAGTAGCCCGGACAGCCCTCCTTGCAACAGCCTTTGCGCGGCTAGACCACGCCCCTGAAAGCCCGCGCCTTCCGCGACGTTTCTCACCTGTTCTGCCAGTGAAGCATTATGATTAATGCCCACAAGGCCTCCCCAGCCCACAGACAATGTCTTGGAAAGTTCAAAAGACCATACTGCTGCATCCCCGAAGGTACCCATCCATCGTCCCTTATGCTTGCTACCAAAAGCTAGCGCACAATCTTCAATCACAAACAAACCCTTTTCGCGGGCAAAATTCATGACCGCTTCAATCGGCGCAGCAAATCCGAAGGTGTGCTGAAGAATAATAATTCGTGTACGTGGGCTGTAGACCGATAAGAGAAGGTTGGAATTCATGCAGAAATTATCTGACTGAATATCAACATACACTGGAGAGGCACCACGTTGCAAAATCGGTTCCGCTACAGCAGAACAAGTAAAGCCGGTAACTATAACCTCATCGCCTTTACCAACATTGAGCGCCGTTAGCAATGCAAATAACCCGGAACGATTGGCTGGAACTGCGACGGCGTGGCTGATACCAATCACTGTCTGTGCTTCGTGTTCAAACTTTCGCTTGTGGCGGTGGTTGAGTTTACGGGAAATGCGTATAGACTCGCGGATCGATGCCACCAGAAGACCAAGAGCAGCACGCACGGATACGTTTGAAAAATAAAAGTTAATAAGTTGCATGGAAGCTTTTAGCTCTGTTTGTTAACTCGATTTGCTTCAAAGCGGGTTCGCAGTAGCTCATACATTTTCAAGGCCGATACCTTCGCGTCGAAGCGTTTTTCTGCCTCCAGACGCCCATTTCGACCGAGCGTTTCTCGAAGGATGGGATCATCAATCAATTGTTTCAATGCCCGATTCAAATCAGCCGGATCATCCGGCTCAAACATTAGGCCGCAATTGCCTTGTTCCAAGGCTTCAGGTACACCACCCAATCGAGCACCCACAACGGCACGTCCGCATGCCATTGCCTCCTTCATGCTTTGACCCATGCACTCCACAATAGTTTTGGGAGCCACTACAAGTATATCTGTAGCCGAATAAAATTCCGGTAAATTCTGCTCCGGGACAAACCCCAATGCTTTCACGCGTCCACTCGGGATGCTTTTCAACCGTTCTTCCAGATACTCCCTGTCTTGACCTGCGCCTCCGATCAGTACATAAACATTCGGTATTTGGATAATTAACTGCAATGCATCCAGAAAAGTTTCCAGTTTGTCCTTGAGAACTAATCCAAGAATGGATATTACTATGGCGTCCTCCGGGATTCCCAATGAACTTCTGAACGCTTTACCATCCAAACCGGGTCGATAACGCTCCAGATCAATACCAGCATAAATGACAGAAGTGCGTTCAGCATGCCCACCCCGACTAATTGCTCCTCTACAGCAATGTTGGCTAGTAGACACCAACCAGTCAGCATTCTTAACCGTGTATTCAATTGCACGCTTCCAGCGACGAGAACTTTTCTCTACCAACCAAGTCTCTCCGTATGCAGTTACCACCGCTGGAATACCTGCAGAACGGGCCTCCGTGACGGCAATAAGCCCAGTGAGAGATGTGTGATGCACATACAGGATGTCAAACTGGTGTTCCTTGATAGCCTTTTTCACGGCAATATCAAACTTGATCATGCGTCTGAATGAATTCCAGCGACACAAACCAAACCGCCAACCCACGCGAAGAATAGCACCTAAAAATTCCAAAACTGAAACTGTAGCTGGCCGATCGATTAATTGAGTTTGGGGGTAAGGCTCGAGCTTTTCGGATGTATTGTCCACAATCAACCAGGAAACCACGGGATACTCTTCCCAGTTACGCAAGTGATTTTCGATAATTCGAGTAACCCCCCCATGTGGTGGTGGGCAAGGGCCAATAATGCCTATCTTAAGGGAGTCTTTACTCATTTTGTTTGCCTATTTTAAGATTGACTAAAGCGCTATTCGCTTTTTCTAACCCATGTCCAATTCCGTAGCCAGCTACCCATTCCTGATCAAAATCGAAGAGGTGGTACCTCACGGGCAGGCTTACAGCGAGCTGTTTAGGTTTCATGCCAATCGCGCAAAGCTCGATACTCGCCGGCTGCCGCAAACGCAAGAGATTCATGAGGTAGAGTGGGGTACGACCACTGATAATCATACCCTCCACTAGCAGAACATGGCGATCATGAAGTGGTTCGCCAACATCAAGTGTGATGCGCACCTCTCCACTATGAGATGCAGCTGGATAAGAAATGAAGGCCAAAAGATGCTGCCGAAGCGGTAGTTGTATCAGGCGCGCAAGGTCCGCAACAAATACCATGGCACTGTTGCTGAGACAGACCAGATCGATTTCGCGCCCCGCGTAGTCGCGGTTGATCTCGTTAGCGAGCTGTTCAAGACGCTCGCGCAATTCATCGGCCGCCACCAAAACACTGGGTGCCGAGCTTATTTCATGCATAAGAGACTCCTTGACGTACATATTGGTAAACATAGGGGTGAAGATTCAGGGTCGCACACTGCTCCGGTGTAAACCAACAGGAGTCAAGTGCCTGACTGTCAGTTTTGATGACGCTGCGCTCCGCAATTTCGACCCTGAACAGGGTTACAATGTCGTGGTAATCCCGACCATCAGCTGAAAAGAACAGATCATGGGTACCGAGCTCTTCCAAAGCAAGGTGGTTACCAAGCTGACATTCCTCACTGAGCTTGCGTACTGCCGTCTGCTGGCGGGTCTCGTTGAAGTAAACCCTGCCTCCCGGAAACCACCATTGGTGCTTAAACGGCTGATTGGCGCGGTACATCAACCAAATCTTTCCCGTGGGGCTCAGCATCAGAATATCAGCACAGAGTCTCGGGAAAACTCGGGCAATTTGTTCATATTGCGCTTGATCCAGTTGCATAGTGGCAGTTAACGCCTGTGTTTTTCTGCGGCCATCAGCGTCATTGTGGCCACATAATCGATTTCTTCGGCGGTGAGGTTGGGGCTGATGGGCAGGTTGATGAGATGCGACCACGCATCGAGGCTCACCGGGAAGTCGCCTATCTTATAACCGAACCGCTCCACGTAATAGGGTTGGATATGGACAGGTGGGAAACTCACCCGGGTCTCGATGCCGGCCTCCCCCAGCGACTTCACCACCTCATCCCGATCCACGGTCTCGGCAAAAGCTGGCGCATACATATACCACCCATGCTGATCTACATAGTCAGGCACCACAGGCAGTGACAACCACTGTGACCCTGCGAAATGCCGGGTGTAACCCTCCACCACCCGCCGTTTTTCTTGCAGCCTGGAATGCAAGCTCTGTAACTGGACAATCCCGATAGCCGCCTGCAACTCCGTCATGCGGTAATTGAAACCCAAGTGAGTATGGTGATAGCGCACACTTTGGCCTTGATTGCGCAAAATACGCAGTTCTGCGGCGAGTCCCTCGTCGTCAGTGGTGATCATTCCTCCTTCGCCGGTGGTGATATTCTTGTTACCAAAAAAACTGAACGAATGGATGAGTGCCTGAGTTCCGACCGGCCGACCACGATACAGCGATCCGAGGCTCTCGGCGCTGTCGCCAATCAAAGCAATCCCTCTATCCCTGGCGAACTGAACTATCGGGTCATAGTCCACAGGCATTCCGTTCATGTCAACTGTGATGATCGCCTTAGTGCGCGGCGTTACTACACGCTCAAGATCTTCCACTCGAACATTATAAGTCAGGGGGTCACACTCACAGAGCCGCAGCTCAGCGCCCTGATACAAAACGACATTGGCGGTCGAAATGTAGGTAAGCGTCGGCACTATCACTTCATCACCCGGGCCAACGCCCAAAGCAGCAAGCGCTGCATGCAGCGTCACCGTGCCATTGAACATGGCTATGGCGTGTCTGGCACCAGTAAACTCGGCAAAAGCCTCCTCAAACTCTGCCACTTTCGCGCCCATGGTAAGCCATCCGGATCGCATCACCTCGGAGACCGCCTGGGCTTCAGCCTCGGTAAAAATTGGTGTGGCCACGGGAATTCTTTTTTTTATGTTGATCATTTATTAGTCCATCAAGTTGAATTTTGAAGTTTTAAAAACATCAGGGAAGCGGCGCCGTCGAGTACCAATTCCAGCAGTATCGAAGTCCTTCATCCAAGCCGACCTGGGGCGTGTAACCCAAACCGCGCAGCTTGTTGATATCCGGGCAGCGACGAGTTGCGCCGCCGGCGCGCAGTTCCTGAGTAGTCAGGTCCAGTTCGTATCCGGCAATATGTCCAATATGTCGTGCCAGTTTGGCGATATCGATTTCCTCATCCACCCCCAGGTGGTAAATCTGGCCATCCTCTCCTTTTTCGGAGCAAAGAATAATACCGTCCACCGCGTCATCGACATAACAAAAGGCACGGGTTTCCTGACCGGTCCCCTGAATGGCAAAAGACAACCGTCCTTCTTGGGCAAGATGTTGAGTCTCGCGAATGCGACGCATAAAATCCGGAACCACATGTTCCCAGCCCATGTCAGGACCGTACACGTTGTGAGGTCGGAAAATAACACGCTGGGGGATGCCCCTGAGATAGTGCAGCGTTAGCATTTCCGTGATCAGCTTGCCCCCACTGTAGGAAAAACGGGGATTACTGATGTCCGGGATGATAATACGTTCCGCTTCCGTAGTAGGAATATGAGTGGGTTCCTGATAAACCTCGGAAGAAGAGGCCACTATATACCGCTCCACCTGATGCTTCATCGCTGCATCCATAGTCGTCAGCGCGCCGCGGATGCCCACGTCCAGCACCAACTCTGGCCGCTCGTAGAAGTAGCGGGTACCATTGACAAAGGCCAGATGTAACACCCAGTCCATGCCCTTGGTGGCCGCATCTACGGCGGCCGCATCGCGGATATCACCCTCGATAAATTCCACCTCATCCGCTATGTTCTTCAGCCGCCGAAGGTTGCCCCGAGAATTGTTGTCAAAGACGCGAACGGTGTAACCACGCTTGACCAGACCTTCGACCACCCCACTGCCCAGAAAGCCGCTACCTCCGGTAACCAGTACTTTTTTCGTCATGTTATACGCTCAAATAAACGATGTTTGGATGGTTGTGAAATTCCATAGCGCCGTAAAGATGCCAGCCGTCCATGACGATGATGGGCCGCGATCTGCCATCGACCAAGGCAGGCAAATTAAGATCGGCATAGATCGGGTGGTCAATCATCAGAATTGCTGCATCGGCGACTGCAAAACCTTCGTCAATGGAAACCGGTTCCACTCCCAGAGCTTCGATTTCGCCTCCCGGCACTAACGGATCATGGCCGAGCACGCGTGCCCCCCTGCGCAGCAGTTCCAGCACCAGATCGAGGGTCGGTGAGTCACGCATATCGGAGGTTTCCGGTTTGCCCTTGAAAGCAAAGCCGAGCACGAGGACTGTGCCACCCGAAATCCCTTTGCCCAGTTTGCCAAGAGCCTCATAGACACGCCTCACGGTGTGGATGGGCATGAATTCATTCACTGCACGCCCTTTTACAAACAACGTCGGATCAATGCCGGCCTGCCGACAGACGCTCGCCAAGATGTAGGGATCCTTCGACAGGCAGGCGCCACCGACCCCCGGACTGGGTACCGGGATATTGTTGCGGTTATAGCCCTGGTTCGCTGCCCGCACGATGGGTACCATGTCCAAGCCTATGGCATTGCAGATCAGGGCAACCTGATTGGCGTAGGCGAACATCATGTCCCGATAGGTGTTGTCCATGATCTTGAGCATTTCAGCCGCCTCAATCGAGCCCAGATCCATGATGGTGAGAGTGACCCGGGCAAAGAGTTCTTGGGCGCGTTCGGCGCTCGCCTCGTTGTAGCCACCAATGATTTGAGGAAGTTCGCGCAATTCGTGTAGCGCTTTGCCTTCAATGGTGCGCTCAGGACAGAAGGCCAGATCGAAATCCACACCAACTTTCAGACCACTGGTCTGCTCCAGCACCGGAATGACCACATTGCGGGTCGTGCCGACCGGTACTGTTGAGCGCAGGATTACGAGATTCCCGCGTCGCAGTGCGCCCGCCACCTCTCGGGTAGCAGTGCGCACATAATCTAGATTGGGTTCTAGCGAGGGCCGCTGGATTGGCGTGCCCACCGTCACGATGTAGATATCGGCGCAAGGCTCCGGCAAACCGACCTGATATCGCGGTGGCCGCGGCCGTTGGTCGACCGAAGCGAGCATCTGCTCGAGTCCCTTTTCGTGAAAGTGCGGCTTGCCTTGTTTCAAATCGGCAATGAGCACATCATTACGATCAATGCCCACGACGGGAAAACCGATGTCCGCGAGGACCGTGGAGAGCGTCAACCCAACATAGCCAAGACCCAGAATTCCCACCGTGGGAAGCTCAGATGGTGGAGCACCGTGTTCATGGGACAGGGGTGGACGGGAGCTTTGCTGACTCATATTTCTTCCATTCAAGTTGGCGTTCAAATTGTGGCTCAAGGGCTTTTGACATCAGCCTTGACCAGGACAAAGATTCTGTAAGTGCGAAATCTTGGCGGCGGCAAGGGCAGCCCCAGCCAGTGGTCGAGGGGATAACAGACCCAAAGGGTGAAACGGCGCGCCCACTGAAAGCTTGTCCGCAGGGTGCGGCGCTTCAGGCTCAGGGGCTGCTCCTGTTGCTCAGTGAGGCTTCCCTCCGTAACTAAGCCCTGGTTTTTATCCGCAGTTGTGGATGTCTTCGATTTGCTAACCAGACCAATCATCCAGGTGACTGCGCGTAAACAGGTTATGCCAAGTTGGGGCATAACCGGCTCACTGATGACCCGCAGACCGGCCGCCGAGAAAGCGGAATGCCAGGCCTGTGGGGGTCGTTCGACCAAATACTGCACCCCCCGGTTGTATTGCCGATTTTCCACCTCGTGGGGGGGGGCCAGTTCCAGAACAATGATACTACCGTCCGGCTTCAGAGCATCACGTAGTGCCCACAAGACTTGGATCAGCTCCACGTCTTCCACATGGTGCTGAAGCACGGTGATGCTGGTAATCAGGTCATAGCAGCCCTGCTCACTCACCTGCTCAATTACGGTTCCCTGGCGTAAACGCACGCGGGCATCAGCTGTGAATCGCGATGTAGCCTTGGCGAGCACCTGAGGAGAGACATCCACGCCATCCACGCTGACGGCACCCTGGCCAAGCGACAGGGCCATGAAATCACCAGTTCCACAGCCGATATCGAGGACCGCCCGACCGCGCAGCCCATCGGGGAACAGCTTGCGGATAATACGTCGCACCGTCGCCAGGCGAACTGGCTGGTCATAACGGTGCAAAATAGCTTCGCCGTATCCGGTATGGCCGGACTGGGCAACACTTTCATCCCAAAACTGGGACATTTTTGAATTCTCTGCCATGGTGTTTTGGATTTCTCTTAAAGGTTAGCGGGCACTTGTGTAATGAAGAGCGACTGCCAAAAGTGGAGTAAGCTTGCCACAGTTCCGGTCTATTTCAAGATAATTGACACCTTTTTTCATGCAGCCTGCAGCTCTTCGTTCTTAATCAGAGGTTCCCTAACTCACTTTTAGAATCTCTAGTGGTCGACCTGTTTCCTAACTGGCTCAGGCCAATCCTCAGGTACGGCATTTTCGTAATCCATAATGCAATGACAAAGATGATCTAAAACAGGATTCTCTCCCGGTAAAATTTCATCTAGCGAATCGAAACTAAATCCATCGAAATTATCGCCATACGCTTGCTTTGTTAATGTCCATGGCATACTCGTTCGGATGAAATAGTAGTAGGCAAAACGTTCCAAGTCTTCTCGCTTGAAATTTTGGACCGCTTTCCTGGCTAATAATAAATCCAGATACTCAGATTCGGATTTTGGTTCAGCAGAAAAACCCAACCCGAAATGAGTTGTTTTACCTGTGCTAATGACTGGCACCCCGCTTAACATCATTTCCAGCCCTAGCGTTCCGGAATAGATAACACCCACATCAATATAAGGAAATAACTCATAGGGGCTGATCTTACTTTCGGGCTCAATGATTGTAAGGTTTGAAGGAAGCACCGGATAGTGCTCTCTGATTATTTGGGCTACCCCCCTAAGCGAACTCGAAGAGTCATATACCTCGCCTGGATGAGTCTTGATATAAAGATGTATATCTTGCTGCTTGTCTAGCAAAGAAATCGTTCTTAGTACCCAGCTTATAACATCAGAATATAGGTCGGACATGTCAGACATTCCAACATCCCAATAGATATTGGAGAATAGGAATACTCGTCTCTTTCCTACACTTTCCGATACAATTTCATCAACTTTAGCACTAGCGTTAGAATCAAAATACCCTTCTCTCAAAAATATTTCGGCGCCCCCAGAAAACCTATTACTCAAAAACTCCCGAAGCTCTTGCTTTTCTTTTTCATTAAGTGGATTGGATTCCCGGTGTGCCAACCAATTAGCGAATCTCTCAGGCTCATTTAACTCGAACAAATTAAAGTTGATGCGCTTAAAATCATATGGATTTAGCGATACTAGACGGAAGCGGTTGCCGTGATTCTTGTAGTATTTATAAAAGCTCCCCCACGGGCTGTAACAGGACATATGTGCTAGTACTACATCCGGACTCCATTCTTGGTCGATCCGAAATGCGATCTCTGTTGTCTGCAAGGCAGACATCGCATTATTAACCTTTACCTTTGAAACTTTGTTTCTGTCTTTTGGCACCGCGCCATAAAAGTAGCGAATCAAAGAATCTTCAACAGTATTATTGAGCATCACACCATGCAAAACAACATCCTCTTTTGTCGAAACAATATGAGTTGCCAGGCGACGGATCTGGTCTCTTTCCTCTGAAGTAATATAATCCGTCAGCGTAAAAGTATCCAGTTTATACAGTGGGGTAGTGTGACTAGCGTAAAACCGGCATGTCCAACAAGGATCGGGATCGCCCTCATTTCGCACACTTTTTACTTCGCAACCGTCAAGCACTCCGCCACAGATTAACACTCTTACATCCGCACCGCGCAACTGCAAGGCTTTCGCTATCCCAAGAATATGCTGGTGTTGGTAGTGGGACGTTTCAATAATAGGTATTAGTACTTTCTTTCCTTGATATGGTTTGAGAGTATTCTCGGCTCCAGAGATTGCAAACTGGCGTGACAACCGAGGCTTCAATACATTGTAGAAACGCCGTTTTACCTTTAGTTTTTGCATCCATAAGTGATTGCGCAAGGAAAGAGGGATCAATCGAATAATTAATTTTTTTAACTGCATACCTATGGCCATTGCCACCTTCAAATCAATAATTTTAGCCTAAAAGATGTTTATCTTTGTAGTAAATCGTGCATTAACTAAATGATTAATATTTAAATATAGAGGAACTAAGATCATAATAAGTCTCAATCAATTACTTAAAATTTTTAATTTTCAGCAAAACTTCCTAACGTCCGGTAGAATTTGATTTGTATTTAGATGCTAAAATCAAATCTACTTCATCACCGTCTAGCAAAAAGTTCTTTGGAACTATTGCTTCCACCCTCATGTCGCTTTTCTCAAATATTTTAAGCATTGGTCTATTCAGCGCCATAGTTCCTGCTTTCACTTTTCTAATAGACATTAGTGACAGCACAGCGTCTAACATCATCGACCAAGCTTGAGAGCCATATCCAAGCCCCCATACGGATTTTTCCCCGACTAAGATCGAAAGTTCTGCTTGCGCGTTCGCCAAATCATAGTAAACGGAAATGTTTCCAATGTGACCTACGGCAGCAACTTCAATCGCAAACAACTGACTCGCTTGACAGCGAATTGAATCAACGTAGTGTTGGCAGGTTTCCCGTGTGTGAACTAAGTGCCTCTGCTCAGAGTAGCGAACCACATCAGAGTCATTCAACCATGAAATATATCGATTCGTTAAGTGTGAGTCATCGAAATCAACTAGAGCTAGATTACTATTTTCAATTTTATGTTTAATCATTATCACTTCGTAGGTAACATTTTTCTTCTGAATAGCTCATTTTGTCGCAAGCGAACTCATTTAGTGTCAATGCACTAGCTGATATAGCCATTAAAATATTTAATGTTTTATCAACACAAAATACCTTTTCTCCACTTTGCGCTCTCTTTTTATTCGACGCATTGTTTACACCTGATTCAGCTAGAGCAAAACTCATAAATTTTCTAAGATTGTTACGATCAGAAATGCAGGGGATCGCACCAGATCGTGTAGTCGGCAGCCAATCGCGCTCCTCTTTTTTGGGCACTATAGAAAGACACGTCTTTCCTAGCCAATGTGCCTCGCTTAATAACATGCTTGTCATACCCACAACTAAGTCAGCAGCACTGACCAGCTCTATTGGATTCTCATCTATGCTAACATAGTCAAACTCACTGACTAGGCTACCAAGATCCATCTTAGTTTCCTTAGGATGCAAGCGTAAGATCAAGTAAGGTTTGGCATAAATGGGTAACTGCAGGAATGATAATGAATCCAGCAGCTCTTCCACTACTATTTCAGTCCGATTGAGACTTAATCCACGACCATTTAGCGTATATGTATCATTTTTCTTGTATTGACTTTCGTTAAGACCTGTTGAAATCTCGGACACAAATACAATCACATTACGTTGTGCTGCTTCTACAGGCAAAATGCATTCACGTACGCTACTCGAAGTTTCGGTTATGGTTTCTATAGTATGTGTAGGTTGTCCAATGTTAAATATACTGAATGGATCATAGCCCAATTTTATATACTCTTTGACCGACCAATCATCTGGAACAAATATATAGTCTGGCGCATAAGCCAGCTCTGAGTTCGTATGACCTCGAAATCGATAGGCCGCGTTTACTCCAGAGTCAACTATTGCAACACAAGGAACTGCATGTTTTTTCGCTGTTTGGATAAGGTCAAACGCAAATGAATCCAGATTCTCCGATGTACCGACTATTACCAATTGCACATTCTTCTGGATGCTTGTGAGAACTTCTGGTGAGAAATCCAGTGAGTCGATTTTTTTCTTTTTTAGAAACCCAGTCGCATGTCCGGCTGAATACAGTTTAAAAGGCAATTCTCGAATTTTTAGTTCTTTAATAAGCGGGACAAAATAATTCAAAGCCCCAGGATCTTCTACAAACAACACCCAGCCCTCAAACTCTAAACTTCGCATAACTGACCACAATCTGGTGACATTGCGATTATGTCAACAATTTTTGTTGTTCTCAGACCGGAAACACCACTGCTCCAGAGCTTATCGACTCCATATAATGTATCAGCTAGATTACTATACATTTCGAAAAGCGCATGACCCACTGTACTTGAAAGCAATATCGGCTTGTCGGCGGAGACTTCATACTCACCTAACATGCCACGATTATTAGTCCGCTCGTAATATTGAATGCACAGACCTTCGTTCAGTATATCTAGCCTGCCTCTTTCTCCCCAAATGCTTAAGCCATTCTCACGATAATGGCTAAACGAAACAGGAAGGAAAACTGCTGGAATACCTTGTTCTGTCTCCATAGCGAATGCGCAATTTGCATCATTCAGAATTGGCCCTTCACGAAAAGATTTCAAAACATTAATTCTTTGTACTGTTTTCGTATCTCCAATGAGCATTCGCACCATATCAATCATATGGATACCGTTGTTGTGCAAGCCATTCCCATATACACCAAAAACAGACTGCACATTACCAACCAGCTCTCTTAGCTTCCCGTCCGCTAGCGCTCGAAACTCTTTATCAGCTCGCCTCCAAAAATTAACTTGCACAAGTATTCCACGGCGATCACATTCGTCAATAAATTTATTTGATGAAGCTAGATCGGTACCGAGCGGTTTTTCAACGAGGACTGCTTTAACATTAGGAAACTTATCTAGAATTTCGAAGCGACAATCTGGCGGTGTCGCCACTACTACCACTTCAATGCACGAAGTTGCATCTTCTAACTCATCTAGTGAAGATACAACCATCGGTACCATCCACTCGTCCCTTGCGTTGTTGCAAGCAGAAGGATTAGGGTCTACTACTATTTTCCAGTCAAATGCAGGATGATCTCGCAACACTTGGGCGTGAGTGGCATATGGATAGAATCTCGCCATGGCGGAGTCGCTCGCATATCCAGAAGCCATTTTGCCAAAGCCTATTAATGCAGTTGAGAATTTCTGCTGCATTACCGTATCAGCTTTTCTTTGCAATCTGCGTTTATCAGAGCAATCTCTGGAGACTTGCGCAACAGCGTCAGTATTTCTGTGAGCCCAAAACATGCACCATATTTAAACTCTAGTTGACGATAGACCTCACGTATGAACGCTAAGTCCTCCGCATAATCCAATTGCAAGCGTATATTTGGCGCCCTTTGCGCCAACGGCGCAATAAGGTGAATAATGCGGTATAAAGACGGATTCTCATAAAAGTATAAAGATACATGTTCTCGCACAGCCGGGTCATCGATATTACTTGCAACATAAGCTAGGGCGTCTGCACGAAATACTTGCACATCGGCACCCTGAGGATATGACGGATATCGAGCATTGGTTACTACATCGCAATCATTAGCTAGAAATGTTTCTATACCAAGATCAATAATTTCTGAATCTAATAGAGGGCAATCACCGGTGACCTCCACAATCACGTCAGAGTTCATCATTTGGTGAGCATAAACAACACGTTGTAGAACATCATCTTCGCTACCGCGGTAACAAGATAGCCCAAGACTCTTTGCCCAATTCGCGAGTTCATCGTCTGCAGACGCTGTCGATGTCGCTAAAACAATACCATCCAAACAGCGACATTTTTTTAGGCGGGTGATGAGACGCTGCAATGCAGGCTGGCCCTCAATTTCCATTAATACCTTGCCGGGCAACCGTGTAGAGCCCATACGAGCCTCAATACTAGCAACAACCTTAGTCATATCGAAATACTTCGTCGGTGCGTATGGACTTTACGAAAGGCTGCTATTAGTTTCTTGCTATCTTCATGATTCAAATCATAGGCACAGGTTTCAAAGCAGATCAGCTCATGTTCATATAGGTGCTCTGCGACGGGACAAAGCCCTTTCTCGTATGTTCGTTCTGTAAGAGTAAATGGCCAACCTTCTTTACCAATTGCAATGCGTTTTTGAAATGCAGGAAGTAAATAGAGTGGTCTTACGTAACCCACAAAGTTGGGAAATCCTTCAGCTTGCAATGCCGCACTAAATTCATCCCGGCTTACCCCTAATTCTAGTTCATTCACTCGAATGGCCCACACGTAGTAAACATGACGACAGTTTTGACGAACCAACGGGACAGTAATTCCTTCCAGGCCATTCAAGTTCGCGGAAAGTTTTTCTGCTAACCATTGCCTTTTCAAGACTTGTTGTTCAATTTTCTCAAGTTGTTCAAGACCCACTGCTGCTGACATTTCAGTCATTCGATAATTAAAACCAATCATATTCACCGGTGAAACACCAGCGGGCTCGACTACATTCTCCGCGTGGTTCCGAATCGCTTGCAATCGAAATGCAAGCTCGGGGTTGTGCGTGACACACATCCCCCCCTCTCCAGTATGAATGTGTTTGTGGTAATTAAGGCTAAAAATACCAATGTCTCCTACCGTGCCAGCGTACTCTCCATTTTCACTAGCCAGCGGCCCTTGCGAATTATCTTCTATTAATGCAATACCATGATGACGACAAAGGTTTCTCAGTTCTAGCAGTCGAGCAGGATGGCCAAATAAGTTAACCGCAATTACGGCCTTTGTCTTGGGGGTGATTTCCGCCTTTACTGCATCGAGATTCAAACAAAAAGTATCCGCTTCAACATCAACGAAAACAGGAATAGCACCATAAAGTAACGGCCCCATTACAGTTGCTGACATCGTTGTAGGCGGAACTATGACTTCATCGCCCGGCCCCACACCGATTGCAGCTAATGCTGCATATAGGCCTGATGTTGCTGAATTGACAGAAACAGCATGCGGCACAGAAAATTTATTGGCCCAAGCTGTTTCAAATGCCTTAACTTCGCGCCCACCTAAGAACTCTGGTCCCCAACTGCCATAAAAACCAGACAAAGAGCCGCGATCGAAGGTTCGCATTACCGCAGCTCGCTCTTCATGCCCAATGGAACTGTATGGCTGTAGCGGCTTATTAATAGTCGCCAAACCACCATTAATTGCTAATTTCTGTATGGAAGAATCTTTTTCCACGTATATGCCCTTAAGAACAAATTAAATTTAATAATACTTGTAGGTATAGACCATACTACAGTCGAGTGCATTACTACTCTAATAAATCCCAACTTGTAGCAACGCCCCGCGTGACAGCGACTTTTAATCGCCGGCCGATCAGATCATCATAATGTTTTGGCGCCAGTCCCATTCCCGGCCGAATGCGTTTTATATCCCCCTCGTTTATTAAATGACCAGAGGGAAGGTCCCTCACGAAATAAAGCGACCGACGAAACACTTTACTTCCTTCTTCAGCATCTTGCCGTCCATATCCCGCATTACCAAGCGCTAGCCAAGCATTTTTGGTATCACGGCATAATTGTTCAAGTTCTGCCGGCTCCAAGGAAAACTCGCTATCAGGTCCTTTGTCTGCACGATCAAGGGTGAAGTGCTTTTCGATCAGACAGGCACCCAATGCAACAGCGGCTACCGAGACTGAGGTTCCCATAGTATGATCAGACAATCCCGCCAAGGTTCCAAATCGCACTCCTAACTCAGCAATCTGCCGAAGGTTAGTCTGCTCTATCGGTGCCGGGTAACTACTAATGCAGTGAAGCAAGATTAATTGCTTACAACCAGCATCTCGTGCAGTAGTCACTGCCTCTTCAATCTCGCCTTCACTTGCCATGCCAGTGGACATAATCATTGGCTTTCCTGTGCTAGCAACATAACGAATCAAAGGTAGATCTGCCACTTCAAAAGACGCTATTTTATACGCTGGGGTATCTAAGGTTTCCAGCAGATCCACTGCTGTCTCATCAAAGGGCGTGGAAAATATAGTAATACCTCGCTTCCTTGCATGCTCAAACAATGCTTGGTGCCAATCAAAGGGTGTCTCGGCCCACTTATATAAGTTGTACAACTTGTACCCGTCCCATAGACCGCCCTTGACCATAAAATCCGGCTTATCACAATCAATAGTCATCGTATCCGCCGTGTAGGTCTGCAGCTTGACTGCATCGGCCCCACAACGTTGCGCTGCATCAATGGTTTCCAGCGCTCTATCCAAGGAGCCGTTGTGATTAGCAGACAGTTCGGCAATGATATACGGAGGATAACCGGGACCTATGGAGCGCCCTCTAATTTTATAGCTCATACATGGACCTGCTATTGAATTATTCGATAAACAACAAAGGCTTCTGCCGCCGCAACGCCAACGCTATTACCCCTATGCCACGCAAGATATTTTGCGTGATCGATGCTGCGAGTATGAGGCACTTGTCTCATTTCTTCGGAATATGCGTCAAGCGCCCTAATTTTTATCGCCAGTTGGTCACTAATATCAACAAACAAGCTTGGCGAAAATGACCCGCCTGGCTGCAGTCCCCACTCGGTACTCGATAAGACCTCGAAACCATAGATTTCTTTAACACTGCTACCTGGCTGCGGCCGACAAGCAGTCATCACCGCCTCATAGGTTCTTCTATGATCGATGTTCAGATCACCGTGATAGTGGCTATAGACAATGCTCGGGGCAATGCTCTTTATCAGTGGTTCCAAAACCTGCACTATCTCTAGTAGCGGAACGCTATCCATCCGATTGTCCGGAAAACCAAGCATGTGCACAATCTTGATTCCCAGAATACTATGTGCCTTTTCCGCTGCTGCGACCCGACGATCCAGATCGACACGACTTGCACCCGGACGTGAGTGTACTCCATCAGCCATAAGTATCAGAGAAACATGGTCGCCTTCAGCGACATGACGTGCAATCATCCCACCGCAACCAAGTGCTTCGTCGTCAGCATGTGCAGCAATCACCAAAATGGACTTATTCATCAGTTTGGTTATCCATATCAAATCGGATTACTACGTGAGCTTTGATTTCATTGCACCCCAACTCAGCATTTGAAAATTCTAACCGGAACGCCCCATGTTTTGCGAATGCTAGTGGATAAGTGGGTGCATCTAACATCCGAATGAAATCATATACTTCTTCAAGCTCCCCCTCGACCGGCAAGCAGCTTTGCTCAGGGCTGCGCCTGGAAAAATAAATTGCGTCACCTCTTTGAGGCAAGGGTTCTGGCCGATTAGCAATGATCCAATGGATCATTTCCCAAGACAGAGCGCCCGCTCGAAGATATATCTCCTCAGCTCGCCCTTCAAGGCTCATATGCCTACTTGTATAAACTGGGCCTGCATCCATTTCTCCAATCATTCGTAAAGCAGTGACCCTGGTTTCCCTGTGACCAGCAAGAATTAGATTCTGCAGTGGACTACCTCCTCGACCATAAGGAACATTTGTCATATGGAAGCAAACACACTCGTAATTTCTCCAAATCTTTTCCGGCACCAACCAGTTCCAATGCAGGAAGAAAATATAGCGGGTAGATTCACCGACTAAGTAAAAATCCAACTCATCCCTGGTCGAAGCATAGACCCATTTACCTGACTCTGCAGAGGACACATCATCAAATGCAATTTTGTGCCAAGGCTTGCAGCTTGCAACGATAAAACTAGTCATTTGATTTTGACGAAATCACTTTTATGATGTAACGATTTCCGCATATGTTGAAAAAAGCAGGGTAACGCTCATTATCAACCACTCTTAGCAAATTAAATTGTTCTGCCAAACTTTTCCCAGTATCTAACTCACTGTCCACAGGTCTCCGTCTCTTGTAAAAACTCTCTATACCAAGCTGCTCACGACTTTTTCCGCTGTTTCTGGATAGCCCGCAACGAACCGCCCACAGAGATCAAAAGTAGCTTCTGCCTGAATAGTGCGTAGCTCATCAATTAGTTCATAACCGTCAAACTCAACTAAACTTTGAGCGTAAATAAGTCCAGAATCGACAGCTTCAGCCGCTTCGAGCAGCGTCACCTGAACTCTATTCCGCCCCTCTAAAATTTGCCAGGTTAATGGTGACCAGCCTTTGCCAGCGGGTAGCGCACTCTCATGAACAACTAGATTATTACTAAATTTATTAAGTGTCATTCGATCCACGATCCGGCCATAACTCAAATAAAAGCAAAGGTCCGCGCGCGGTAGGTCACTGGCGGAATGCGCCCACACACATCGATGTCCAGCGAGAAGCCAACTCAACAATAGCTTAGGAATAAACGCATTTATCCAAGTATCAGAATCAGAACAGATAGCAATCGAAAGGATTTTCCGCATCTCTGCTTTACCTGAAAGATTTGGATCCGAAGCGACTTTTTGAAATTGAAAGCTGTCATGCAAAATAGTGCCAAACTCAAGCATAACGCTAGTCGTCTGCCGCATAGCAAGTATTGCCGCCTGTAATAGTTGAGTCTCGAAATTCATCCCCGTGGCTACGATATCGAGAACATATCCTAAATTCCAAATGCCATCGGAAAGTTCAAAATAAACATAACCGACAGGGACATTGAGATCAGTTTCAATAATGAAAATTCTGGACGTTTCAGTATTTCGGAGGCAGTTATAGAACCAGCTTTGTTGATCTTCTCTTAGATCTACCTCTGAGCTTAACTTGCTCAGATCAGGTATTGGATTACTAATGCCACTAAAGATGACGTACTCATCACTAAGAAGAGCGGATCGAGCCTTGAGCTTGGAATTCTGATCAAGTAGTATGCTTGTTAATACGCGTTTTGTCCCTCTCCCATCGACTAGTTTCATACAGCGCGTCGAGCACTCATCAATTTCTTTTCTCTCAAGCATATCGTGTAAGGCTTGCTGGATTAAAAACTCATTGACGCTATCATGATGTGCGAGCCACCGCGCATAACCTTGTTGATGCAGCGCTGCCGCAATTTGTCTTTGGTTTTCTGCAATCGTGATAATCAGCGATGGCACACCGAGGCAGCAACGTTCCCATGAGGTAGCCCCTCCTGCGCCAATAGAAAGATCGGCCTTGAGAAAAAGTGAGGCCAAGCTGGGCAGCGACTCATACAAAGTAATATTGTGATGAGCTCGCGTCAGTTCGCGAATAGCTGCAATATTAGGGCTTCCAGAACCAACCACCACATCCAAATCAATATTGGGCCGCCGCAAGGAAATAAATGCCGCGATCGTCTGTGCCGTGAGATTGTTACTGTCAGCCCCGCCGAAGAACACAAGAATACGCTTGATCGGCCCTAAACGAGGTGGAGCACGTAGATGAAGTTCAGCATATTGCTGCTGCAGTAGTGCAAATCGAGGACCGATCAATCGTCGGCAGTGTAACGGCACCCTTTTGTCGTATCTATTATTTAGATCGGCTACTAAATTCTGATCCAGCAGTAAGTCACAATCATGATCCCGATCGGCCAGATCATCGATTACCATAATCTTTACACAACGAGGGCGAAAAAATACTTTCCCAGCGTATGTCAATTGCATAATGGTCTACGATCAACCAATCTATAACTGTCTTTCCGATGCTGACTAATGTCTGCTCCGCATCTGTCGCCCAGTCAGCGCCTAGCCATGCAGCATGTGTGAGTGGCTGCGCGTCCTCTTCAGTGGATGCTAATAAGTTTGAATTAGGCTCTGATAGAGCTATCGCATCGAATCCTTGCCTCCGAATCATATCTAGCAGATTGCCCGTGTGCTCCCTGCAGATAAAACGACATACCGCTCCACGCTCACGTAGGACTGTAGCCAGTGTTAGGCAACGCATGACGTGGCCGGTGCCAATTTGTTGGGATGCGTCAGTTCGAAAGATGATATTCATATTAGAGTCAGTATTTCAGTTCAACCGCTTGAATCCACCATGACAAACCGGTCCCTTTAGCAAACTCATTACATCGCGGCCTTCTTCGCACTCTTTGATCAGCGCAAATATCGGATCGAGTGCATCGAAAAAACCGCCAACTATAGAGGGCGTATGCTCAATACACACATAAACGCTGTTACCTGCCAAATACCCATTAGCTAACATTTCTTGGGTAATTAGCGTCTTGTAAGCTAGGGCGTTTTTACTTTGGAAGGTAAAACCGGTGAGTGCAGGCAAACCCCAGTGGTCAATATTGAGGGTGTACTTGTCGGCGAGTTGTTGCCAACCTTTACGGATGTTCAAGCCAGTTTGGGTGATGATGTCCCAGGATTGTATTTGCTCCATCACTTTTAGTGTCGCCAGACCGGCAGTTGGGCCAATACGCTCAGTCCAGAACGTACTACTGATAAAAGTCGATTGAGCGGCTTCCATTACTTCTCGTTTGCCTATGGTGGCAGTGATGCCGTAGCCATTGCCCAAGGCTTTACCGAACATCGCCATATCAGGTTCAACACCATACTTTTTGTGTAGCCCACCAAAGGTTTCACGAAATCCTGAGGTACATTCATCAAAAATCAACACAATATTGCGCTCGGTGGCGAGCTTGCGCACTTTTTGCAAGAAATTATCTTCGGGGCCCATATTACGGACTACTTCCATTTTGATCACGCCGATGTCTTGCGCATTGACCAAAGCCTCTAACTCGGCATAGTTGTTGTAATTGAAGGGGAATACAGTTCCTTTCAGATTGCGAGGCACACCACAGGGTTGCAGACCAGGCAACAAGTGGCCGTCAAGGCTAGCGTCATCGCCCAGATTGGCAGACAGATACCAATCGTGCCAACCGTGGTAACCACAGATAGCTACTTTGTCTTTACCCGAAGCGGCACGCGCAATACGAATGGCTATAGCGTTGGCTTCGCCTCCGGAGCGGGCAAAACGAACCATGTCTGCCCATGGGTGCAATTCGATCAGCTTTTCAGCCAGATAGACTTCTTCCGGGCAATTAAAAGTAGACATGTTGCCAGCGCTAACCGTCTGTTGAACGGCAGCATCAACATCCGGATGACCATAACCAAGAATGTTAGTACCAATTCCCATGATGCTCATGTCGGTGTATTCATTGCCATCCAGATCCCACACTTTGCAACCTTTGGCCTTGCTGAAGTACGCGGGCCACTGATCAGGCAGAAACATCTCAGCACGTTTTGAAAGCAGCATATTACCGCCGGGAATAACTTGTTTAGCGCGTCTCCATAGTTTTTGACCTGAACCTACATTGGCGCCTTCGTTACGCTTGGTTTGCTGGTTAGCTATGAATAATTTAGGGTGCCTGCGCTGCAGCTCCAAGACCTCGAGCCATCCGAACTGGACTTCTGGAGCAAAATGCTTAAAAATATTGGTAATTACTTCAAAATCCGCTGAATCATCGACAGTCCATCTATAGTTTGAGAGATCTTCATCGTTCAGCATGGAGGAACATCTGAACAAGCCTGAGTCACGAATAAAAGGCGTAACATGTTCATGATCAAAAGCCTTGTCGGACTTTTCTAATGCTTTTTGTAAGGCCGATAGTGTTACAACTTCGATATCGAGACCATCTGGATACGTTGGAGGTGTTATGTTGCTGAAATAATCCAGCTGCGACGCCTTGAAACGCCGGACACATTCATCGACCAACTGCGGATCAACCAGCGGACAGTCACCCGTAATCCGGACCACAACATCAGCAAGGTTTGCTTCAGCCGCCCGTACATAGCGTTCAAGAACATCTAATTCACTACCTGTTTCACAGGTGTAGCCTAGAGAACGCACGTGCTCAAACAATGGTTTGTTTCGTGGATCTACGGAGGTAGCTAGCACCACCTGGTCAATCTCCTTCGAATTCGAAAGGCGCGATAGAAGCAACTCTATCATCGGCACACCGCCAATCTTTTTCATGACCTTGCCAGGCAGGCGAGAGGAACCCATTCGGGCCTGGACTATCGCTATGGTTCTCATAAATTGAAGTTTCTATTCCCTTTAATTTGTAGCTGAAGTGAAGCTTGGATTGAGTCGCCCCAATAGAATCCCGTCCTGCCGTCCATCCGAAGTATGGTATTGGGAAATACGACGCCCCTCTTCCATGAAGCCTGCCTTGAGCAAGGCAAGACGGGAGCCTTCATTATCTGCATAACAACCAGCAGTAAGTTTAGCTAAGCCCAAGTGACAAAAAGCATAGTCCGATAGCAACATAATCGCCTTAGACGCACACCCTTTGCCCCATTGTTCTTTATCCCCAATTAAGAAACCCATGTCACCGACTTTATGATTCCAATCAATTGGACCCAACTTAATGTTGCCTATATGACGATCGTTCTTCAGAAGAAAAATACCCAGCATGAGAGTATGATAGCTCTCATTGACCTCGGTAATAAACGCTGCGAGATCACTCACCGATTGCGGTGGTGAGAAACGCACTTCGAGATAAGCATTGATTACTGGATCGGATAACCAGCCCAAATAAACTGTCGTTGCATCATTTGATTGCAATGTTCGCAGGGCAATATGCTCGCTGTGAATCGGTGTATCGAGTTTCACTCAAATTCGCTTCAAGGGAATGTTATAGTTCTTGAGGAAAGCTTTGGCTCGCAGAGGATTGTTATCTCCAAAGTTAAACAAACTGCCGCAGGCCGCTGCATCGACACCAAGTTCAAAGACTTGCTTCAAATGTGTGAAATCACCCGCTCCACCTGCTGCTATAACTGGCACGGAGGACATTTCTATTACAGTTTCTACTAGGGTCAAGTCATAACCTTTCATCGTCCCATCCCTGTCAATCGATTGGATCATTATTTCACCCGCACCTGCCGCGACAATAGTCGCCAGATGCTCGGCCAATGAAACGCTCTCCTTGCTACGGCCGCAATTGGAAAAAGCGACGAACCTTCCACTTTCAGATCGCGCGTCAATTCCCACTACAACAGCTTGCTGCCCGTATCGATCCCCTATCTCAGTAATCAGAGACGGCTGCCTATAGGCAGCAGAATTTAATAATACTTTGTCCGCTCCAGCCGCAAATAATTTCACAGCATCGTCTAGACACCCGATACCGCCTCCTACAGTTAGTGGAACGAAACACTCACGCGCAATGCGCGCAACCAAAGAAGTCAGTGCAGTCACATCCCGATGCGACCTTGAGATATTCAACAGGACAAGCTCATCAGCATCCTGGTCACTGTATACCTGCGAACTCTTTACTGGATCACCAACATCCCGAGGAGAAGTGAAACCAACTGTTTTGACGAGCCGCAGCTCATCAAGCAATTCGATAGGTATAATTCGGCGCTTTAGCATGCCCCATCCCAGAGACAAAAGTTATCTAGTAACTGTAGACCATTACGCTGGCTCTTCTCAGGGTGGAACTGGACGCCAACGACGCTTCCATTCATTACAAATGAGGGGTAGCTAAATCCATAATTCGTTGTACCAACGATGTCAGTCTCACGTCGCGCATCGAAAAAGTAGCTGTGCACAAAATAGAAATCAGCGCCAGGTCGCACACCTTTAAGTAAAATGTGTTCAGCTTTTGGATGGAACTCATTCCAACCCACATGAGGCAATCGTAGTAGAGAAGCCACATCAAACTTGATCACGTCACCAGGAATTAGGCCCAAACCTTCAGAAACTCCTCCTTCTACACCCCGGTCTGCCAACAGCTGCATACCAAGGCAGATACCCATAATTGGGGCCCCTTTTGCTGCATGTTGCCGAATCGGGTCAACCAGCCCTGCAGCATGCAATCGTCGCATGGCGACTGCAAATGAACCCACTCCAGGCAAAAATAAGTGAGTTACATGCGCCATATCGACTGCTTTGGTGATAATTTCCGCATCCCAACCTTGGCTGTATAGAGCGCCACGTAACGATCCAATGTTACCAATCCCCACATCAATAATGCCGATACTCATGTTTTAGTTTCGCGGTACCATTTGTCGAAATCAGGGGTCTTGCTACCCTCTTGGATAGCTTGAAAATCGGGCTGAAATGGGGGCACTACCAATTTGCTCACAATTTCGTTGAACTCATCCTCGCTCATCTCGAGATACTCTAGAAATATTTCGAGTGAAGGCGGCTTTTTGCCTTCCCAATCCGAGATCAGGATATCTGCCTCATCCTTAGTTAACCGGCCATTTCGAATATCAAGCGCTGTCATCTGCGTAACTCGCGAATATCCGCGTTTAAGAAATTTAAGATAGTCACGCACTCCTTGCATGTGACACTCAATTTTCTCGTAAGGGTATATACCAGGGGGCATCCCTTCGACTTGATCGCCTTGCCAACCAAGCTCATCCATGATCAATTGAGACTGTCGTTTAACATCCCAAGGTATGTATGAGCCTAAACAAACTGATTGGTAACGCAAGCGCTTCAGGTCGCGAAGCGCTGGGTAGGTATAAGGAAGTAGATCACGCGGGTCTAAATCAAAGTCCTTTTCGATCATCCCTTTCATATCTTCGGCGGTGATACCAAGATTCACAAACCGATTGAAACGAGTCTCATCGACTGTCTCTACTTCGTTATCGCTATAATCATAGTAGGCCGTATATTCGCTGGAAGGTTCTCCCCAAAGTACTAACGGCACATTAAATTTTATAGCCACATGCATGGGATAGGAGAAGATACCAGTATGGCAGTGCCAACAGAAATCGCCTTTTCGAATCAGTGCCTCCCGCATTAACCTCTTAACAACCTTCCAATTAGGTGTAAAGCTAATTACATCAACCCCTAGTGCTTTGAACGTTCGTTCATTGTTAGCCAACAGCGTCGGGCGCATGAAACCATGGTTAAATTGCACAACCAGCGGCTTGAGTTTGTACTCCTTTACTAAGTGATAGAGCGTAAACGTAGAATCCTTGCCTCCAGAAAAAGGGACTATACAGTCGTAGTCGTATTTGCCACGAAATTCTTCGATAAGCGCTTCAAACAGTCGCTTTCGCTCTTGCCAATCGATTTTATCTCGCTTAAATTCTTGTTGGCGGCAAATATTGCAAACGCCATACTGATCGAACTCTATTGTCTCATAAGTCTCAGGAAGGCCACATCTACTGCAGCGTTTCAACGAAGTCGATTTTACGGTCATAATAAGTTCCAATTCGATGGATTGATCAATTTCTCGTCATAGCAGCTCAAGTCGGGCGCCTCTTCTCTAAGTGAGCTATTTGCGGCTTGGAGTAGTTCTATTAACTGAGCACGACTTTCTATACCAATCACGATGCGCTCGATATATGGATGAGATTCAACAAAAGACAGACATCCTTCAGCAGCCGAAATACCATTATCCTGTAACCAGGCATGCCAGCGGTCGAAAAGGAAAAACCAAGGCCTGAAATTCTCTGGTATAGCTTCACGCGGCATTAACAGTAGCCCTTGTAAAAAAATTGAACGAACATGGAGCTCAATTTTCAAGTCATAAAGCTTTTTCAACCATCCCGTTGTAAAAAGTCGTTGATCGATGACGTTAAATGGCGCTTGTACCAAGTCAATGTTCCATCTTTGCAAAACTAATTCAAGCTCACAAGGATCATAGATTGAAACACCGATTTTTTGAATTCTACCCTCAGTCTTCATTCGCTCTAGGCTACGTATGATTAATTGGCCGGCATCCCCGCTTAGATCCCCTGAACGATGTAATAGCAAACCATAAACAGCGTCGACATTTAATCGGTGCAAAGATGTGTACACTTGCTCTTCCACCCAAACTTCTACGTCGACTATTTTTACCGGCAGAGGGGGCAATTTGGTAACAATATTAAACCTATCAGTTCCAATCTCCCCTAGTACTGACTCACTATCACCATAAACGGCAGCAGTATCTAACGTATCAATTTCGTTAGCGGCAGCAATGTCCAGAATTTGACTAATTTCTCCACGGCTAACTTGTCCTACTCGGTTAGCGATACCATAGGGTAGACCAAATTGCGCTGTGCCGAGGGCAAGCTTTCTGCTGTCAATCATACTGCAAGAGTGCCCAGCTCAACGACTTAACAACAAAGTCTTGATCATCACGCGACAATCCCGGATAGATAGGCAAAGTTATGGCCGATGAAAAATACCGTTCAGCCTCTGGGCAATATCCAGCATTGAAACCTAAGTGCTCATAGTAAGGTTGGCGATAAACTGGAATATAGTGCACGTTAGCGCCTATACCAGCTTTTTGAAGTGCATTAAAAACTTGGTGCTGCACTTTATCGCTTTCTGCCAATTTCAAGCGAATAACGTAAAGATGGTAGCTTGAATAACTCTCGGAACATTGTACCGGTGTTATCACCGATAAGTCGGAGAGCAACTGGTCATAGCGTCTGGCAATTTCATGGCGTTTAATGATGAAATCATCAATCCTTTGAAGTTGACTAACTCCCAACGCGGCTTGTATATCAGTGATCCGATAGTTATAACCCAAGTCAATTTGTTGGTAATTCCAAATTTCATGCTCCGGACGCATAACCATATCTTCTTTAGCGCTGCTAATTCCGTGACTTCTCATTAATCGCATATGTTTAGCAATTTTGCCATCATTGGTTACAGCCATCCCACCCTCGCCGGTGGTGATAATCTTGACCGGGTGAAAACTGAATATAGTAATGTCACTATAGCGACAATCACCAATAGGTTCACCTTTATACTTGCCCCCAATGGCGTGCGAGGCGTCCTCTATGATTCTAAATCCATATTGCTGACCGAGAGCATAGATGCCAGCCATGTCGCAGGGCTGCCCACATAGGTGAACGGGTATAACGACTTTGGGCAACTTGCCAGTCTTTTTTGCCTCAATCAGCTTTTCTTTTAATTGCTCTACGCTAAGATTGTAGGTGAGCGGATTAATATCTACAAAGTCTACCTCAGCACCACAATACCGTGCGCAATTTGCGCTAGCGACAAAGGTGATAGGTGATGTCCAAACAACATCTCCCTTGCCAACCCCTAATGCCAGACACGCAATATGTAACGCACTGGTCGCACTATTTACCGCGACAGCGTGTTGTGCTTTGCAATATTTAGCTACTGCGCTCTCAAACGCGGGTACTGCGGGTCCCTGAGTGAGGAAGTCCGATCGCAACACCTCAACGACGGCTTCAATATCAGCTTGATTAACGTCCTGACGACCGTAGGGGATGCGGTTCATTAAATTTTGCCTATTTGCTCTCGGTTTTGGTCTATCCATGCTTGCAACGTGGCCTTACTCATCCATTCCGTATTATTATCTGAACAATAAGTAAAGTCATGCGCGACCAATCTGCCCCCATTAATACGCTCTGGATCCTGACTCCAGTTATGTATGGCTGGCAGCACCTTGTAGTGCTCAGCGTATTCGTAAGTGTGCGGCGCATCTTCAGGCCCAATCATTTGTTCGTGGAGCTTTTCACCAGGACGAATACCAACGACATCATGGCTTGCAGCAGGCGCTACAGCTAAAGCTATATCGGTAACCTTCATTGATGGTATTTTTTTGACATATATTTCGCCCCCAATCATGTTATCAAAGGCATGCCAAACCAGATCAACACCCTGCTCTAGCGTGATCATAAAACGTGTCATTCGTGTATCGGTAATTGGTAAAACGCCCTTGTCCGCCTGGGTTATAAAAAATGGTATGACCGACCCCCGCGAACCCATTACATTGCCATATCGCACCACGGCAAAACGTGTGTCTCCGTAGCCAGAATAAGAGTTGCCAGCAATAAAGAGTTTGTCGGAGGTAAGTTTGGTGGCTCCGTACAGATTGACCGGGCTGCTGGCCTTGTCTGTAGAGAGTGCCACTACACGTTTCACGCCTTGGTCAATACACGCATCAATCAAGTTCATAGCGCCCAATACGTTGGTTTTGACACATTCAAAAGGATTGTATTCAGCTGTGGGAACAATCTTGGTAGCGGCGGCATGAACGACGTAATCCACACCATTCAAAGCCCTCACCAAGCGGTCTTTGTCGCGCACGTCACCAATGAAAAAACGCAACCTATCATCATCGCCATAAAGCTTGGCCATTTCCCATTGCTTCATTTCATCGCGCGAGTAGATAACTAAACGTCGTGGGTTATATTTGGCCAAAGTCATCGGCACGAAGGTGTGGCCGAAGGAGCCTGTGCCGCCGGTGATGAGGATGGATGAATTGGTTAACATGATATTTTTATGCTCGTTTTAGTTTTATTGATTTCAAAATTTTTCCAACTTCCACGCTAGAGAATTGTAGCAAGTATGTGATGTCGGTCCGTTTAATCATCAAATCGGCTCGCAAAGTACAGACAGATAGTCGCAAAAACATCCAAGTGCTAACCAGGAAAAATGTTATGAGGCTTGCAGAGAAGGAAACCGCTGCGCCCTCGATACCCCATATTGGTATTAGTAACAAGGCAAGACCAATCTGAATTGCCAGAGATGGAATCGGCAGGGTTACACCGAGATCAGCACGATTAATACTCATAAAGTATTGCATTAAAGGTGTGCTTGCACCCGACAGAATAATTCCGGGAATCAATAAAACTAAAACGAG